>Ga0209930_1005147_pt1 | contig 10927 bp, 12 predicted proteins | sample ThiBiot_500_biof_2_FD_183948 | JGI IMG/M metagenome (GOLD analysis project Ga0209930, IMG submission 183948) | Wastewater bioreactor microbial communities from Cape Town, South Africa - Thiocy_cont_500_biof (SPAdes) | ecosystem: Engineered > Bioreactor > Thiocyanate-remediating >... | reverse complement strand
CAATACAATCTATCCGAACCCTAGGTATAGATATTGTGGAATTTTCAGTAATTTCAGAGAAATTTCAGAAATTTCAAATAAACAATACAATAACAATACAATCTATCCGAAGCCTAGGTATAGATATTGAGGAATTTTCGGTAATTTCAGAGAAATTTCAGAAATTCAGATAAAATAATGTCAGATTTATACACATGAATGGAGGGTGACAGTGAAAGTTTGTGGAATTTTCGGAAATTTCAGAGAATTTTCAGAAATTCAGAGAAAATAATGTGAGATTTATACACATGAATGGAGGGTGACGGTGAAAGTTTGTGGAATTTTCAGTAATTTCAGAGAAATTTCAGAAATTTTAAATAAACAATACAAACTATGCGAAGCCTAGGTATAGATATCGTGGAATTTTCAGTAATTTCCGAGAAATTTCAGAAATTTCAAATAAACAATACAATAACAATACAATCTATCCGAAGCCTAGGTATAGATATTGAGGAATTTTCGGTAATTTCAGAGAAATTTCAGAAATTCAGATAAAATAATGTCAGATTTATACACATGAATGGAGGGTGACGGTGAAAGTTTGTGGAATTTTCGGAAATTTCAGAGAATTTTCAGAAATTTTAAATAAACAATACAAACTATGCGAAGCCTAGGTATAGATATCGTGGAATTTTCGGAAATTTCAGAGAATTTTCAGAAATTCAGAGAAAATAATGTGAGATTTATACACATGAATGGAGGGTGACGGTGAAAGTTTGTGGAATTTTCGGAAATTTCAGAGAAATTTCAGAAATTTCAAATAAACAATAGAATAACAATACAATCTATCCGAAGCCTAGGTATAGATATTGTGGAATTTTCAGTAATTTCAGAGAAATTTCAGAAATTCAGATAAACAATACAAACTATGCGAAGCCTAGGTATAGATATCGTGGAATTTTCAGTAATTTCAGGGAAATTTCAGAAATTTTAAATAAACAATACAATAACAATATAATCTATCCGAAGCCTAGGTATAGATATCGTGGAATTTTCAGTAATTTCAGAGAAATTTCAGAGAAATTTCAGAAATTTCGAAGCTTTTATCATTCGCTATTGGTAAGAGGGATCGATTATTATATGGCCATCTTTGTATAGAATAGAAATGGGCGGAGGAAATTACTTTAAATGGAGATAGTAATGGTGATCATTTATGTATATGTGTATTCAGTGAAAAGAAGGGAAACATGTATCTTCGACTATTATAGTGAAAGCAATCTCGTCGACGTCTGTAATAGTCGAAGTGGTTTAAAGAGATGTGCTGGTCGTTGACTGGATAGTAGAGGTGATTTGTTTAGAAGAATATTTCGAAATAATGTCGATATGTTGGTTTCGGGAATGGTTCTCGAATTTGAGTAAGGAGAGTTGGAGGTTTCCGAGGGGATCGAAGTATTCCTGGGAATAGTTATGGGCTGTATAATTTGGTAGTGAGGTGCAGTATACATCACTGTGAATAAATGGTTGATACATGTTTGTTTTGTTTTAGATTTGTACGCTTTTTTGTTCTTGATTCGTTTTAGAAATCTCGTTTGAAATCTATGATAAGAAAGGGATCGATGAGTGGCCAACGGCGTGTGCTTAGTGCTGGTACGAATAAAAATTGCGGTGGATCGTTATCAGCAGGTCGTTCTGGTTTGTCGGTGGAAGGACAAACAGCAATTGAATATAAGATTCGTATGAAGAAAATCAAAGATAGTTTGCAATTTGATCCAAGTTTAGTATGGTCGCATCGCGTTAGATCCTGGCTGGAAAAATCCTTTGACGTTCGAATGCTCGACGTTACAGGCTCAACGATCTATCTGATCTCGTCTGCGTCGTACCTTGCACAAAATGTTTACGTGTATCGTAATAATACAGTTCGTGTGTCAAATGGATTATATATGTTTATGGTGACGAATTCATGTAAGTTAATTCTTGCTTACTTACGAAAAGAAGTGTATGTTTTTTTGTAGCATTCGGTAAAAGTGATTTTTACAAACGATACAAACATGCGATTGCAAATTGTTATCAAGTACAAGCAACTGGCGAGATGCTTCCGAGACCGAATACAATGGATGAACAAGTGTCGAATTTGGTGAAATGTCCTTATTTCATTGATGATGTAATGGTTCTCTCTATGACTAATAAGTGGAATTTTGACGAAGAATCGGCTGAAAGTTGGAGAAGTGATTTGTGTAGATAAATTTAATGAAGGTTGATAGTCTTTATTTTTGTTGGGTATATCGCTCTATAAGGGTTGTTACGTTAGTTACACCTTAAAAGCTAGAGAGAAGTATGCGTGATATCGAATTGTTTTAATTGTTGTTTCTAGTTCACCAAATTGGGTCTATTGAATGGTCTTGTTAATTATCCTCAGCTGATACTGGCTGATGAAGCTGATTCCTTTCTCATTCGGAATGGATTAATTCCACCAGTTTCTTTGCCTTCGAATGGTGGTAATGACAATTTCAACATAAACGATATTGCTCTTCAAGCTTACAGTGGTGAATGCTGTGTGTTGAAGAGCACAGCTACGGAATCCATTGAAATCAAAGGAAAGAAGTTATGCATTTTAGGAAACTGTACATCTGAATGTACAATGCGATTAATGAGACGAAAAAGCAATTATGAACAACCATCACCATTCGTTGAACGTGCAAATTTCTTCTGGATTCCAACGCCTCTTACACTTGAAAAATTTGAACAGCCACAATGGCCATCTACTGAACCAACAGAAGATCAAATCTGTATGGCACTGGATGTGCTTTGCAACATCGATTTTTATTTTGATGACAAAAGTCGCTATTTAATCATTAATTTTGGTAATGCTATCATGTATGAAAGTACGTATACGCTTTATGTTAATATATCTGGATATTAAAAAATAAAAACATTTGAAAACTGGAATTTTCATTTGCAAAAGAATTCATTCAATAGATTTGTCTAAGGGTGGCTAACATGTGTAGAATAGAAACAAATGTTTTCTTTTGAAAGAAAATTAGACATAGTGTTCAGAGAGTGACACTGTAGCGAAGGATAAGCTTTGATCACGTTGAGTATTTCATCATTCTTGCGTATAAAAATATCTATGGACTTTTTTAGTTTATTTAAACCAAAATGGCGATCAATGGATAAATAACCGATTAGGAAAATCGCGGGAGCACACATACCGTTTGGCTGTTAATATTCAGTTAATCGAATTGGCTTTTAGCTTATTGGATGAATATTACTGCAAGCACAATCACTTTAATGATCATAAGGCCAATTATGATTTCCGTCACGAAATGATTGAAATAGCGAATCAATTTTTGAATCGAACAGACTTGTCACAACGAGTATCAATGAACATCGACTATCAAGTCGTTCAATCAGCAATCAATACAGTTTTGATGAATATCGATCAATATGAATGCTTTTTCTCGGACTATGGATTGACAAAGTTAGTAATATATATTTATATTAGAGTATCCACGTAATATTTTTCTGACGATACGTATTTTAAAAGAGTTCTTCGGTGATTGAAATAGAACGATCGTTTATAACTAATATTTTTTCTGCTATTTCAGTACAAAGACCGGTTCAACACAAGATTTGAATGAACCAACAGTAATGGATAATCTTCGTCTTCATTCAACAACATCCACAAAATCATTTTCAAAATTATCGGAGTAAGATTTGTGAACCATTATTGTTTCTACTGCTTTTTCACAACGAACATTGGTCTGAAGTTAAATAATTCACATAGTTCCAGAGTCTAGTGATTTAGTTTTCCTACTGACACTATTAGAATGAAAGACCATATGTTGTCTAATCATTTATGCATAGTAAAACATGGAGAGAATTAATAAAAAGATACGTTTTTTCGAAAAGAAGCATAATGGAACTAAAGTTGATTAGGTGAAGAGAAATTAGTTAACACAGAAAACAGTAGACCTAACTTGTTATGAAAAAGATTATTTAATTTAGACAGGAAAACAAATTCTCAAATAGAGCGTCAACGACGTTAGAGGATTTTGAAAATGATACAGGTCATGATCATACATCAGAAATTCTGGTATCAATTGAAAATCAAAATGAAAGTCAACGAAAACGACATCACTCCAAATCCAAATCATCTGTTACAACAGACGAAGAAATTTCTGATGGATTAAATGAAGAATGTCACGAATTTAACTTAAAAAAAGCTACCAAACGATATAAAACAGATAATGATAATGAAAGAAAAGATTACGAACGTGTATCACAAATTACTAAAGATATTCTTAAATTCGATCATATTGCTTTTTCATTGCAACAAATTGCAAAATTTAGTTCCAAATGGAAACACGAACGAGAAGCTGCAATAACTGAATTATGCACGTTGGGATTGTTGGTACGAATCCCCAATGGCGTCAAGTCACCGAATAGCCGACCTTTCGATTATCATATTAAATTGCCACCGCGTGATTTTTCGAATTTTACGGAACTTGAAAGCATTAATGAAAAGCTTAATAAATTCGGATTGAATATACATAAAATACGGTCAACTTATTCATCGATTGATTTAGGACAGCTGACAGCTCTTCCACCACTGACAAGCTATCTTCGTAAACATAAATATATAGTTACACACTGTCCGGTAAGTGAGAAAGAATATTCTAAAGAATTCATACAGTGTAGTAGAGATTGTTTTCTCAATACACGTTGATTGATAAAGCAGTTTCATAAGAGATAAATCAACTTGACATGATATGAACGTCTTTCTAACTTTATATTTAGCAAATGGGTCATTTTCTTGTAAATACGGAAGATGAAGAAGTAACTAGCACTCACGCAAATGTCCGTGTCAATGATGAAACTAGTCGTATGAATCAACAACAAGTAATGTTATTTGTTTAACAAACTTACGACTCTTGTATAAATTTGTTTTTGCATTAGTCTCATATCAATGATTTACAACAGTCCGTGGCAAGTCAACGATGTAGTCCAACTGGTGATCAATCTTTCACAGTAAGCTAACCTTTCCATTATATTATTATTAATATTTCCCGTAATTTTTGGTAAAGCATCAAAGTTTGAATAATGGTTTTACAACCTCAATAACAGATATGCGAACAACCTCGCCCAGTTTACCATCATCATTGCTGCAACAAGTAACTTATTCGTTCATATTTATGTGATCATTCAGATCCTTTTTACTGACACTTTTGCTGAGAATATTTGTATCGGTTCAAAAGTGATGTTTAATTCAATTACGCGTGATATAAAACTAATATTGAACGTATTTCATTAAGATTGATTTTTATTTAAAAAGCTGCTGTCATCTTTCACAATCTTTTGAGAAATAATTAATTAGAAAATTTTCAATCGTAGTGATCCGAATATATCTTGTCTATTACTTCAATCTTTAATATTTTCCTTGAAATTATTTTTTTAGAACAACATTCATCAATCTTTGAGCAATCCAAATATTAATTCATTTCATATCGCTGGTACTAATACACAACCAGCATCTACAACTGTTTCTGAAACACAAGCACAAACACAACTTTTTTCTACTCAAACAAGTCAAGATACTGGTCCAATTCAACCACATGCAAATTGGCATTCGCTTCATCATCAATTCGAAAAGTTTCAACAATTTATGGCTTTACATTCAGTTCAACAATCATCATCTGGATTTGACGCATCTACAGTGGGTCATAATCGTTCAATCACAGCTATGATCCATCCTCCTTCAGATTTACCACACGCTGTTGATTTATTGCACAATGATGTACAACAAACGCCTGCATCATTAGCGAAAACACGTCATGAACAACGAAAGAAAAATCAAAAAAAAGAAGAAAAAAAACAGTCACCAATGAATAGAAAAGTAACTCAACAAAAAGAGGATTCATCATCACATGATGTATCCGAAGGTCAATCATTGAATTCATCAGATTAATGATGGTAATTTTGATATGATAAGGTAACACATGAACTAACCACGTTATTTGTTCTTGTTTGATATTTGAAATATTCAGTTTTTCTCGTACAAATTTTATTGAACATGTTACTCCTATGTTTTGACATCTTTCCACTGACGAAGATTGGTTTTACGATTATTCATATCAGTCATACATATCATGAGTTCGTATTCTGATAGTATAATATATAAAAAGTCTAAAGCTTGCTTTGATAAGCAGAAATCAATTAAGCTTTAGAAATAAACTATATTTACTTTCCGATGAATCATAAAATAAAGATTGTAAGTAAAAACCTTTTTTCGTCAGTGGGGATAGTCTTTCTTGACAATTCTAAACTTATATACCAAAACTCTTTTTCCTTTTTTTCTTGTATTGTTATTGTATCGTTATGTGTGAACATCCTTCAGTAAATAAACTATTTTCTTTGTTAGGACTCATCTTTCCTCAGTTATGAAGTTTAATGTTATAACATCTTTCCGTTGCGTGAAGACGAACATAAATAAGATGCACTTTTAAAACTAATCGAACTAATAATGCATGTATGATCACATAGATTTTTTTTCTTTGTTACATTAAGCAAGCTGAATAAAACGTATATCAGCATCTCTAATAGGAAAGAATTACTTTCTATACATTCACATTACGGTACGGGCATAAGCCTTATAGATACCTATTATTAAAAAGTATTTACAAAGAAATTAATGTGAAAATTATAACATAATCAAGTTTTGCTTTGCTTTCAGATATCATTCTATACTTTTTGAATACTTACAAATAACGACAATCATCATCATGAACGAGCAACAATGGACTTTGATGAAAAGTCTGGCAATTCATGTACCAATACAATACTGGTCAATTATAAATTGGCTGAATAATTATCTTGGACCAGGTAATATTTTTATTCTTTCCAACGTGAGGAGTTGCTATGAGGATATACATCATTTGATAAAATTCATCAACGTCTCAAATATTTTCGTGTAAAATTTTCATTTATTTGGAATAGATTTTTAACAGAACTTTTTCTTTCCTTTCAATCACGTACATATTCCTTCTTATCTTTAGATTCTTATTCTAAATTTGAAAACATGTCCAATTTCCTGAATGCACTATATAAAATAAACATCAGTACCTCCATTTTACAATTAGCCTGTGGATTTTTTGGGAAAGATTTACCTGCCTTTACAATACCCAATGATATGCATCAATTCGTACAATTATTCGCTGCGATTAATCACCTTTCATTCTTTACAACATATCACATTTATCCACATGAATACCATTGTGTTCAATGTAACAAAATCTACGATCAGCGTTCATGCTTACCTCGGGCTGTTAATTTGTATCTTAATAGGTATTTAGTCTTCATTATATCTCTATTATCACAAGACATAAAATGTTTTCGAAAATATTCATAATTTTAAGCTCGAATTCATGAATATTATCTAGTCGATTTTCTGATATCTATAAAAAAAATATATAATTGTCCATCGACGAGAGAAAATTATAAAATATGTCATGTGTTATTAAAACATAAAGTTGAAAGTATAAATTACTTTACTGTCTAACAATAAGATAGAGTAATGAATCTACTGTGTTCGAATCAAGATGTTTCCTCTTACATGACATATTTTGTGAGTATTTAGATAATCGTAAAATTCTCAGTAATGATCTTTTTAGCAATTGTATAGAAAAAAATCTTATTCATTATTTTTATAACTTTCATTTCGTAGCAATCAGAGTGCATCATTATTTCATTATTAAATGAGAATATTTAGTTATGGACTTCATTCACAGAATCAGACAAGATTTCTCTAATTATAAAAGATATAAATGTTGTTTATTTTGTTTTAGTGGTGAAATAGTGAACGCTGTGGTATATTCGTACACTTGCAAACATGATCATACTGCATTTGCTAACAACCATCCTATTTCTTATTTTCCATCATACCATCTTATTATTAATAATGGCATAAAAGAACGTCGTTTTACTCAACAACATATTATCAAATCAAAGTATATTTATTTGGGAGGACATTATGCCTTCGAAACTTCAGTTTTACAAGATTATCTAATTTTATTTGCTATTGGTGCTATAACTATTTATGCTTTTGTTGATGTTTATAATTTTAAACATCGTCTACTGGCTAATGATAATCTAAAATTGGATCGAAAGTTATTTACACGAACCATCTTGTCGTTCGCGCTTATCCATTTCTTATTTTTTATGGGCTATTCAAACATCCATTTTCCATATGTTTGTTCAGGAGAAAATCTGGATATATTCTTCTATCAGTACCAACGCATTGTTCATGTTTTATTTGTACATTTTTGGTCTCAACACAAGCGTTTTTCTTCATGTGGAACACACTGCTCTCAAATGATAATCGGTGATGGTAATCAAAAGATAAGAAGATTAATTTGCAGATTTCATTCACTGGTAACGCATAGTATATTTCTTCCCCATAACTTTATTATACTGTTTATAAACTTTCAAATATTCCTCTTCAATATAATAATACTGTGCTCATGTATTAAAAATCGTTGTTTCAATTGAATTTTTTAGACGATCGAAACGCCAGAATATGACCAGTTCGTCGTTGGGTGTCATCGAAGTCCATTAAGTGGATCTGAATATTGTGGTCAACATATACATTTATCTAATTCACAAGAAGAACATTTGATACAGGGAGATGATGACGATGATTATATGCTTTTACGTAATGGAAAGCGTCGTGTACCATATCATAGATTATCTTGTAATACAAAGAAATCAAAACCAGAAGCTTATATTTCCCAATCCTATCGAACGTTCGGAATTATTATTTATGTTTTTAATTGTAATATATTACTAGCAGTTCATGAAATAATGAGATCAGAAACAGTGAAGGAAATATTATCAGGTCTTTGTGACATAATTAGAATTTCAAGTAACAATGCACAAAATGAGCAACCTTATGAAATGGCAGATTCATGGCTACCAAAAATCTTTGTCTATGACGATTGCTGCCATGTAATCAAACACATTATCGATTATTATCCAAATTTTTTTCGTGCAACACCCGCATCAACTTTTTTATACCACTCATCATTCGCAATAGACGCATATCATTATCGAAACCATGTTGATCAGTGGTGTAAAGAGCACCTTGACCCAAGTAAAAATAGTATCATTAGACAATTCAATACGCAATCAGCAGAACAAAGTAACTCTTGGTTTAAACGATTTACAAAACAGTTTAGTCGGTTTGATGATGAACATTGCTCGCTTTTTCTCTCTCTGTTGCTGCACATACGAAACTGCAAAGAAACTAACCTAAATCCATTTCAATCAAATATCCGAACTTCTTTCTCTGGTTTTCAAATATGAATGTTTTAGTCCCTATTAATATTTCATATTCTTGCTTTAAATATACATATACATAATTATTCAGATATTTTGACGAAAATAAAAAATAAATATCATATTTTCTATTTCAGATATGAAACCGAAAAAGCAAGTGTCCAACGTAAGTCGTGTTCGTACACGACAACAAAAACGCTTAGATACGAATAAGTCTTCTAAAGAAGACAATGTGAACAACAATGACGATCAGGTAATTGTCTTATGGCGATTTTACACACAAAATAACTGTTATTGCTTGATAACGAATGCTTTTTGAAAATTAATATTCGTTTTCTATCGGCACCTATCAATTTTCCTTTTTACTCACCAAACTACATTAATAAAAATGCAAAAAACGGCTAATAGAAACATAGTGAGAGAGTTACTTATTAATAAATCACCTAATATGACATAATTATAAACCATTTTGATTGTCCATCGCAAAAAACATAATATCTTGACGACGCAATATAGACAACAAATATTCAGTACCTAAAATAGTCTTATATGTGGCATACAGCATATTCCTTTGAAATCACCAGCAGTTTTTTTTCTATAATCCAGTTAAAAATAGATTGACATTAATAAAAAAAGAACATTCTTTGTATAATTTTACTTTTTCAATTCATGATTTTTTAACCCATCTTTTTTTGTAAACATCTAAAACTCACATATTTATTTGTCTATCAACAGCGTCAACATATTAATAATGAAAGTGGAACAACAGAAGAACCAAATCAATCATTTCAATCGAATTATGTTAAGCAAGGTCATCAAGAAAAAGACTCTCTTCGCTATGATTCAACACCAATGATTTCATCATTGGTGTGTATTATGCTATTTGCGAAAATAAATAAAAAAAATATCTGAAAGATATTGTACTCTTTAAATCTATATTTAGAATGCTGCCGATAATTTCGACATGGTTCAGTCACAAAAGTCAAATATTGTAAGTGTTTACTTTTCTAGAATATACTCAACATCATCTTGTTGCAGGTTTCACAATCATTGAATACTAATAATATAAATGTTCAAACTTCTGATGCTCATTGTCAACGACGGGAATCTTCCACAGCATTTTCTAATCTTGACAATGCAGATGATGATGATGAACAAGTTGAAAAATCTCAACCCAATATCATCACCGATAACATGTCAATTTCAAAGGAGTTCATCACTTATAGAGGCGATTCTAGCTACGGTTTGTTGCCACCATTCACACAGTTTAGAAAACAAGTCAACATCCACCAGCAAAATCAAAGTAAGGAAAAAGTTTAAATTTTGTTTAACGAAAACAAATCGTTTCAGTACATCAAAGTTCTGAACAACAGCAACAACAACAACCAAAACCACTACAACAACAACATCCTCAACCACTACAACAACAACACCCTCAACCACAACCACAACAGCAACAACAAGAACAAGAACAACAACAACAACAACAAAAACAACAACCACAACAACAACAACAAGAACAAGAACAACAACAACAACAACAACAACAACAACAACAACAACAACAACAACAACAACAACAACAACAACAACAACAACAACAACAACAACAACAACA
>Ga0209930_1005138_pt1 | contig 10933 bp, 9 predicted proteins | sample ThiBiot_500_biof_2_FD_183948 | JGI IMG/M metagenome (GOLD analysis project Ga0209930, IMG submission 183948) | Wastewater bioreactor microbial communities from Cape Town, South Africa - Thiocy_cont_500_biof (SPAdes) | ecosystem: Engineered > Bioreactor > Thiocyanate-remediating >... | reverse complement strand
GGTGCGGAATGCGACCGCAGTCAGCCGCGGTCGCGCAGGAACCGGGCCATCGACGAGACGCCCGGCACCGCCGGTTCGAACTCGCCGGCCACGTCGATGAAGCCGCGCATGACCGCGATCTCGCGCGGGCTGCGGCCCAGCGCGTCGCGCAGGTCGGGGTCGGCGCCGGCGCGCAGCAGGCGCTGCACCAGCAACGGCAGGCCATGCAGCGCGGCCAGGTGCAGCGGGCCGAAGCCACGCGGATCGCGCACGTCCAGCGCCACGTCTTCGTCGAGCAGGCGTTCGACCGCGGCCAGCACCACGTGCTCGTCGCAGGCGGTGCCCGGCTCGGCGCGCGCGCCCAGCAGCAGCAGCAACGGGGTGACCGTACCGGCCGAGGCCTGGTCCGGCTCGGCGCCGGCCAGCAGCAGGGTGTCGAGCAGCGCCAGCAGCCGCGTGCGGTCACGCGCGGTGAACCCGTAGAGCGCGGCGCAGTGCAGCGGCGCCAGCTGCTGGTCGTCGCCGGCATGCACGTCGGCGCCGGCGGTCAGCAGCTTGGCGGCGATGTCCGGCAGCCCCAGCGCCGCGGCCAGCATCAGCACGGTGACGCCGCCCGGCAGGCGGTGGTCGATGCGCGCACCGGCGTCGAGCAGGGCGGTGACGATCGCGGCCTGGCGCATGCTCACCGCCGCCGACAGCGGCGTGGCACCGCTGGCGGCCGCGTGCTGCGGGTCGGCACCGCGCGCCAGCAGCAGGTCCACCGTGGCCACGTGCCCGCCACCGGCCGCACGCAGCAGGCCGGTGCAGCCCTGGGCATCGACCGCATCCACCGGCAGCCCGAGTTCGACCAGGCGGCGCACCGCGTCGGCGTCGCCGGCCATCGCCGCGGCCGGCACGTCGGATTCGCGCAGCGCGCGCAGCGGCAACGGCCAGCCGCGCCAGTCCAGCCAGTCGGCCAGGTCGCGGCGGCCACTGGACAGCGCCACGCCGAGCGGCGTCTGCCCGTCGGCGGCGCGGGCGTCCGGCGAGGCGCCATGCATCACCAGTTGTTTCAGCGAGGCCTCGCGCGCAAGCGCGGTGGCCAGGTGCAGCGCGGTCATGCCGTGGCTGTCGCGCGCCTCGCGGTCGACCCCATGCACCAGCAGCCAGTGCTGCACCTTCAGCCAGCCCAGGCGTACCGCCAGCGCCAGCGGCGGATCGCCGGCGGGCGATGCGCCGAACGGGTCGGCGCCCTGGTCGAGCAGCTCCAGCACGAACTGCTCGGTACCGCGCGAGCCCTGGTCGTGCTGCACGCAGGCCGCCAGCAGGCGCCCCAGGCCGCCGCGGCCGGCGGGCGAAACCCCGTGCCGCAGCAGTACCTGCAGCGTGGGAATGGCATCCACGCCGCGCGCCAGCAGCGCGAACATCGGCGTGTCGCCGCAGGCATCGAGCACCTCGGCATCGGCACCGTGCGCCAGCAGCCAGTCGACCACGCGCGGCTGCAGCGCCAGCTCCACGTCGTGCAGCAGCGTGCCCAGTTCCCGGGCCGAGCACAGCCGTGCCAGCGGTGCCATGCCCTCGGTGTTGCCGAAGGCCAGCGCCTCGCGCAGCAGCGCCAGCGGCGGGCGGTCGCTGAGCTGCGGCGGCGCGGCCGCGCCATCGCCGGCATCGCCGCCGGCAAGCGCGTCGCTGACCGCGGCCGGCAGCGGATACGCCGGATCCAGCAGCGAGACGATGCTCCAGCGGCCGGCGGCGGCGGCATGGTCGATGGCACGGCGGCCATCGGCGGCAACCACATCGGCGGCGATGCCCAGCTCCAGCAGGCGGCGCACCAGCGCCGCGGTCACGTTCTCGGCGCGGCAGGCCAGCAGCACGGCATTGCAGCCCTCGCCGTCGACCGCGGTGACATCGGGTTTGTGCGCGAGCAGGCGTTCGAGCACGCCGGCATGGCCATGCGCGGCAGCGTCCAGCCATGGCGTGCGGCCGGCGGCATCGCGCGGCTCGACATTGGCGCCGGCCGCGAGCAGCGCATCGACGATGTCGCCGTGGCCGGCCGCGGCGGCCTCGTGCAGCGCGCTGCGGCGGCGGCGGTCGCGCGCGTCCAGCCGTGCCTTGTGCTTGAGCAGCAGTTGCACGCCGGCGGCATCGTCGTCTTCAGTGGCGGCGGCGGGAATCAGCACCGGCACGCCATCGGCGGGTTCGACCCGGGCGCCGCGCTCGAGCAGGAACCGCGCCAGCCGCCAGTTGCCGGCCTGGCAGGCCACCGCCAGCGCGCTGTGGCCTTCATGGTTGAGCGCGTCGATCTCGGCGGCGGCATCGCGCAGCAGCGCGGCCACGCCGGGGTCGGAACTGCGCGCGGCGTGGTGCAGCGGGGTGTTGCCGTCGGCGTCGGTGGCGCGCGGATCGGCCCCGTTGGCCAGCAGGGTCATCACCGCCTCGGGGCGGCCATGCCAGCTGTCGCGGGTCGCCGCCAGCAGCGGGGTCATGCCGCGATGGGCCAGGTTCACGTCCACGCCCCGGCCGATCAGTGCGCGCAGCAGGCGCAGGTCGGGCAGCACCGCGGCCAGCACCACCAGGTTGCGCTGGTCGCGCGAATCGGCCGGCGGCGGCGCGTGCGGATCGGCGCCGGCATCGAGCAGCTGCAGGGCGCGGTCGACGCGCCCGGCGCGCGCGGCCTCGTACAGCTGCGGCACCCATTCGTGCTGCGCCATCGGTTCCAGCGGTGCCGGTTCGGCCAGCGCCTCGGCGAACGGATCGAAGGCCTGCACCGCCATGACCGGCGCTGCAGGCGCCGCGGCGGGCAGCGCCTGCAGCGCGGCGTGCAGCAGCGGCGAGAACAGGGCGACGGCGATGGCCAGCGGCCAGCGCAGGCTGTCGCCGACCAGGCCCGGCCAGGCCGGCGCGACCACCGCCGCGCACAGCAGGCACAGCACCAGCGCCGCGCCGACGCCATGCCAGGAATCCATGGCCCGCGAGGACAGTGCCTGTCCCTGCGCGCGCAGGGTGCCGCCCTCGCGTTCCAGCGCCCGCCACAGCGGCCAGGTGCGCCACAGCGCCGCCACTGCGATGCTCAGCGCCACGCACAGGGCCAGCACCGCCTGCAGGCTGCCGCTGTCGTGCAGCGCCGCCAGCGGCCAGGACACCAGCAATGCCAGCAACAGCGTGCCGGCGGTCCACACCGCAAGCAGGCCCGGCAGGTCCTGCCGTGGCAGCGCGGACAGCGGCGCAGCGGCACGCGTACGCCGCCACCACGACACTGCCAGCGCGAACGCGGGCTGCGCCAGCAGGCCGCACGCGGCGGCCGCCACGCCACCGAACCCGGTGGCGAGCGCGAGCAGCGCGCCGAGCGCCAGCGCGCCGAGGGCACGGGTACGGCGGGCGTCAGTCATCGCGGCCGTCGATGCGGGCGATCTTCACCGGCGCCAGGGGCTGCGGTGGCAGCTGCAGATGGAACCCGTGCGCGGCCAGGTTGTCACGCACCAGCGCGGCGTCGGCCTGGGCCAGCCGCCGTTCCGGGGTCAGCGCGACTTCCAGCACGAACGCGAACGGCGCCAGGGCGGCGCCGAGCGTGGCCGGGATCGCGTCGAAGTCGTCGCGCTTGGCAAGGTAGACGTAGGTGTCCTGCTTGCGTTGGCTTTTGTAGACGTAGGCTTGCATGCCCGCGGGCGTTGCCCTGCTTGGGAATGCAGGGGATTGTGTCGGAAACCCGACGCCGGTGAAAGGCATTGCCGTACGCCGTCGTCCGCATCTTTGCCGGGGCTTCATTCATTTTCATCAAGAAATGCGCACGCCATCACCCTGCCGGGACACCGTACGGTGGACGGGCGCCCCGATATACTCGCGCCCCGCCCAATGCCCGGAAGACCGCGTGACCGCCGCCTCGCCACCGCGCCTGCTCCCGCTGAACATCCTCGCGCACAGCGCCACCACCGCGCTGGGCGCCGGGCTGGATGCGCAGCGCCAGGCGCTGGCGCACGGCCGCAGCGGCCTGCGCCGCAACGATTTCGGCGCCGACCCGCTGGACTGCTGGATCGGCCGCGTCGACGGCGTGGAGGAGGTGGCGCTGCCGCCGGCACTGGCCGGCCTGGAATGCCGGAACAACGCATTGGCGTGGCTGGCGCTGCAGCAGGACGGCCTGCTCGACGCCGTGGCCGCGGTCGTCGCCCGCCACGGCGCCCGCCGCGTGGCGGTGGTGATGGGCACCTCCACTTCCGCCATCGGCGCCACCGAGGAGGCGTACGCGCGCCTGCACACCGACAGCGCCGGCGTGGCGCATTTCCCGCCGGAGCTGCAGCGCCCGCGCATCCACACCCCGCATGCGCTGGGCGATTTCGTCCGCGCCGCCACCGGGCTGCGCGGCCCCTGCGTGACCGTGGCCACCGCCTGCTCGTCGAGCGCCAAGGTGTTCGCGCAGGCTGCGCGGCTGATCCATGCCGGCTTCGCCGATGCCGCCCTGGTCGGTGGGGTCGATACCCTGTGCGGCAGCGTGCTGTTCGGCTTCCACTCGCTGCAGCTGGTCGCCACTGCGCCGTGCCAGCCGTTCGACGCGCGCCGCAGCGGGCTGTCGCTGGGCGAGGCCGGCGGCTATGCGGTGCTGGAGCGCGCCGGCGCCGGCCCGGAGACCGCACTGCAGCTGAGCGGCTACGGCGAATCCAGCGACGCCCACCACATGTCGGCGCCGCATCCGCAGGGGCTGGGGGCGCGCCTGGCGATGCAGCAGGCGCTGCACAGCGCCGGACTCGAGCCCGCGCAGCTGGGCTACCTCAACCTGCACGGCACCTCGACCCCGGCCAACGACGGCATCGAGGCCACCGCAGTGGCGGCGCTGTTCCCGCCGTCGCTGCATGCCAGCTCGACCAAGGGCTGGACCGGCCACACCCTGGGCGCGGCCGGCATCGTCGAGTCGGTGTTCGCGCTGCTGGCCTTGTCCGACGGACTGCTGCCGGGCACGCTCAACAGCACGGTTCCCGATCCGGCCTGCGGGCCGCAGATCCGGTTCGACAATGCGCGGGCGGATATCCGCCATGCGATGAACAACTCTTTCGGCTTCGGCGGCAACAACTGCTCGCTGGTGTTCGGCAAGGTGGGATGAGGCGCATGCGCGAAGCGGTCGTCGAAGGCATCGGATTCTGGGGCAGCGGGTTGCCCGACTGGGACGCGGCGTGCGCCTGGGCACGGGCGGGCGTGCAGCCGGCGCAGGTGCCGGCGCGGCCTGCGCCGATGCTGCTGGCCGCCAACGAGCGCCGCCGCGCACCGGCCACCGTCGCTGTGGCGCTGGAAGCGGCACTCGCCGCCTGCGAGGCGGCCGGGCGCGAAGCGGCCGAGTTGCCGTCGGTGTTCACCTCCACCCATGGCGAGATGTCGATCAGCGACTACATGTGCACGACGCTGGCCAGCGACCCGCGCGCGGTATCGCCGACCCGCTTCCACAACTCGGTGCACAACGCCGCCGCCGGCTACTGGACCATCGGCACCGGCGCGCACGTGCCGGCCACCGCGATCAGCGCCGGCCGCGCCAGCTTCGCGCAGGGCCTGGTCGAGGCGATGGCGCAGCTGGCCGCCGGCAGCGAGGCGGTGCTGCTGGTCGCCTACGACGGCCCGGCGTGCGGGCCGCTCGGCGAAGTGGCCACCCCCTGCGCCGGGCTGCCTACGCTGCGCATGGCGCTGGAGCCATGCGCCGGCACCGACGCCGCCGATGATGCCGGGCCGTTGTCGCGGCGGCTGGCCGGCAATGCGATGCAGCCGGCGTTGCCGTTGCTGGAGGCGCTGGCGCTGGAACGCACGCAGGTGTTGCTGCCGGCCAGCCCGGACCTGGCGCTGCGGATCGATATCGGCCATGGCTGATTCCCGCATGCTGCGCCCGGACGACGTGGCGGTGGTGATTCCGGCGCTCAACGAAGCGCTGCGCATCCGCGAGGTCGTGAGCGGCGCGCTCGCGTTCTGCCCGCATGTGATCGTGGTCGACGACGGCTCCGACGACGGCACCGTCGAGTGCATCGCCGACCTGCCGGTCACCGTGCTGCGCCACGCGCGCCGCGGCGGCAAGGGCCAGGCGCTGCGCAGCGGGTTCGCCGAAGCCGTGCGGCGTGGCCTGCGCGGCGTGCTGACCATGGACGGCGACGGCCAGCATGCGGCGACCGACCTGCCACGGCTGCTGGCCAGCGCCAACCGCCACCCCGGCTGCATCATCATCGGCGCGCGGCTGCGCAAGCGCGCCTCGCAGCCGCTGCTGCGGCGCCTGGCCAACGAGTTCGGCGACTGGGGCGTGGCCTGGGGCACGCACTACCAGGTCGCCGACAGCCAGAGCGGGCAGCGCTTCTACCCGGCCGGGGTGATCGCCATGCGCGACGTGCCCGGCGAGGACTTCGTGTTCGAGGCGCAGGTGCTGATCTCGGCGGCACGGCAACTGGGCACGCGCTGCGTGTCGGTGCCGATCGAATCGCGCTACCGCAGCGCCGACCGCGACGAGTGCTTCCGCCCCAGCCACTTCCGCCCGCTGCGCGACCTCACCCGGATCACCGTGCACATCGTGCGGCTGGCGCTGCGCCACGGCGACGTGCGCAGGGTCCACCGCAGCATCCGCGCCAACCCGCCGCTCATCGACGACACCCCGAGCGGGTGAGCCGCGCCGCCGGCCGCTGGCTGCATCCGCCGGCGGCTCAGCCCATGCCGCCGTTGATGCCGATCACCTGGCCGTTGATGTAACCGGCGTCGTCGCTGCACAGGAACGCCACCAGCGCCGCCACTTCCTCCGGGCGGCCCGCGCGTGCGGCCGGTACGGTCTGCCTGATCAGCTCCGGCGGAAACGCATCGCCGGCCATCCGGCCTTCGATCACGCCCGGGGCGACGACATTGACGCTGATGCCGCGGCTGGCCATCTCCCGCGCCAGCGACTTCGAGGCGCCGTGCAGCGCCGCCTTGGCCGCCGCGTAGTTGGTCTGGCCACGGTTGCCGAGCACCGCCGCCACCGACGAGACGCTGACGATGCCATCGGCAGCAGCAGCGGCTGGGTGACGTGGAAGAAACCGTGCAGCGACACGTCGATCACCCGCCGCCAGCGCGCCGCGTCCATGCCGGCCATCGGCGCGTCGTCGTGCACCCCGGCGTTGTTGACCACGATCTGGATCGGGCCGTCGGCCAGCAGGCCGTCCAGCGCCGCCGCGGTGGCCTCGCCGTCGGCCACGTCGAAGGCAACCGCCTGCGCGCTGCCCCCGGCGGCGGCGATCTCCGCGGCCACGGCCTGCGCGCGCGCCAGGTTGCCGTTGGCATGCACGATCACCTGCGCGCCGGCCGCTGCCAGCCGCCGGCAGATCGCCCCGCCCAGGTCGCCACTGCCGCCGGTCACCAGCGCGCGTCGTTTGTTGTCGATGTCGGCCATGCCGGTGTTCCACTTCCGCTGCGAGCGCGCAGCCTGTCGCAAAGCGGCGGGCAGGGCAAGCCGGCGCGGACGCCCCCGGCGCCGCGCGCACGGGCGGGGGCATCGATGCAGCCGCGGTCAGCGCGCGGCGGTCCCGGTCGATGCCGGTGCCGGCTCCAGGTAGAGCGCGCGCAGCCGCGCCCGGTCGGCGGCGCCGACCCCGAGCTGCTGTTCCAGGTAGGCATCGATCGATCCATGGTCGGCACGGATCTGGTCGAAGGCGGCGCTGAGGTACATCGGATCGGTGCCCATCAGCGCACGCAGCGCCGGCTCGGGCAGGCGCGACAACGCGCTCATGCCCGGGTCCTGCGTGCCGGAGGCATCCATGCGCGTACGCAGGCGCTGCAGGCTGGGCACGCGCTGGCTCATCGCGTAGTCGTTGACCACCACGTCCGGGGCCACGCCCAGCGCGGTCAGTACCAGTGCGGCGAGCAGGCCGGTCCGGTCCTTGCCGGCGCTGCAGTTGAACAGCAGTCCGTCGCCCTGCTTGAGCACGTCGAACGCCTCGCGGTAGCGCGCGGCGAACGCGGCCGGCATCTGCCGGTAGAACGCGGCCATCAACCGCAGCGCGGTTTCCTGCGGGTCGCCGCCCATGGCGAAGGCGCCTGCGAACGCCTTCACGTCGAAGTCCTGCTGGTAATCCCAGGCGATGTAGCGCCCGCCGCGGGCGATGCGCCCGGCCTGCGTCGGCGAATGGCTGCGCTCGCGGCTGTCGCGCAGGTCGCAGATGGCCGTGATGCCCAGCCGCTGCAGGTAGGCATAGTCGCTGTCGGTCAGGTCGGCCATGACCCCGCTGCGGTACAGCCGGCCCCAGCGCACGCTGCGGCCATCATCGGTGCGGTAGCCGCCCAGGTCGCGGAAGTTCACCCCGCCCTGCAGCGGCAGCACGCGCTCGCCCAGGGTGGTCTCGTTGCCCCTGTTGTCGCCGATCCACACGTAGGGACGTACCCCGCTGGCGTGCTCCAGTTCGACGCGACCGGCACTGCCGGCCACGTCATCGCGCAGCGTGGCGCCGTCCACCGGCTTGCCCGGCGCGGCGGCCAGGCCGACGTCCAGCTTCTCGGCAGGCACCAGCGCACCGCTCCAGACCACGGCAATACGCGTCGGCGAAAGGCGTTCGATCTGCACGTCGGCCGGCAGGCGGGCGTGCGCGGCGGCGGCGAGCGAGGCCAGGGCAAGCGCCAGGGCGGTTTTCCTGCATTGCATGGGGTGGGTTCTCCCGTCGGTCAGAAGCGGATGCTGATTTCCGCGCCGAAGGTGCGCGGGTCGTTGAAAATGCCGTAGCTGCCCAGCGAGGTGCTGCTGCTCTTGTAGAACAGGTGTTGCTCGTCGAGCAGGTTGCGCGACCACAACGCGAACTCGGCGGTCGCGCCGGTGCCGTTGAGCGGCACGTCGATCAGCGCGACGCGCGCATTGACCACGAACGAGCTGTCGGTGAGCGTCTGCTCGATTTCGCTGGTGTAGAAGCCGTCGGACCAGTTGCCATCGACATGGAATTTCAGCGCCGCGGCGCCGAGCGGCAGCAGGTAGTCCACCGCCAGGCTGCCGGCGTTCTTCGGCGCGTACAGCGGCAACACGGTCACCACCGGGTTGCCCTCCACATAGGGATTGGGTGCCTGCAGCGCGCCGATGTCGGTGTAGGCGTAGTTCAGGCTGAGCGTCAGGTAGTCCAGCGGCACGATGTTCAGCTCCACTTCCGCGCCGCGCGAGGTGCCGGTGGTGGTGGCATTGGTGGTGTCGGAAACCGTACGGCTCTGCCCCGGCGCCAGCGGCAGGTAGAAATCCATCTGCTTGTTCTCGATGCGCGAATCGAACAGCGCCAGGTTCAGCCGCGCGCGGTTGTCCCAGAACTGCGATTTCAGGCCGAGCTCGAACGCGCTCACTTCCTCCGGCGCGAAGGCGCGGTAGCTGAACGAGCGCGAGTTGGCGCCGCCGGCCTTGAAGCCGGTGCTGTAGCGCAGGTAGACCATCACGTCCCTGCCCAGGTCGTAGGCGATGTTGACCATCGGGTCGAAACGGCTCCACTTGCCGTCGAAGGCCAGGTCCGACGGCGCGTCGTTCAGGGTGCGCAGCACGCCTTCCTTCTCGTCGCGGGTCCAGCGGCCACCCGCGGTCAGGTGCAGCCTGTCGAACGCGGCCGGCGTCCACGTCGCCTGGCCGAAGATGCCCAGGCTGTCGGTCCACGCCTTGCTGGCGCGGTCGATGCGGACCTTGCCCAGGTCCAGCGGCGCGTTGATCACCGTGTAGCCGCTGCCGTCGGCGTTCCAGCGCAGGGTGTTGGGCGTCTGCGCGTTGTCGGCCACCGCTTCCCTGTAGTAGAACGCGCCCACCGCGTATTCCAGGGTGTCGGTGTTGCCGATCAGCTGCAGTTCCTCGCTGTACTGGTGCTGCCACAGCTGGGCCAGGCTGTAGCGTCCGAACTCGCCATTGGGCGCGAAGGTGGAGATCACATCGACCAGGCCCTGGTCGAACTGGCTCTGCCGCAGCTCGCGGTACGCGCTGATCGATTTCAGCTGCAGCGTGTCCGACAGCATCCAGTCCATCACCAGCAGGTGTCCGTCGGTCTTGCCGACGCTGTCTTCCTGCGGGCCGCCGAAGATGGATCCGTCGCGGCGCCCGGTCGACGCGCCTTCGCGCTGCGCCTGGCTGGCATACGGGCCGGCCACCAGCAGTTGCGCGTGGTATGGCGTGGTCGCGTCGTAGGAGTAGTCGTAGGCATAGGTCGCCTGGAAGTCGGCGCTGGGCTGCCACAACGTGGTGAAGCGCAAGCCGCGCTTGTCGTAGGCGTTGAAGTCGCGCTGGCCACGCATCGGGTTGTCGGTGGTGCCGCCGCGCGCGTCGAGCACGCCGTCCAGCTTGAAGCTGAAATCGCCCACGCGCGGAAGGTCCAGGTGCGCGCCGGCGTTGTAGCCGCCGTAGTTGGACACGCCGGCGGTCGCCTTCAGGCCGAATTCGCCGGTCGGCTGGCGGGTGATCACGCTGATCGCCCCGCCCTCGGTGTTGCGCCCGAACAGCGTGCCCTGCGGGCCCTTCAGCACTTCGATCCGCTCCACGTCGTACAGCGCCATGCCCAGGCCCTGCGAGCGGCCCAGGAACACGCCGTCCACGTACACGCCGACGCCGGCGTCGCGTGCCGGCTGGTTGGCATCGCCCGAGGCGCCGATGCCGCGCATGCCGATGTTCAGCGCCGAGGAGCGGGTGGCGAACGGTGCCACCCGCAGCGAGGGCACCGAGCCGTCGGCCAGGCTGGCCAGCGAGATCGCATGGCGGTCGGCCAGCGCTTCGGCGCCGACCACCGATACCGAAATCGGCGTTTCCTGCAGGTTGGTCTCGCGCTTCTGCGCGCTGACCACCACCGAATCCAGGGTGGTGGCCGCCATCGCTTCGAGGCCGGCGGCGGGCGCGTCTTCCGGGCGCTCGTCGGCGAACGCCGGCAGCGCCGCCGAGGCAACGGCCAACAGCACCGCGGCACGGGTATGCAGCACGCCGGCCACCGCTCGTGAAAGAGGATGGGTCATGGTCTGGGTACTCGTCGTAGGTAGGAGGCGCGACGGATTC
>Ga0209930_1005137_pt1 | contig 10935 bp, 9 predicted proteins | sample ThiBiot_500_biof_2_FD_183948 | JGI IMG/M metagenome (GOLD analysis project Ga0209930, IMG submission 183948) | Wastewater bioreactor microbial communities from Cape Town, South Africa - Thiocy_cont_500_biof (SPAdes) | ecosystem: Engineered > Bioreactor > Thiocyanate-remediating >... | reverse complement strand
GCATCTGTGGACGCCGAAATTCCAGGATGAGGTGCGCGCCATGATTCGCGAAGCCGCCGAACTGGAAGCCTCCTATGGCCGGGATACCATGCCGCGCGGCTTCCTTGGGCTGAATGCTGTGCTGTGCGAGCAGTACATGCACTTCATCGCCAACCGGCGCTGCGCACAACTCGGCCTGACGCGGGTGTTCGACGAGACGGAGAATCCGTTCCCGTGGATGTCGGAAGCGATGGACCTGAAGAAAGAGAAGAACTTCTTCGAGACGCGGGTCATCGAATACCAGAATGGCGGCGCGCTGAGCTGGGAATGATTTGTTAACGTCTTCCCGCGCGTTCGGTTGTCCTGCCGGAAGCCGTGCCCGAGCTTCTTGCGATTGCGACAGGATGCCCGCGATGCGGGCAATTTTGCGACCCGCAAGGTATGAGTTTACGACCTGTTATCCTCTTTGATTCACTATTTCACGTCGAACAGGCCAGCCCTCACGGCTGGCCTGTTGGCATGCAAAAAGAATTTTTGGGGAATTGGAAATGGGCTGGATCAAGAAGGGCACGTCCGCGAAACAGAAAGCAAAAGCCGGCTTCTTCTCGAATCTCAGATTCCGCACCAAGATCATGCTCGGGTTCATGACGGTGCTGGTCCTTTCCGCCATCAATATGGGCGTGGCCCACTTCAGCTTTGAGCGCATCGGCGATGGCATCCGCTCCTATCAGGGCGTGGTTGCCGAAACCGATGCCGCCCGCGATATCGACCGCGAACTGGCGGCCTATCAACTGCTGGCCCGATATTACGTGATGAGCGGCCAGCAGGCCGACGAACAGGCCGCACGCACCGCGCAGGCGGACCTTGGAAGGGCCATCGAGCGCGCAGAGCGCGTTGCGACCGGCAACAACCGCGCCAGCATCACGGCGCTTTCGGACAGCTATCGCAAGTTCTCCGCGCTGTTCGGCGACGTCATCGCACTCAAGACCGACAATGCTGCCATCGTGTCGAACCAGTTGCTCCGGCTCGGCAATGTCATCAGGTACAAGCTTGACGACGTCGGCGACACTGCTGCTCTGGCGGGATTGGCCTCGCTCCAGTTGACCATCAAGGAATTGGCTCCTCAGGCGATTTCGATCACTTCGAACATCACCAATTTCGTCGCGCGGCCTGACAAGACCGTTGCCGCGAGCGCCACGGCGCGGCTTCAGATGCTGAAGAACAGTCTGGGAGGGCTGGGCGCGGAAGCTGCTGATATGCAGCCGAAGGTCACCGATCTCATCGATCAGCTCTCGGCCTATCACACAGCGTTTTTGAAGTATGTCGAGAACACGGCCAAGATCGACGATCTTTCCACCAAGATGACCCAGGCCGCAGCCTCCATCACCCTTGAAGCCAAGGTGATGAAGGACGCCTTGCTGAATCAGCAGGAGAAGCTCGCAGCGGAATCCTCCGATACGGCCCACTCGACCGGAAATGTCGTGACGGTGCTCGGCGGCGCCGGAATTGCGTTCGGTGCGTTGCTGGCATGGATGCTTGGCCGCGGAATCTCGCGTCCGATGATTGGCATGTGCGATGCGATGCGTCAGCTCGCAAGCGGCAACTTCGATGTTGTGCTGCCGGGCCTCGGCCGCAAGGACGAGATCGGCGAGATGGCAAGCGCGGTTGAAGACTTTAAGGTGCGTGCTGTAGCCAAGGCGCGCGAAGATGCCGCGGCGCGCGAGGTGCAAAGCAAATCGGCCACGGCGGCGCGCAGCGCCGAGCTGCATCGCTTTGCCGACGACTTCGAGGCGGCGGTCGGCGTGATCGTATCGAGCGTGTCGTCGTCGGCCACGCAGCTCGAGGCCTCCGCGACCACGCTGACGCGGACGGTGGATGCGACGCAGGAACTGACGGGGCGGGTTGCCAGCGCTTCCGAGGAGGCCTCCGCCAACGTGCAGTCCGTCGCCGCGGCGACGGAAGAACTCTCCGCTTCGGTGCACGAAATCGGACGGCAGGTTCAGGAGTCGAGCCGGATCGCGGCGGCCGCGGTGTCGCAGGCGGAAGCTACCGATACCCGCATCAACGAACTCTCGCGCGCGGCCCAGCAGATCGGCGACGTGGTGAAGCTGATCACCGCGATTGCCGAGCAGACCAACCTGCTTGCGCTTAACGCCACCATCGAGGCGGCTCGCGCCGGCGAGGCGGGGCGCGGCTTTGCGGTGGTCGCATCCGAGGTGAAATCGCTGGCCAGCCAGACCGCGAAGGCGACGGACGAGATTTCGTCGCATATCACCGGCATGCAGCAGGCGACGCAGGAATCGGTGTTCGCCATCAAGGAAATCGGCGAGACCATCGGCCAGATCTCGAAGATCGCCAGCAACATCGCCGCGTCGATCGAGCAGCAGGGCAATGCGACGACGGAGATCGCTCATAGCGTGCAGAACGCCGCGAGCGGCACGGCGGAAATCGCCGGAAACATCTCCGAGGTCAATCGCGGCGCAGGCGAGACCGGGACGGCTTCCGGCGAGGTGTTGAACTCTGCGCAGACGCTGGCGGTCGAAAGCACGCGACTCCGTCAGGAACTGGACCGCTTCATGGCGAACATCCGGGCGGCATAAGCCGATACGTTACCGTCGACTTTGTATCCGAGCGTCCCCGCGAAATCGGGGACGCTTTTTTTGAGAGACTAAATTCCCGCTTGCGCGGGAATGACGCAGAAGATGCTCCTGCGCTCGGCTGCGAACTATCGGCCCTAATACGCGTCCTTCTTCGCCCGTGAGTCCTTCGCGCTCTGGATGAGATCGAGCGACTTCTCGATTTTGCCGAGCGCGGAGGCGAATGCCTTCCGCTCGGTCGCGGAGAGGCATGACAGGATGTCCTGTTCCTTGCGCCGCAGCCGCGGGACCAGTTCGTCATACAGTGCGCGGCCCTTGTCCGTCATCTGCAGCGCGAACTCGCGGCGGTCGTCGGCGTTTTCCACCCGTTCAATGATTCTCTGTTCCAGAAGATGGGCCACCGCGCGGCTGATGGTCGATTTATGCGTCCGCGTGCAATGGGCGATGTATTGCGCGGTGCAGGCTTCGTCGCGGAAGCCGAGCGTCGCCAGCACACGCCACTCCGGAATGTCGAGGCCGTAGCGCTCCCGATAGTCGCTGGCGAGTTCCGTGCTGACTTCCGCAGCGAGGCGGTTCAGCCGGAACGGCACGAATTTGAACAGATCGAGCTTGCTCACGGGGGTCAGTGCTCTTTGGCCGGGCGCGCCGGCTATTAGTTGCAGTTGCAACCATCATAGCGTTGGTTTATCCTGCTGGCCAGTGTCCTGAATGTGGCGTTTCTTCTCTCGCCGCGCGGGCGATCACACCAGAGCTTCATTCAAGAAGCCGATTATCGCAGGGTCAGAAACGTGCCGAATCCTCCCGTCACCCAGTTTGGCTATCGCCGCCACGCCGATCAGGGCAGGACGGCGGCGGATGCCGCCCGCCATCCTGTGGTGGTGGTCGGGGCGGGGCCGGTCGGCCTGACGCTCGCCATCGATCTGGCACAGCGCGGCCATCCCGTCGTGGTGCTGGATGATGCCGACCGGATCGGTGAGGGCTCGCGCGCCATCTGTTTCTCCAAGCGCTCGCTGGAATTGTGGGATCGCCTCGGCGTCGCCGAGCGCATGGTCGAAAAGGGCGTGGTCTGGAAGGTCGGCAAGATCTTTCTTCAGGATCAGTTGCTCTATCAGTTCGATCTGCTGCCGGAAGACGGTCACAAGATGCCGGCCTTCATCAATCTGCAGCAGTATTATGCCGAAGCATTTCTGGTCGATCGCGTCGGCGAGTTGCCGCAGATCGACTTGCGTTGGCGCAACAAGGTTGTCGGGCTGGAGCAGCGCAACGATCATGCCATTCTCGCCATCGATACGCCGGACGGCCGCTATCATCTGAAGGCGGATTATGTCGTCGCATGCGACGGTGCGCGCTCGGCGCTGCGTGGTTTGGTCGGCGCGGAGTTTTCCGGCGAAGTGTTCGAGGATCAGTTCCTGATCGCCGATGTAAAGATGACGGCGGAATTCCCGACCGAGCGCTGGTTCTGGTTCGATCCGCCGTTTCACGGCGGCCAGTCCGCACTGCTGCATCGCCAGCCAGATGACGTCTGGCGCATCGATCTGCAACTGGGGCCGGACGCTGACCCTGCCGTCGAGCGGTTACCGGAGAATGTGCGCCCGCGCATTGAGCGCATGCTGGGTCACGCGAATTTCGATTTCGAATGGATCTCCATCTACAAATTCCAGTGCCGCCGCATGCAGCGTTTCGTCCACGAGCGCGTGATCTTCGCAGGGGATTCCGCGCATCAGGTGTCGCCATTCGGTGCGCGCGGTGCGAATTCGGGACTTGAGGATGCCGAGAATGTCGCGTGGAAATTGTCGTTGATCCTGCGCGGCGAGGCATCAGCCTTGTTGCTCGATAGCTACGGCATCGAACGCAGTCTCGCCGCCGACGAAAACATCCGCGCGTCGACCCGCGCGACCGACTTCATCGCGCCGCATTCGGCGCAGGAGCGCCGGATGCGGAAGATGGTGCTGCAACTGGCCAGGGACACGGAGTTTGCCAAGCGCATGGTCAATGGCGGGCGGCTGTCCACGCCCGATGTCGATGTCTGGGCCGCCGGTCCGCGTCCTGGCGCGCAGATGATTGATGCGCCGCTGACGGATGGTGCCGGAAAGCCGGTTTATCTGAGTGAGGCGCGCAAAGCGTTCGGCGGATTCGTTCTGCTTCAGGCTGCCAACGGTGCCGATACGGATATTGCCGCGTGTCCTTCGATCCGGATCGGAGAGAAAGCCCCGCTGCGCGATGCAACGGGCGCTTTCGCGAAACGTTATGATGTGTCGGCCGGCGCGGCCTATCTGTTGCGGCCCGATGGCTATGTCGCGGCGCGCTTCAAAAAGCCGACCGAGGCCGGTGTAGGGGCTGCAATGGCGCGCGCTAGCGCAAACACGGGAGTTGCATCATGACACTCTCGACGCGCTCGAATTTCGCAGATCCGGATTCCGCCTACAGGATGGTGGTGGAGGCGCACCGCGGACTGAGCGGGGACGACAGCGCATCGCTGGATACCGCGCTGGTTCTGATCCTTGCCAATCATATCGGTGACGCAGAAGTGTTGCGGGACGCCATTACGCTGGCAAAGCGGCAGATCGGCAGCGCCGCCGGCTCAACGATATCGACAAAGGACTGCAAATGACCGCAAAAGGTTTCGCTTCGACCGGAGACATGACCGAGAAGACAATCACTTTCTCGGAGATCGGCCCGGATATCTATGCCTTTACGGCGGAGGGCGATCCCAACACCGCGGTGATCGTCGGTGATGACAGCTGCCTCGTGTTCGATGCGCAGGCAACGCCCGCGATGGCGAACAGTGTGATCGAACGGGTCAAGACCGTGACCGACAAGCCGATCAAATACGTCGTGCTGTCCCATTATCATGCGGTGCGCGTGCTCGGCGCGTCGGCCTACAAGGCGCAGGGCGTCGTCGCGTCGTCCGAAACCCAGCGGCTCATCGTCGAGCGCGGCCAGCAGGACTGGGATTCCGAATTCGGCCGGTTTCCCCGGCTGTTCCGTGATGCGGAGAGCATTCCCGGATTGACCTGGCCGACACTGACCTTCGACACCGGCATGACCATCTATCTCGGCAAGCGCGAGGTGCAATTGATGCATCTGGGCGCGGGGCATACATCAGGGGACATCGTGGCCTGGGTGCCGGATGCGCAGGTGATGTGCTCCGGCGACCTGATCGAATATCATTCGGCCTGCTATTGCGGCGATGCAATGCTGCGCGAGTGGCCGCTGACGCTCAACGAAATCCGCGACTTCAATCCGAAAGCGGTCGCGCCGGGGCGCGGCGATGCGCTGAAGGGGACAGCGACGGTCAACGAGGCCATCGCGATGACCCGCGATTTCGTCACCACGCTTTACGGCGCTGCGGAGCTTTCGGTCGCTAGGGGGCGGACGTTGAAAGAAACCATGGCGGCCTCGCGCGACGTGATGGACCCGAAATTCTCCAGCTTTGCGATTTACGAACATTGTCTGCCGTTCAATGTCTCGCGCGCTTTCGACGAAGCTTCCGGGATCGACGATCCCGTGATCTGGACCGACAAGCGCGACCGCGAGATGTGGGCGGCGCTGCAAGGAGGATAGTGCGATGAACATCAACACAGCTCCCGGCCTTGTGAACCGCAACGCCGTCAACGTCACGCCGGGCTATATGTCCGGCTTCGGCAACAGCTTCGAGACCGAAGCCTTGCCGGGCGCACTGCCGATCGGGCGGAATTCGCCGCAGAACTGCGCTTACGGGCTTTATGCGGAGCAATTGTCCGGTTCGCCGTTCACTGCGCCGCGCGGCACCAACGAGCGCTCATGGCTCTATCGCATCCGCCCGTCGGTGAAGCACTCCGGCCGCTTCACCAAAGCCGATGCAGGACACTGGCGCACCGCGCCGTGCACCGAGCACGACATGCCGATCGCGCAACTGCGCTGGAATCCCGCGCCGATGCCGAGGACGGAGCAGACCTTCCTTCAGGGCGTCTGCACCATGACCACGGCGGGCGACGCCAATACGCAGGCCGGCATGGCGGCGCATATTTATCTCATCACCAAGTCAATGGTGGATCAGAATTTCTACAATGCGGACGGCGAACTGATGTTCGTGCCGCAGGACGGCAATCTGCGCCTCGTCACCGAGTTCGGCATCATCGATATCGAACCGGGCGAGATCGCCGTGATTCCGCGCGGCGTAAAGTTTCGCGTGGAGATTCCGTCCGGCCCGGCGCGCGGCTATCTCTGCGAGAATTACGGCGGCGCGTTCACGCTGCCGGAGCGCGGGCCGATCGGCGCGAACTGTCTCGCCAATTCGCGCGATTTCCTCACACCGGTTGCGGCCTATGAAGACAAGGAAACGCCGACCGAGCTTTATGTGAAGTGGGGCGGATCGCTGTTTATGACCAAGCTGCCGTATTCGCCGATCGACGTGGTGGCGTGGCACGGCAACTACGCGCCCTACAAATACGACCTGCGGACCTTCTCGCCGATCGGCGCCATCGGCTTCGATCATCCCGATCCGTCGATCTTCACGGTGCTGACCTCGCCATCGGAAACAGCGGGTACGGCGAATATCGATTTCGTAATCTTCCCGGAACGCTGGATGGTGGCGGAAAACACTTTCCGCCCCCCGTGGTATCACATGAACATCATGTCGGAGTTCATGGGGCTGATCTATGGCGTCTATGATGCCAAGCCGCAGGGCTTCGTTCCGGGTGGTATCAGCCTGCACAACATGATGTTGCCGCATGGGCCTGATCGCGAGGCGTTTGACCATGCCAGTAATGGCGAACTGAAGCCGGTGAAGCTCACCGGCACCATGGCCTTCATGTTCGAGACGCGCTTTCCCCAGCGCGTGACCGAATATGCCGCCACGTCCGGCACCTTGCAGGACGATTATGCCGATTGCTGGCAGGGGCTGGAGCGCCGCTTCGACCCGTCGAAGCCGTGAAAGCCGCTGTACATGAGTGACGCTGTTCTCTACGGCTACTTCCGCTCGACGGCGGCCTATCGTGTGCGCATCGCGCTCAACCTGAAGGGCTTGAGTGCGGACCATCGTTTCGTGCATCTGCGCAAGGGTGAACAAACGCAGGAATCCTATCGCAAGATCAATCCGGCGGGGCTGGTGCCGTACTGGATCGACGGAGATCTGCAACTGGCGCAGTCGCTGGCGATCATCGAATATCTCGACGAGACCCATCCACAGCCGCCGCTGTTGCCGCCGGATGCGAAGGGGCGGGCGGTCGCGCGCGAGATCGCGCTGGTCGCCGTCAGCGACATCCATCCCATCGGCAATCTGCGGGTGCTGAACCGGCTGATCGAGATGGGCGTTGACGAGGCGACCCGCGCGGCGTGGTCGAGGCACTGGATCGAAACCGGCTTCGATGCCATCGAGGCAAGGCTTTCGCAGCTTCCGGGGCCGTTCTGCCTTGGCGAAACTCCGACACTGGCGGACATCTGCCTCGTACCGCAGGTGTTCAATGCGCGCCGCTTCGGCGTGGACCTTGCGCCTTACAGGCGTATCTTGGGCGTCGATGCGGCCGCCGCGAAACTTGACGCTTTTGCTTCCGCCGCGCCGGCCAACCAGCCCGACGCCGAATAATTCAGGACGGACCCATGCACCCCAACGATCCGAAGCTTCGCTCTTTCATCGGGGTCGATCCGTCCTCGGATTTCCCGATCCAGAACCTGCCTTATGGCGTGTTCTTCACGCCGGATCAGCCGGACCTGCGCGTCGGCGTCGCCATTGGTGATTTCGTGCTCGATCTGGCCGCGCTGGAAGCGGCGGGACTGATCCGCTTCGAGAATGCCACAGGCATATTCGCGCGGCCGTCGCTGAATGCCTTCATGGCGCTCGGGCCGCAGGTATGGACCAAGACGCGCGCGCGGATCAGCGAACTGTTGCGGCATGATCATCACGAATTGCGCGACAACAAGGAACTGCGTAACCGCGCGCTGGTGCCGCGGAATTTCGCGCAGATGCACATGCCTTTTGAGGTCGATGGTTTCACCGATTTCTATTCGTCGAAGGAGCACGCCACCAATGTCGGCATCATGTTCCGCGGCAAGGACAACGCGCTGATGCCGAACTGGCTGTCGATTCCGATCGGCTACAATGGCCGCGCTTCGACGGTCGTGGTCAGCGGCACGCCGATCCGCCGCCCGCGCGGACAGTTAAAACCGCCCACGGCGGATATGCCGGTGTTCGGTCCGTGCAAGCGGCTCGATTTCGAACTCGAAATGGGTGTCGTCATCGGACAGGCCTCGGCGATGGGCGATATGCTGACCGAGAAGCAGGCGGAAGAGATGATCTTCGGCTTCACGCTGCTCAACGACTGGAGCGCGCGCGACATCCAGGCGTGGGAGTATGTGCCGCTTGGACCGTTTCAGGCCAAGGCCTTCGGAACCTCGATCAGCCCGTGGGTTGTGACCCGTGAGGCGCTGGAGCCTTTCCGCGTCAAGGGACCAGCGCAGGAGCCGACCCCACTGCCGTATCTGCAGCAGAAGGGCGCGAACAATTACGACCTGCGGCTTGAGGTCGATCTGAAAACGGAAAAGCTGCAAAAGCCCGCCGTCATCACCCGCACGAACTTCAAGTATATGTACTGGTCGTCGGTACAGCAGCTTGCGCATCATGCGTCATCGGGCTGCGCGATGAATGTCGGCGATCTGCTCGGCTCCGGAACGATCAGCGGCCCCGAGAAGAGCGAGCGCGGCAGCATGCTGGAGTTGAGCTGGGGCGGCGCCGAGCCGCTCGATCTCGGAGGCGGCGTGACGCGCTCTTTCCTTGAGGATGGCGACTCGCTGACCATCCGCGGCTGGTGTCAGCGCGACGGATATCGCGTCGGATTCGGCGAGGTCGAGGGAACGATTTTGCCGGCGCTCTAAGTCGCAATTTTCTTCAGCGGCAGCTTGCGCGTGGTCTTCAGCCGGTCGAGCACGATAGACGAGCGCACATGGGCGACGCTTTCGTGTGGCATCAGCACGTCGTTGACGATGTCTGAGAGGCTTTTGAGATCGGTGAGCACGACCTTCAGCAGATAATCCGCATCGCCTGTCAGCGAATAGGCTTCCTGAATCTCATCCACTCGCCGCATCAGATCGCGAAAGCGCTTGGCGTTGTTCGGTGAATGCGTCGCCAGCGTGATCTGGATGAAGGCGAGCACGTGAAAGCCGAGCGCTTCGCTGGCGAGATCGGCGTGATAGCCCGCGATCACCTTCTCCTCCTCAAGCCGCGTCCGCCGCCGCGAGCATTGAGAGGCGGACAGGCCGACCAGGTCGGCGAGCTGTTGATTGGTCAGCCGGCCGTCGCTCTGCAAGGCGGCGAGAATTTTGAGGTCGAAACCGTCCAGCGAAATCATGCGTAAAATCCGTCATTAATGCACGAACCGTGCATGATTATAGCAAAACGGGCCTTATTTTACATGCCTTTTGCATCGAATGCGGCGCACGATACGTCCTGAAGAAGAATCGAAGGGAGATCGCCATGGGTCCGTTTCCGCACGACGCGCCGGCCGCCGTCATTTCCGACCAGAACCCGATGGGCACCGACGGATTCGAGTTCGTCGAGTATGCGCATCCCGAGCCCGAGCAGCTTCATGCGCTGTTCCGCCTGATGGGATTCACCGCAGTCGCCAGGCACAGGACCAAGGCGATCACGGTCTATCGTCAGGGCGATGTGAATTACATTGTCAACGAGCAGCCCGGCACCCACGGTATCGATTTCGTCGCCGCGCATGGACCTTGCGCGCCGTCGATGGCGTTTCGCGTGGTCGATGCGAAGCGCGCCTATGAGCGCGCGCTCGCGCTTGGTGCCGAACCTGCGGACGAGATGGATGCGCGCAAGACGTTGGAGGTTCCGGCGATCAAGGGCATCGGCGGCAGCCTGCTATACTTCATCGATTGCTACGGCGCGAAGGGGTCGGCCTATGATGCCGAATTCGAGTGGCTTGGCGTGCGCAATCCGCGCCCGGAAGGCGCGGGGCTGTTCTATCTCGATCATCTGACCCATAACGTGCATCGCGGCCGCATGGATGTCTGGACCGGCTTTTACGAGAAGCTGTTCAATTTCCGGCAGATCCGCTTCTTCGACATCGAGGGCCGCGCGTCGGGCCTGTTCTCGCGGGCGCTGACCAGCCCTGACGGCAAGATCCGAATTCCGATCAACGAGGATGCGGGCGATTCCGGCCAGATCGAGGAATATCTCAACATCTATCGCGGCGAGGGCATCCAGCATATCGCCTGCGGCGTGAAGGATATTTATCGGACCATCGAGAAGCTGCGCGCGGATGGCTTGCCGTTCATGCCGTCGCCGCCGGAGACTTATTTCGAGCGCATCGACGCGCGGCTGCCCAAGCATGGCGAGGACATCGCGCGCCTGCAGAAAAACGGCATT
>Ga0209930_1005129_pt1 | contig 10953 bp, 9 predicted proteins | sample ThiBiot_500_biof_2_FD_183948 | JGI IMG/M metagenome (GOLD analysis project Ga0209930, IMG submission 183948) | Wastewater bioreactor microbial communities from Cape Town, South Africa - Thiocy_cont_500_biof (SPAdes) | ecosystem: Engineered > Bioreactor > Thiocyanate-remediating >... | reverse complement strand
GAAGTCCGCACCGATCACGCGCGCCGCGCGGATCGCGCGGCCGTTGCCCATGGCGCCCGACAATGCGATCGGACCATCGAACCACTGCCGCGTCTCGGCGACGAATGCGAACGGCGAGATCGCGCCGGCATGGCCGCCCGCACCGGCCGCCACCAGCACCAGGCCGTCCGCGCCTTTCTCGACGGCCTTATGTGCGAACTTCTGATTGACGACGTCGTGGAAGGTGATGCCGCCCCAGCCATGCACCGCCTGATTGAGTTCTTCGCGCGCGCCAAGCGAGGTGATGATCATCGGCACCTTGTGCTTTTCGCAAACCGCAAGATCCTGATCGAGGCGGTTATTGGACTTGTGGACGATCTGGTTCACGGCGAAGGGCGCCGACGGGCGATCCGGATGCGCCGCGTCATACGCGGCGAGTTCTTCCTTGATCCGGTGCAGCCATTCGTCGAGCAGCGCAGCAGGACGCGCATTCAGCGCTGGAAACGAGCCGACGATTCCAGCCTTGCACTGGGCGATGACAAGATCGGGTCCCGATACAATGAAGAGAGGCGACCCGATCACCGGAATTGAAAGGCGACCCTTGAACAAGGCGGGCATCGACATAAAGAAATCCTCTTCCGCAGAATGAAACATGCGGCCACATGCGCCGCGGCGATTGCAACGGTCATAGGGGCTACGCGCGTTTCTTGAAAGAGGCTAGTGGTCCGATTCCAACATTTGCGTCCCCTTGCAGCTAGCGCCATCGCAAATGTTGGAATCAAAGGACCACTAGCAATTACAAAGCGCTGGTGGAGTTTTGGATTTGACATTCGCTTTGCGAATTTGCCGCTGACAAAGTAGCGAATGTCAAATCCACTCCACCAGAGTTTACTGGCAGACGGCCCGGGTCACGAAATTTTCCGTCCGGCATGCGCCCTGACCGGAAAAATACGCTTTTGCCGAGCATTTCTCGCTGGTTTCAATGTCGAGGCTCTTGCCCTCGGCATAGCCTTTCGACTTGCAGAGCTGATCTGCTGCGAGCTTGCAATCGGGCGCGCCGTTCACGGCGGCCGGACACATCATGCGGCCGCTGGCCATGGTCTGGCCGGAGAGCGGTGGCGTGATCCGTTTTAAACTGTCGGAAGCATCCTTCGCACTGGAGTTAAGTCCGTCGAGCGCCTGTCCGGGAGTCGGGAGCGAAGGGATCGCCGAGCTGAGACCAGACGCCGAGTCCTTGAGCAATTTCCCGACTTCTTCGATCAATCCCGGATTTTTGCGCTCCGGCGAAGGAGCCGGCGCGGCAACCGGCGGCTCGGCTGGCGCCGGCTGCGCCTGAGGCTGGGATTGCTGCGGCCATGCCGTGGTCGTAGCGCCGAGCATGGCGATGACAGCCGCTGCGACAATCGCAAGGCGGCGTATATCCACCAACGCTAAGCTGCGGAAACCGGCCATGGCTTGAGACTATCGCGCCGTTGCCATGACGAAAAGGTCCGTCGCGTTAGAACAGGCGGAAGGCGATGATGAATCCGATCACCAGCGTGCCGGCCGCAAGCGCCACCCAGAGGCCGAGGCGCTTTTCGATGACTTCGCGGATCCATGCGCCATAGCGATTCAGCACGATCGCAACGATGAAAAAACGTCCGCCGCGCGCGATGATCGAAAAGACGACGAACAGCAGCAGGTTGTAGTTGGCAAAGCCGGACGTGATGGTCACCAGCTTATAGGGAATCGGCGTGAGGCCCTTGAGCAGGATGATCCAGGCGCCGTATTCGGCATAGGATGCGCGGAAGGCCTCGACCTTGTCGGCGTAGCCGTAAAGATTGATCAACCATTGGCCGACGGAGTCGTAGAGCAGCGCGCCGATCGCATAACCCACCACGCCGCCCGCCACCGAGGTGATCGTGCAGATCAGCGCGTAGAGCCACGCCTTTTTCGGGCGCGCCAGCGACATAGGGATCAGCATCACATCGGGCGGGATCGGAAAGAACGAGCTTTCAGCGAATGACACGGCTCCCATCAGCCAAAGGGCATAGGGCTTGTCGGCGGCGGCGATGCACCAGTCATACAGACGTCTCAGCATGAGGCGATGAACCACCGTCCGATCGATTTGTCCATGTGCGGAATTGTGTCGGCGGCGACGGATCAGCGCCGTTTCTTCAGCCGGCCGCCCTGCGCGACAATCGGTCGCCGGGCCACCGCTTCGGGAACAGCCGGTTTGGCGATCGGAGATTTCGTCGCGGATGGCTCAGCGGCTGCGGGGGTGGCGGGCGCGCTATCAAAGGTTTTTGACAGACCCTTGGGAAGCTTTTCGGCAATGCCTTGCGTGCGCTCGCGGCGATCCATCTCCGCCCAGACGTCTTCGGGGCGGACGCCGGCGGCGACCCACAGAACGGACAGGTTGTAGAGCAGATCGGCGCTTTCACGGACCACCGCATCGGCATCGCCGTTGACGGCGTCAATGACGACTTCGATGGCTTCCTCGGCCAGCTTCTTGGCCATTTTCGAAGGGCCACGCTGAAACAGCCGGGCCGTCCGCGACACCGAAGGATCGAGATCCTTGGCCGCAACCACCGCGTGATAAAGCCGTTCTAGCGAATCACTCATGCCACAACCCTAGATCAAATCCCTCGCCAGCGCGTTAACAGGCCGTCCAATAGCCTGAAAAGGCTCAAAAAAAACAAATCGCCGGGACACCGCCCGGCGATTGCATGGTCAAGGTTTCGTCACCGTCAGTAAGGCGGATAGTACGGGCCGCCACCGTAATAGGCTGGACCACCGTAGTAGTGGCCACCGTAATACGGCCCGCCGCCGTAGTAATAGTTGTCACGGTAGTAGTCGCGGCGGCGCTGCTCGGCGATGATCGCGCCGACAGTGCCGAGCGCCATGCCCATGAAAGCCGCGCCCGCAGCGTTATTCCGATAGTTCCGGCGCACGGGGCGGCGCTTCCTGGCGCTGCTGAAATCGGTCGCGTCGCTGGTCCCGGCGGAGACCGTCTTGGCCGCAGGCGTTGCTGCGCGACCGGCGGAACGGCCACGGTCAAGACCAGCGCTGCAGCCGTCGCCAGCACCACGGCCCGGCTGAGGGGAGAAGGCAAAGTCTTCCGAATGAACATTTCAAGGTCCTTTTGGGTCATCATGGCCCGCACGGGCCAATGGAAAGATAACCCTAACCATTACATGAGGTTCCCTGACCTGAATGCAAGCTGAGCGGTAAAAGGCCAAATTGCGGCAAACCTGGCAGCAAAGGGCGAAAAGGTGACGGACGCCGCAGGGTGTGCTTGTCATCACGACACCACAGCGAACGTCCAAAACCTCCCCTTCCCGGCTTCGAACATCGCACTCCGGGACCCAATGTCCCCAAGATCAAGAACCGACAACCGCGTGCTACCCATGCCCAAGAGCCGAGCCCGCACTTTCCGCCAAATGCGTCTGTCGCTGACGGCCGTGCTGTGCGCGCTCTGTCTCAACGCTGCGCCGGGTGTTGCGGCGACGGCGCTGCACTTTTCGCTCGACCGGCCGATCGACGGCGCGGCGGCGCCCTTCATCGTCGCCAACAGCCAGGGTCTCTATCGCGCCGACAATCTCACCGTCACGATGAGCAATGCTGCGAATTCGCCGGATGCGATCGCGCGGGTCGCCGCAGGCACCAGCGATATCGCACTTGCGGACATCAACGCGCTGATCCGTTTTCGCGACAAGGAAGGATCGCCGCCGGTGAAGGCGGTGTTCGTGCTCTACAACAAGGCGCCCTATGCCATCGTCGCGCGCAAGAGCCGCGGCATCGCATCCATGGCCGACATCGAAGGCAAGACCATCGGCGTCGCGGACGGCGATCTCGCATCGAAACTCTGGCCCGCCGTCGCGCGCCACAACAACATCAAGCCGGGCAAGGTGAAGCTGGAAAAGATCAGCGCCGCGGTACGCGAGCCGATGCTGTCCGCCGGACAGGTCGATGCGGTGACCGGCTTCTCCTTTCTCTCCGCGATCAACCTGCGCGACCGCGGCGTGCCCGCGAACGATCTCGCGGTGCTGCGCTTCTCCGAATTCGGCAGCGATGTCTACGGCCACGCGCTGATCGTCAATCCGAAATTCGCCGCCGAACATCCGGATGCGGTGAAAGCGTTCGTGCGTGCGAGCATCGCGGGCCTCCGTCTCACGATCAAAGACCCTGCCCGCGCCATCGATGACGTGCTGGCGCAGATGAGCAACGGATCGCACGACCTTGAGCTGGAACGGCTGCGCGCCGTCCTGAAAGACAACATCGTCACCGGCGACGTGCGAAAGAACGGCCTCGGCGGCATCGACGACGCCCGCTTCGCCGCCGGTCTCAGCCAGATCGCGGAGGACCGTGAATTCCGCAAGCGGCCGCTGCCAGCCGATATTTTCGACGACACGTTCCTGCCGCCGCCGGACGCACGCGGGATCGATCTGCCGTAACGCTCATGTCCCGGGCGCGATGCGATGCGAAAGCATCGCTTCGCAGAACCGGGACCGTTGCAGACACCGTCCGTGAGACGGCCCCGGATCAGCACCGCAGCACAAGAGCGCTGCGGCGCATTCGGGGCAAACAACTCCGAAAAAATCAACTAACGCAGCGACGGGCAGGCTGGCAGAGCCTTACCCCAACCCGCTCTATCCCCGCGTCGGCCAGCGCCGCTCGTGAAACCAGTTGCGATAGTCCGATGACATCTTGGCGCGCTGTGCTTGCGGCGCGTGGCGCTTGCAGGTCGCGGCCTCGTCGGTGTGGTCCCGCGCGGCCCAGCGCAGTTCGGCGCAGTCATTCGGATTGTACGCCATCTCGAAATCATCCATGCGGTCGAGCACGTCCTTCAGCGACAGCGTCCATGGCGAGCCGTCGCTGCGGGTATAGGTGATCTTGCGCGACGCCAGCTCGCTGGCCAGCACGCCCTGCAGTTCGCTCTTGATCGCCTCCGCGCTCTTGCCGGCCGGCATGGTGAAGTGCGACGCCCGCCGGATCACGCGATCGGGGAAGCCGCGCACCACGTCGATCGCGATCAGCAGACGAAAATCACGCGACGGCGTGGAGTAATCCTCCCACGCGCCCGAGGTCTGGAAGATCGACGGGCCGTTCGGCATCGCGATCTCGGCGGGCTTCTTCTCGATATACTTGCGGCCGTTCTCGACCGAGGTGACGCGCGTCTTCACCTGCTCGTGCAGGCTTTCGATCGCGTCCGTCATCGCCTTCACCGGATCGAGCGGATCGGGCGACATCACGTCGTCCATGCGATCGTAGAAATCCTCGATGCCCATGTGCGACTGGTCGAGCGAGAAATCACCGTAGCTGGAATTTTTGGCGATCTCGGTGTTGGACAGCCGCCTCAGCGCACCGCTTTTTTCGCGGACGATGGGACGGAAATGCTTGAAGCCGGAATCGCCCAGCGTGGGATCGTGCGCGAACAGGAAGTTGCCGCGCCAGAAACGCTTGCGCGTTATCGATCCATCGGGCTCGGCATCGACCGCGAGAAAGACGCCGGGCTTGCCGTTCGCTTCCGGGACGCGATGCACCAGCATCAGCACGTGACCATAAGGGTCGGCATAGACCGTACCCGGACGCAGCGCCTGCTGGGTCAATGCCACCGTGTAGAAATCGGTGTTGTCCTCGCTGCCCGCCACACGCACCGCGCCGGTGTGCACCACATCGCCGGCATCGCGCAGATATTCGCTGAAATTCGCCGGCCGCTTCGGCTTCGGCGGCGTCGCGGCCACGGCCGCTTCATCCGGCTGCGACGGGTTCAGCAATCCGCGCGGCGAAGGTGCGGACGGCTTTGCACCCGCCGCGGACGCGGTGTCCGTCTCGGGCAGAGCCGGGCGCGTGATTTCAGGATGCTCGATATCGAACCACTGGAAACACTTCGGCGGCTTGCCGCCGCCACCGCGCGAGCAGTTCGAATAGCCGAACGGCAGACCCATCTTGTAGGCGAAATAGGCGCGCAGGAAATAGACGAAGTCGGCGCAGTCGGGACGCAGGCCGGAGCGTGCGTTGTCTTCGCCGCGGCCCAGATGGTTGAACAGGAAATTGCGCGACTTGTCGTGCAGCACCTCGTGCCATGCCTTCCACGACAGGTCCTGATCGACCGGCGCAGAGAACAGCTTTTCGATCCACGCCGAGAACAGCGCCTCCGTCGTGCTGTTCCAGCTGCCGCGCACCTGCCAGATGTGTCCCGCCGGAATGGCGACGAGCGGAGGCCTGCGCCCGCTGACGGCGATGTCGCGGGTGATCGTGCCGCAGTCGGCGGCTCCGGGCTCGGAGGTCAGCGTGGCGCGCCATGTTCCCCCGGCAGGCGCGGCGACCTCCGCGAACCAGACATAGGGCGGCCCGCCCTGCCGGTCGGACGATCTGGCCGCGACGCTTCCATCCGGCGCGATCAGCGAGAGCGTGCCGTTCATCGGCTTTTCAACCACGACCGTGACCCGCAGCGGCGCGCCGCTCCATGGCGAAGCCGGCGACGGCAGCACGATCGGTTCGGGTGCGTCCTTGCAGGCGGGGGATGCAGGGGGTTGGATTTGGGTTTGGGCCTGCGCGAGGACAGGTCCGATGGACAGACCCGCGATCAGCAGCCCTGCTGCAACAACAGTCAACCGGCGTGCATGACCCATCTGCGATAACCTTGCTGGAATGCCCCGGAACACCAGTCGGCCTCGCCACGGGGACAGGCCTTTCAGGATACGAACAAGCGGGGGACGAGTCAGCCTCTTTGTGAGCCGTCCGCGGAAGCCCGCATTCCGGCCCCAACCGCCGCGCATCGTTTACGAGTTCTTAGCGGGCTCCGGATAATCGTACCGGAGAGTTTGGGGGTATGGACCCATCATGAGGCTTTCAGCCTGTCTTCCCGCCATCGCGCTCATGATGATGAACGCGGTCGGCGGCTTTGCGTTTGCCTATCGAAGCCCTCCGGGAGCCGACGTGGTCGCCGTCGCGTTTCCACCCTGGTGGAGCGACGCGCGCGTCTTCGGCGCCATTTCCTCGGCCGATGCGACCGTAGTCCGGGAAACAGCTTTCTCGTCCCTGCTCGTGATCAAGTTATCCCCGGTGGATGGACTGTCACGCCTGCGCCAGACCGGCGGATGGCTGACGCTCGATCCCCAGGCCGTGGCGGCCTGCCGCAAATCAATTTCATGACGAAAACATCGAAGAGTGCCCTGCCCATGAACAACGACGCCAATGCACTGATCGCCCTTCGGCAAAAAACAAGCCGCATCCTGCTGGCCGTGCTGTGGATGCACGTGCCGCTGGTGTTCGTCATCGGCTATCTGCGCGGCACCGAGCTGCTTCTGCCGCTGCTGCTGACCGCTTCGAGCGCGCTGGCGGCGACCGCGACGTGGTTCACCACCCGCAACGGCCTTGCGGCCCGGCTGGTCTTTGCCGTCGCGCTGATGGGCGATGTCGCCGTCCTCACCATGCAACTCTCCGGACATGCATGGCAGATCGACATGCACATGTATTTCTTCGCCGCGCTCGCGTGCCTCGTCTCCTATTGCGATTATCGCCCCATCCTCGCCGGGACGGTGGCCGTCGCCGTGCACCATCTGCTGTTGAACTTCCTGATCGAGGCCGGCGTGCTGATCTGGCTGACCACGACGCTGTCGGCCCTGTTTGCCGTCACCGCGCACAGGACCGAGCAACTCGAAGCCGCAAGCGCGGCGGAAGCCGCCGCCAACGCCGAACGCGCCGAGGTGGAGGCCCGATCGCGGACGGCGAAGGAAGCGATCAAGACCCAGCTTTCGGATCAGTTCGAGCGGACGGTCGGCGGCCTTGTCGAAGCGGTGATGTCCGCCGCGAACAACATGCAGCAACTGTCCTCCGTCATGGAGAGCAACACCGGCGACACCGTTGAGAAAGCCAGCGACGCCATGGACGCGGCGAACCGCACCTCGCGGAACGTCGAAACCGTCGCATCCGCGACGGAGCAACTCGCGGCCTCCACCAGCCTGATCGCGGAGCGGGTCGCGCGATCCGCCGCCATCGCCCAAAAGGCGTCCGAGGAGGCGGTGCGGACCAACCAGATCGTCACCCACCTGACCACCGGCGCCGAGCGGATCAGCGAGGTGATCGCCCTGATCCAGACCATCGCCAACCAGACCAACCTGCTGGCCCTGAACGCCACCATCGAAGCCGCGCGCGCGGGCGAGCACGGCCGCGGCTTCGCCGTGGTCGCCAGCGAGGTGAAAGCGCTCGCCACCCAGACCGCCGCCGCGACCGAGGACATCTCTGTTCAGATCGGCGACATCCAGAAGGCCACACAGGACACGGTGAACGCAATCCAGGCCATCGACGGCACCATCGGCGAAATCAATCAGCTGTCCGCCGAGGTCGCCGAAGCCATCTCGCAGCAGGGCGCGGCGACGCAGGACATCGCCAGCAACCTGCAGCAGGCCGCCAACGGAACCCGGAGCGTCGACGGCGACATTCAGGGCGTCACCAAAGCCTCCATCAAGGCGGGCGAAGCTGTCTCGCAACTGAAATCGGCGGTGTCCGACCTGTTCTCGACCAGCGGCCAGCTCAAGATCGAAGTGGTCCAGTTCCTGTCGTCGCTGCGGGCGGCCTGACGGACTGAACGTCATGGCGTGCCCCGGACGCGGTGCGGCATTCTTCATGCCGCTCCGCAGAGCCGGGGTCGTTTCGAACGCAGCATTCGCGACGGTCCCGGTTCTGCGAAGCAACGCTTCGCGTTGCATCGCGCCCGGGACATGACCACGCGAAAAACCGTGCACGGCGAACTGGGCAGCGTTTCAACGGCCTGCTAGATTGGACTCCCGCCATCGACGCCACCCCTGCAAGGCTGTCCCTTTGATCCGTCTTTACATCCGCGTTCTTGAACTGCTCGGCAAGGAGGCGCGGCTCGGCTGGCTTCTGGCCATCGCCAACCTGATGCTGGCCGTCGCGCAATTCGCCGAGCCGGTCCTGTTCGGCCGCATCGTCGACGTGCTGTCGGGCAACGTGAACGCGAGCGCGGCGAACTTCTCCACCATGGTCGGCGCGGCGCCGAATTCGCCATGGCCGCTGCTTGCCGCCTGGGTGGCGTTCGGCCTGATCACCATCGCCATCAGCGCCTATGTCGCGCTGCATGCGGACCGCCTCGCCCATCGCCAGCGCCAGGCCGTGCTCACCGGCTATTTCGAGCACATCATGCAACTGCCGCTGACCTTCCACACCGGCACCCATTCCGGCCGCCTGATGAAGGTGATGCTGCAGGGCACCGACGCGCTGTGGCGGCTGTGGCTCAGCTTCTTCCGCGAGCACTTCGCCTCCATCGTGTCGCTGGTCGTGCTGCTGCCACTGTCGCTCTATATCAACTGGCGGCTGGCGATCCTGCTGTTCATCCTCTGCGTGGTGTTCACCGTGCTGACCACCGTGGTGGTGCGCAAGACCTTCAGCATGCAGAACGAGGTCGAGGAGCAGTACAGCAACCTGTCCGCGCGCGCCTCCGACGCGCTCGGCAACGTCGCGCTGGTGCAGAGCTTCGTGCGCGTCGACGCCGAGGTGCAGGGCCTGCGCGGCATCGCCAGCAACCTGCTCGCGGCGCAGATGCCGGTGCTGTCGTGGTGGGCGCTGGTCACGGTGATGACCCGCGCATCCACCACCATCACCGTGCTCGCGATCTTCACCGTCGGCATCGTCCTGCACAGCCAGGGCCTCACCAGCGTCGGCGAGATCGTGATGTTCGTCTCCTTCGCCACCATGCTGATCCAGAAGCTCGAACAGGTGGTCAGTTTCATCAACAGCGTGTTCATGGAAGCGCCGCGCCTGCGCGAATTCTTCGACGTGCTCGACGCCGTGCCCGCGGTGCGCGACCGGCCCGACGCGATCGATCCCGGCCGGCTCAAGGGCCTCGTCGAGTTCCAGGACGTCTCGTTCTCTTATGACGGCAAACGGCCGGCGGTCGAGGACGTCACCTTTACCGCGCTGCCGGGGCAGACCTTCGCCCTTGTCGGCGAAACCGGCGCGGGCAAGTCCACCGCCATCGCGCTGCTGCATCGCGCGTTCGATCCGCAGTCCGGCGTCATCAAGATCGACGGCATGGACATCCGCGGCATGACGCTGGCGGCGCTGCGCCGGAACATCGGCGTGGTGTTTCAGGAGGCGCTGCTGTTCAACCGCTCCATCGCGGAGAACCTGCGCGTCGGCAAGCCCGACGCCACCGAGGACGAACTGCGCGCGGCGGCGGCGGGCGCGCAGGCGCTCGACTTCATCGAGCGCAGCGATCTGAAATTCGAGACCAATGCGGGCGAGCGCGGGCGCATGCTGTCCGGCGGCGAGCGCCAGCGCCTGTCGATCGCGCGCGCGCTGCTGAAAGATCCGCCGATCCTCATTCTGGACGAGGCGACCAGCGCGCTGGACGCCGCGACCGAAGCCAAGGTCAACGCCGCGCTCGACACCGTGATGAAGGGCCGCACCACCTTCGTGATCGCGCACCGCCTCTCCACCATCCGCAACGCGACGCGAATTCTGGTGTTCGGCAACGGCAAGGTGATCGAGAGCGGCACGTTCGACGAACTGGTGGCGCACGGCGGCTATTTCGCCGGACTCGCGAAGGCGCAGTTCATGGTGCAGAGCACGACAGAGGCTGCATCGTCGCCGGGCTGATCTCAAGTACGGCGATGTCATCACCGGGCTTGTCCCGGCGATCCCGATAAAGTGAGCACAGCGCCTCGCTTGTCGGGATGGCCGGAACAAGTCCGGCCATGACAGAACATCATGTGGGCATCGTCGAACTTTGGCCCATTTCATGCTTGATTGAGCGTCTGGCCCCTGTTCGGGAGGCCATAGTCGGGTATAAGGTCCGGCATCGCCGCAACCTCCGATATGCGGCACGTGCCGCGACCTGACCGCCATCAGATTCGTCTTCAAAACGCCGGGGAGGCACCGATTTCCATCGCCCTTTCATTCGCCTCCGGCCAGTTTGCATTCGCCTCCGGCCCCTCCGCATTCGCCTCCGGCGCATGCGCCAATCGC
>Ga0209930_1005126_pt1 | contig 10964 bp, 10 predicted proteins | sample ThiBiot_500_biof_2_FD_183948 | JGI IMG/M metagenome (GOLD analysis project Ga0209930, IMG submission 183948) | Wastewater bioreactor microbial communities from Cape Town, South Africa - Thiocy_cont_500_biof (SPAdes) | ecosystem: Engineered > Bioreactor > Thiocyanate-remediating >... | reverse complement strand
CGACGGCGCGCATCAGTTTTGCTACAATGCCGGGGTCTTGAGGAGCGTTGCGACAGCCACCGTGCTGCCAGGCTCAAGATCCTTCCTATTGGCCCCGCCGGCCGCCGGTTACCTCCGGAGCGCATGGCGTGTGGGCCCCAAGAACGGCGCTCACGTCCCAACTATCTAGTCTTTTAGAGAAAGGAGGCGTGATGAACGCCGTAGTCGATTCAAAATTCTCCGATTTCCATGTTGCCGATATCAAATTGGCCGATTGGGGCCGCAAAGAGCTGACCATCGCCGAGAGCGAGATGCCGGGTCTGGTGGCCACGCGTGCCGAATTCAAGGCCAGCCAGCCGCTCAAGGGCGCGCGCATCGCCGGCTCGCTGCACATGACCATCCAGACGGGCGTGCTCATCGAGACGCTTATCGCCCTCGGCGCCGAAGTGCGCTGGGCCTCGTGCAACATCTTCTCGACGCAGGATCACGCCGCGGCGGCCATCGCCGCTGCCGGGATCCCCGTGTTCGCCTTCAAGGGTGAGTCGCTCGACGAATACTGGGAATACAGCCACCGCATCTTCGAATGGCCGAACGGCGAGTTCGCCAACATGATTCTCGACGACGGCGGCGACGCCACGCTGCTGCTGATTCTGGGCAGCAAGGCCGAGAAGGATCTGTCGGTTGTCGGCAACCCGACCAACGAGGAAGAAGTCGCGCTGTATGCGTCGATCAAGCGCCACATCGCCATCGATCCGCAGTGGTACAGCAAGCGCCTGGCCCAGATCCAGGGCGTGACCGAAGAAACCACCACGGGCGTGCACCGTCTGTATCAGATGGAAAAGGACGGCACGCTGCCGTTCCCGGCCATCAACGTGAACGACTCGGTCACCAAGTCGAAGTTCGACAACCTGTACGGCTGCCGCGAGTCGCTGGTCGACGGTATCAAGCGCGCGACCGACGTGATGATCGCCGGCAAGATCGCCCTCGTGGCGGGCTACGGTGACGTGGGCAAGGGCTGCGCGCAAAGCCTGCGCGGTCTGGGCGCCACGGTGTGGGTCACGGAAATCGATCCGATCTGCGCGCTGCAGGCCGCGATGGAAGGCTACCGCGTGGTGACGATGGAATACGCCGCCGACAAGGCCGACATCTTCGTGACGGCCACGGGCAACTTCCACGTGATCGATCACGACCACATGGCGGCCATGAAGCACCAGGCCATCGTGTGCAACATCGGTCACTTCGATTCGGAAATCAATGTGGCGTCGACCCGCAAGTACGAGTGGGAAAACATCAAGCCGCAGGTCGATCACATCATCTTCCCGGACGGCAAGCGCATCATCCTGCTGGCGGAAGGCCGCCTCGTGAACCTGGGCTGCGCCACGGGCCACCCGTCGTTCGTGATGAGCAACTCGTTCACCAATCAGACGCTCGCGCAGATCGAATTGTTCGTGCATGGCGACAAGTACAAGAACAGCGTGTACGTGCTGCCGAAGCATTTGGACGAGAAGGTCGCGCGCCTGCACCTGGGACGTATCGGCGCCGAACTGACGGTGCTCACCGACGATCAGGCGAACTACATCAGCGTCGACAAGAACGGTCCGTTCAAGCCGGCGCATTACCGTTATTGATCGGTCGCGATCGCTACCGATCAATAACGTGTCTTACCGACCGTCGCCGGTGCGCTGCAAGGCACGGGTGACGGGCAACGGTTTCGCGCGGCGACATCGTGCGCCGCGTTGGTTTTTGTCACTGCCGGTGCCGGGAACGACCTCCCGCACCGGCCTGTCCTTCGGAGCTTGCCATGCGTCTGCTGCTGATTTGGCTCATCAATGCCATTGCACTTCTCGTTTTGCCGCACGTTGTGTCGGGCATTCAGCTCAAGGGCATCGGGACGGCCCTGGTCGTTGCGATCGTGCTCGGCCTGATCAACGCGTTTCTCCGGCCGTTGCTCGTCGTGCTGACGTTGCCGGTCACGGTGCTCACGCTCGGGTTGTTCATCTTCGTGATCAATGCGCTGTTGTTCTGGCTGGCGGCGCATGTCGTCAAGGGCTTTGAAGTCTCGGGCTTCTGGGCGGCGCTCTTCGGCTCGCTGCTGTATAGCCTGATCTCGTGGATTCTGTCGGCGCTGGTGTTCGGCGGCGACCGCGCTACCAACGTGTAACGGTCGACGCGTCGTCGTCGACCTTGTATTGCAGGAAATTCGCTGTCATGTCGCAAGCCCTTCGTGCCGATCAAGCCCTCGTCGCCCGAGGCTTGGCCGCATCGCGCACCGCCGCGCAACGTCTGATCGATGCCGCACGTGTTTATTACGCGGGCACCGAAACGGCCGTGAAGAAAGCCAGCGAGGTTGTGGCGAGCGACGAAGATCTGGAAGTACGTGCCGCCGCCGACGGCCTGCCCGGCGAGGACCGCTACGTGTCGCGAGGCGGGTTGAAGCTGGCGGGCGCGCTGGCGCAAACGCGGCTCGACGTCACCGGCCGCGTCGCGCTCGACGTCGGGTTGTCGACCGGCGGTTTTGCCGACTGCCTCTTGCAGGCGGGGGCGGCGCGGGTGGTCGGGGTCGACGTCGGTCACGGGCAACTGCATCGACGACTGGCGCGCGAGCCGCGGCTCGTGTCGCTCGAAGGGATCAACGCGCGGCATCTGTCGCGTGAGACGCTCGATGCGCGTCTGGCACAGCAGGCGGCGGAGGGCGGCGCACAGGGCGAACCGGCGTCGACGATGGCGGCTGTTCCCGAGGCAGGCTTTGACCTGATCGTCGGGGATGTGTCGTTCATTTCGCTCACACTGGTGTTGCCGGCCGTGGCGCCGCTGCTGGGCGCGACCGGCGATTTGCTGATGCTGGTCAAACCGCAGTTCGAAGTGGGGCGTGAGCACATTGGCCGCGGCGGCCTGGTGCGAGATGCCGCGCAGTATGCGCAAGTGGAGACAAAAATCCGCGCCGCCTGTGAGACGTTGGGACTGACGGTAGCCGCATGGCTCGACAGTCCTATCGCTGGCGGTGACGGCAACCGGGAGTTCTTCGTGCACGCGACGCGCGCGGCATGAACGACTCTCTCGATAATAGAACGATCATGACGCAACCTTCCTTCAGTTTCGAATTCTTCCCGCCCAAGACGGCGGAGGGCGCGGAGAAGCTGCGCGCCACGCGCCAGCAACTCTTCCCGCTCGGCCCCAAGTTTGTCTCGGTGACGTTCGGTGCCGGCGGCTCCACGCAGCAGGGTACGCTCGATACGGTTGTCGAAATCCAACGCGAAGGCGTGGAGGCGGCCCCCCACCTTTCTTGCGTCGGTTCGACCAAGGACAACATCCGCGAGATTCTGCAGACGTATCGCCAACACGGCATCCGCCACATCGTGGCGCTGCGCGGCGATCTGCCGTCGGGAATGGGGGAGATCGGCGAGTTTCGTTACGCGTCGGAGCTGGTCGAGTTCATTCGTGCCGAAACCGGCGAATGGTTCCACATCGAGGTGGCGGCCTACCCGGAGTACCATCCGCAGGCGAAGTCGCCGCGCCTGGACCTCGAGCATTTCGCCCACAAGGTGAAGGCGGGGGCGAATGCGGCCATCACGCAATACTTCTTCAATGCGGATGCCTATTTCCGTTTCGTCGACGATGCATCGCGTCTCGGTGTCGACGTGCCGATCGTGCCGGGGATCATGCCGATCACGAACTATTCGCAAATGATGCGCTTCTCGGAGATGTGCGGTGCTGAAGTGCCGCGATGGATTGCCAAGCGTCTCGAAGGCTTTGGCGACGATCGCGACTCGATCCGCGCCTTCGGGCTCGATGTGGTGACGGCGCTATGCGAACGGCTGCTCGCGCAGGGCGTGCCCGGATTGCACTTCTATACCCTCAACGCGGCGTCGGCCACCAAGGCGATGTGGCAGCGACTCGGTCTGTAACGCGTCGCGAAATCGTTGGCCGAACGGTGGGCGGATGGGAAGTCAATTCTAATCACAATTCAGTGATTTCCTAATCAAAAACACCACAAATAGGCGGTTTGCTAGGGATTTGGCGTGTTGTGGCACGGGGGAAGCTTCAGTAATATCCCCGGTAGGCTCGGCGACAGACCGTTGCCGGGCATCACACCCGATCCCGAGGAGCCTATGAAACAGACTCACACCCTGCGTTTGCTTTTGGCTGCGACGTTGCTTGCCGGTGTGGCCGTGATCCGGCCCGCCGCAGCTGTCGAAATCCCGAACAAGACCCTCGTGTACTGCTCCGAGGGCAGCCCGGTCGGCTTCGATCCGGGCCAGCTCACTACCGGCACCGATTTCGATCCTGCCGACGCCATCTACAATCGCCTGATCGCGTTCAAGCCGGGCGAGACGGGCGTGATGCCCTCACTCGCGGAGTCGTGGGACATCTCGCCGGACAACAAGATCTACACATTCCATCTGCGCAAGGGCGTCAAGTTCCACACCACGGAGTACTTCAAACCCACGCGCGATTTCAATGCCGAGGATGTGAAGTTCACCTTCGATCGCATGGGCGATCGCGACATGCCCTTCCGCAAGGCCTATCCGACGGAGTTTCCGTATTTCGTCGACATGGGTCTGCAGGCTGATATCGACCACATCGAGGTCGTTGATCCGTACACCGTTCGCTTCGTGCTGAAGAAGGTCGACGCCCCGTTCCTTCAGAACCTGGCGATGCCGTTCGCATCGATCCTCTCGAAGGAGTACGCCGACAAGCTGCTCGCGGCGAACAACGCTCGCGATATCGCGCTCAAGCCGGTCGGTACCGGGCCGTTCATCTTCCGCAGCTATACGAAAGATGCCACGCTGCGCTTCGATGGCAACAAGGAATACTGGAACACGAGTCTGCCGCCGAAGGTCAGCAAGCTGATCTTCGCGATCACGACCGACGCCAACGTTCGCATTCAGAAGCTCAAGCGCAACGAATGCCAGATCACGACCTACCCGCGCCCGGCCGATGTCGATGCGATCAAGGCCGAGATCGCGGCGCAGGGCAAGGCGTCGAAGCTCAAGATGCCGGACCAGGTCGGCTTCAACCTCGGCTACGTGGCGTACAACGTGCAGAAGAAGCCGCTCGATCGTGTGGAAGTGCGCCAGGCACTCGACATGGCGATCAACAAGAAGGCGATTCTCCAGTCCGTCTATGGCTCGGCCGGACAGTTGTCGAACGGCGCACCGATGCCGCCGACGCAGTGGTCCTACGACAAGAACATCAAGTCGGCTGGCTACGACCCGGAGAAAGCCCGTGCGCTGCTTGAGAAGGCGGGCGTGAAGAACATGGAAATCACGCTGTGGGCCATGCCGGTGCAACGTCCGTATAACCCGAACGGCAAGCTCATGGCCGAGATGATTCAGGCCGACTGGGCAAAGATCGGCGTGAAGGCCAATATCGTCACGTACGAGTGGGGTGAGTACATCAAGCGCGCCAAGGCGGGTGAGCACGACGCGTTGCTCATTGGCTGGACCGGCGACAACGGCGACCCGGACAATTGGCTCGGCGTGTTGCTCGGCTGCGATTCGGTCAACGGCAACAACTTCTCGAAGTGGTGCTACAAGCCGTTCGACGATCTCATCAAGCAAGCACGCCAGACCACGGACGTCGCCTTGCGCACGAAGCTCTACACGCAGGCACAGGAGATCTTCGCGCAACAACTGCCGTTCTCGCCCATCGCGCACTCCACGCAGTACAAGCCGATGGCCACGAACGTGAAGGGCTTCAAGCTGAGCCCGTTCGGCCGCAACAGCTTCATTGGCGTATCGCTGGAGTAAGGCACCCGGCGGGCGCGTTGATGACCGCATCCGGCTGACGCCGGGTGTCGGTCGCTATCTGTCGCCGTCCGTCGTCATCCCGGTATCACGCAGGCAGACTCGGCCGCCGCGCCCGAGTCCGCCTGCCGCAACAGGACAAAGGATCGTCCATGATTGATTCACGCGGCATAGCGCCATCCGTCCCCGCACAGGGGATGGGCGGTGCGCGAAGCCCCCACGGAAACCTCCTATGCTGAGATTCGTCATGAGACGACTGGGCATGGTGATCCCGACGTTCATCGGCATCACCGTCCTGGCGTTCGCGCTCATTCACCTGATTCCCGGCGATCCGATCGAAGTGCTCGTGGGCGAGCGAAATCTCGACCCGGTCATGCACGCCGAGGCGATGAAGCGCCTGGGTCTCGATCAGCCGCTCACCACGCAATATTTCGTCTATCTGAAGCACGCGGCGCAAGGCGACCTCGGGCGCTCCATCGTCACCAACGAGGGGGTGCTTCACGAGTTCTTCGCCCGCTTTCCCGCGACGCTCGAACTTGCCCTGTGCGCAATGATCTTCGCGCTCGCAGTCGGCTTGCCCGCCGGCGTGGCGGCGTCGCTGCGGCGCGGCAAAATGCTCGACCACACCACGATGGGCGCGGCCCTCACGGGCTACTCCATGCCGATTTTCTGGTGGGGCCTGCTGCTCATCATGTTCTTCTCCGTCTACCTGCAATGGACGCCCGTCTCCGGCCGCATTGGCGTGGAGTACGATGTGCCGCACGTCACCGGCTTCATGCTCATCGACACATTGCTCTCGGGCGACGAAGGGGCGTTCAGTTCCGCGGTGAGTCATCTGATTCTGCCCACCATTGTGCTCGGCACCGTGCCGCTCGCGGTGATTGCCCGAATGACGCGCTCGGCAATGCTCGAAGTGCTTCGCGAGGACTACATCCGTACGGCGCGTGCGAAGGGACTCTCCCCGTGGCGCGTGATCGTCGTGCATGCGTTGCGCAATGCGCTGATTCCGGTCATCACCGTGATTGGTCTGCAAGTCGGCGCGCTGCTCGCCGGTGCGGTGCTGACCGAGAACGTGTTCTCGTGGCCCGGCATCGGCAAATGGCTGATCGATGCCATTCTGCGACGCGACTATCCGGTGGTGCAGGGCGGCATTTTGCTCATCGCAACGGGCGTGATCCTGGTCAACCTGCTGGTCGACGTGCTCTATGGCGTCGTCAACCCGCGCATCCGGCACTGAGGGACGTCAATCATGAGCGATACACCGGCTACGCTGCCGCCCCCCGCCGCCGTGACGGCCACACCTCGTGCGCGGTTGTTCCGGGAGTTCCTGCGCAGCTTCACCGCGAACCGTGGTGCAACGGCCGCGGCCATCGTGCTGTTGTCGATGTTCGTGGCGGCGATCTTCGCGCCATGGATCGCGCCGCACAGCCCCATCGAGCAATATCGCGACTTCGTGAAGATTCCGCCCGCCTGGTTCGACGGCGGCAAGCTTCAGTTCCTGCTCGGGACCGACGAGGCCGGCCGCGACATTCTTTCGCGTCTGATCTATGGCGCACGCCTGTCGTTCTGGATCGGTCTGTCGTCGGTGGTGCTCTCGCTGATTCCGGGCATTCTGCTGGGGCTGCTGGCGGCATTCTTCCCACGCTGGCTCGACACGCCGATCATGCGGTTGATGGACATGATGATGGCGTTGCCGTCGCTGTTGCTGGCCGTGGCCGTGGTCGCCGTGATCGGCCCGGGCCTCGCCAACACGACCATCGCCATCGCGATCGTGACGTTGCCGGCGTATGTGCGTTTGACGCGCGCAGCGGCGATTGGCGAGTTGCAGCGCGAATATGTCATTGCCTCGCGCATGGCCGGGGCGGGCACGCTGCGACTGATGTTCTCGACGGTGTTGCCGAACTGCGCGGCGCCGCTCATCGTGCAGGCCACGCTGAGTTTCTCGGTGGCCATTCTCGATGCGGCGGCGCTCGGCTTTCTTGGCCTGGGCGTGCAACCGCCGCTCGCCGAGTGGGGCTCGATGCTTGCCTCCGCACGCGACTACATGGAAAGTGCCTGGTGGATTGTGACGCTGCCGGGACTTGCGATCGTCATCTCGGTGCTCGCCATCAACCTGGTCGGCGACGGCCTGCGCGACGCACTTGACCCCAAATTGAAGCGAATCGCATGAGCCTGCTCTCCATTCGAAATCTTTCGGTCGACTTCGACGGCGCACGCGCGGTCGAGGGCATTGACCTCGATGTCGGCCAGGGTGAGATTCTTGGCGTGGTCGGCGAATCCGGTTCGGGCAAGAGTGTGACGATGCTCGCGCTCATGGGGCTGGTCGACGCGCCAGGCCGCGTACGTGCCGATGAAGTACGCTTCGACGGACGCGATCTGCTGCGCGCGTCGTCGCGCGAGCGGCGCGGCATCGTCGGCCGCGACGTGTCGATGATCTTTCAGGACGCGCTTTCCAGCCTGAATCCGAGCTACACCGTTGGCTATCAGATCGCCGAGGTGTTGCGCCGCCACATGGGGCTGCGCGGACGTGCGTTGCACAATCGCGTCGTCGAGTTGCTGGAGCAGGTCGAAATTCCCGATGCCGCGAACCGGGTCGGCGCGTATCCGCATCAGCTCTCCGGCGGAATGAACCAGCGGGTGATGATTGCGATGGCGATTGCCTGTCGCCCGAAGCTGCTCATTGCCGACGAGCCGACCACCGCGCTCGACGTCACCATCCAGGCGCAGATCATGGCCTTGCTGCTGCAATTGCAGAAGGATCACGGCATGGCGCTCGTGCTGATCTCCCATGATCTCGCCGTCGTGGCCGAAGTCGCGCACCGGGTGGCCGTCATGTATGCGGGGCAGGTGATCGAAAACCAGCAGGTGCCGGCGCTGTTCGATGCCCCGCATCATCCCTACACGGAGGCGTTGCTCGCAGCGATTCCCGAGCACAACCGGGGCGTGCGGCGACTGCGTACGTTGCCGGGCATGGTGCCGGGGCGCGACGATCGGCCGACGGGCTGTCTGCTTTCGCCGCGTTGTCCGTATGCCGACGACCATTGCCGCACGGTGCCCCCGGCGTTGCAGCCCTACGTCGGGCCGAACGCTTCGGGCTCGCCCCAGGTGCGATGCTTCAAGCCGCTGCCGCATGCGTTGGCGGAAGAACGCACGACAGGAGGTGCGCAATGAGTGAAACTGTTTTCGCGACACCTCCGGGAGTGCCGCAGGCCCCGGACGCACATGAAGCTGACCGCGGCGGCAGCCGCGTGGTGCTCGCCGCGCACGATTTGACGCGCTTCTACGCCGTCAATCGTGGCTTCATGCGCCCACAGGCCACGGTCAAGGCACTCAACGGCGTGTCGTTCTCGCTGGCCGCCGGTCGTACGCTGGCCGTGGTCGGTGAGTCGGGGTGCGGCAAATCGACGCTGGCGGGTGCTGACGTTGATCGAAGCACCGACGTCCGGCAGACTCGTGGTCGACGCGACCGAGACCACGGCGGCGTCGGCGGGGGCGCTGGCGCCGCTGCGCACGCGGATCCAGATGGTGTTCCAGAACCCGTATGCGTCGCTCAACCCTCGCAAGACGGTGGGGCAGGCGCTCGACGAGCCGCTGTCCATCAACACCTCGGCGAGCCGTGCCGAACGCGGCGAGACGATCGCGGCGATGATGCGCACGGTGGGGCTGCGTCCGGAACATGTGGCGCGCTATCCGCACATGTTCTCTGGCGGGCAGCGGCAGCGGGTGGCGATTGCCCGGGCGATGATCCTGTCGCCGGCCATCGTGGTCGCGGACGAGCCGGTTTCGGCCCTGGATGTCTCAATTCAGGCACAGATCCTGAATCTTTTCATGGATTTGCAGGACCGATACGCGACGAGTTACGTATTCGTGTCGCATAATCTCGCCGTGGTCGAGCATGTGGCCGACGACGTCATGGTGATGTATCTCGGCCGCGCGGTCGAACACGGCCCCAAGGCCGCCGTGTTCGGCAAGCCGCTGCATCCGTACACCAAGGCGCTGATGTCGGCGACGCCGGCGATCAAGGCCGCCGAGCGGCGCGTGAAGATGGCGCTGACCGGCGAGTTGCCCTCGCCGCTGCGGCCACCGCCGGGGTGTGCGTTTGCACCGCGCTGTCCGTACGCGATAGACCGTTGCCGCGAAGAAGTGCCGCAACTGCGCAAGCTCGACGGGCGTCTGGTGGCGTGCCATCGGGTTGAAGACATTGAGGGATGACGAGATTGGGTGGACCACCACGCGCGACGCATGTGAGTCGGGGCGCTGCATTGGCCGGCTGGCTGCTCGGTTGCCTGCTGATGACGTTCGCCATCACGCTGGACGCGGCGTCGATCGTAACGCCGCAAGCCGTGGCGCCGCGAACGTTGCCGCTGGTCGTGCCCGAGCCGGGCGAATCGCCGCCCGGCGCCAATCTCCCGTTTTACGAAGCCCGCAAGGGCGACATGACCATCTACGTGATGGGCACCCTGCACGTCGGCAAGCCGGACGACTACCCGTTTCGCAAAGTCGTGGTCGATGCGCTGCGCGTGTCGTCGGTGGTGGCATTCGAGTTGTCGCCCGACGACCTGACGATGTCCCAGGACGACGTGCAGAAGTACGGCATGTGCTCACGCGCCTGTCTGCCGAGGCTTATCCCGGGGGCGCTGTGGCGTAAGCTGCGCGCGCGTCTCAAGGGCAATCCGGCAATGCTGGCCGAGATTCGTCACATGCGTCCGTGGCTGGCGGCGCTGCTCGTCGAGACGCTGGATTCGATGGGGGCCGATCTGCAAACGGAGTACGGCACCGAGAACCAGTTGGAGAACATCTATCGCGGGCGCATCGTCGGTCTCGAATCGCTGGCGGAGCAGATGGATGCCTTCACCGGACTGACGTCGGCTCAGCAAAACGAACTGCTGGCGCAGGAGCTGGTGCTCACACCCAAGACCGCCACGGCGCAGGTAGAGGAGTTGCACCGTCTGTGGCGGGCCGGGGATGCCGAGCTGGTGTTCGACTGGTCTCAGGGCAAGGCGGCGCAAGTGCGCCGCAACGTGGCACTGGCCGACGCGATCGACGAGCGCATTCTGTACTCGCGCAATCGGCGTTTTCTGGCGCGCATGCTGTTTCTGGCGGACCCGGGCAAGCCGGTCTTCGTCGCCATCGGCACGCTCCATCTCGGCGGCCCGCATGGGGTGCTGCAACTGCTGCGGGAGCATGGATTTTCCGTGGCGCAGCGGTAGTCTGAAACGGACCTGAGACAGGCGGGCG
>Ga0209930_1005125_pt1 | contig 10968 bp, 10 predicted proteins | sample ThiBiot_500_biof_2_FD_183948 | JGI IMG/M metagenome (GOLD analysis project Ga0209930, IMG submission 183948) | Wastewater bioreactor microbial communities from Cape Town, South Africa - Thiocy_cont_500_biof (SPAdes) | ecosystem: Engineered > Bioreactor > Thiocyanate-remediating >... | reverse complement strand
CCGCTCCTCCTGCCGCCTTGTACGCGAGCGCGAGCGCGCGCAGAACGCGCCTGGCTGTCGCCTCGTTCGTTCGTTCGTTCGTGTGTGCGCCGCACGTTGCTAACGTATGTTGGTACCTCTCGCACTCGGTGCGCTACAGTACCGCACACCCAACGGCGCCGTTGGTGATCGAGCTCTATCAGAAGGAGGCCTTCGGCAAGGCCACGCGGCTGGCCTCGGCCTCGCTGCCGCTGCCGCTGCCTCTCGAGGGCTCGACTGCGGCTGGTGCTGCTGGTGCTGCCCTCGCGCCGTCGCTCGACTTCTCCGCGGCCTTCCAAGGGTATGAGACGCCGCGCGTATGTGCGAGATATCACTGCCTTCGATTGACACACGAGCGCCGCGTCGTGCTGCAGGTGGCTTCCGTTACAGTGGCAGGGCAAGCCCAAGAAGAAGCGCCACGGCGACGTGCAGATGCACGTGTCGCTCGTCCATACTGTACGTCCGCCGCCTCGAGTCGCCTCCACGAGAGCCATCTCGCTCGTGTGCGCGTGTGCTGACGGCGATGGCGCGCTCTGGTGGCATCACGCAGGTGCGCCAAACTGTCGACTGGGTGCTGGTGCTGCCGATCGAGCTAACACTGTCCATTCTCGGTACGTGGACCGCATCGCCGCATCGTCACCCTCGTTCCGCTTGGTGTAGCGCGGTGAGTGGATCAGTGGGCGAGTGAGTGTATTATTGACGCATATGTGCTGGCGAATGCAGGCATGCTGGATGCTCGGTCGTTGCTTGCATGCAGCCACGTGTCGCGCGACTGGCGCCGCATCGCAGCCGACGATGTGCTGTGGTCGCAGCACTTTCGGCGCGAGCACAAGCGCGTGTCGCTCGTCGCTCTCGGTTCGAATTCGTCGTGGTTGCAGCGATACATGACGTTCAAGTGCGAGTTCGATGGAATCAACGAGGTATGTGCGGTGGCACTCGTGTTCTTCGCTGCTGCTGTTGCTGCTGCTCGGAACTAACGAACTGCCAATCGTGGAATACGGACGGACGCTCCTTCGCTCACTCGCTCGTTCGTCGTGGCCAGGCCATCCGCAATGCGCAGGAACACGAAAGCATCGTCGTGCCAGTCGGCGTCTACGAGGAATGCATCACCATCACCAAGCCGGTCGAGATCATTGGCGACGGCGTCGGTGGCGAGCGACCGGTCATACACGCACGCGGGCGCAATGCGCTCGTGTTTCGCGCCTCGAGTGGCGTCGTGCGCAATCTGACCATGCGCCAAGTTGGTGCCGGCAACGTACGTTAGCGTCGCTCGCGTGTTCACAGTCGCAATACGGATCGTAGCGACTCACTCATTCACGCGCGTCGTCGTCGTTGGTGGTGGTGGTGGTCGTTACGAACAACAAACAGTTCATTTGCGCTTCCATCAGTGGCGCAGGAGAATTGACGATGGAGGAGTGCGAGATCACTTCCGAGAGCTCGGTCTGTATCTCGATCAGCAACCACGCCGATCCGACGCTGCGGCGCAACGTCATTCGCTCGGGCACCAGTGGCATACTCGTGTTTGACCACGGCAAGGGCGTCATCGAAGACAACCTCATCACGGATTGCCAGCACTCGGGCATCGAAGTGCGCTCGCACGCCAATCCCTTGGTGCGACGCAATGATATTCGCAACGGGGCATCGTTCGGTGTCATTGTTTCCGACAGCGGTTGTGGCACCTTCGAGTACGTTGGTGACAGCACATTCAGTCACTCACTCACTCACTCAATCACTCACTCACGCACTCACTCACTCCTGCATGCATCTCAGATCGAACGACTTTGCCCACAATGGCCGAGCGAACGCCAAGCTCAAGGCCAACGGCAACCCGATCTTTCTGCGTTGCAAGTTCCACCACGGCGCGCAGCGTGGCATCGTGGTGTGCGACCAGAGCCTCGGCACCTTCATCGACTGCGACGTGTTTGCCAACCAGCAATCGGGCATCAAGATCTCGGGAGGCGGCAACCCCAAGTTCTCGCGCTGCCGTGTGTACGACGGCAGCTCGGCCGGCATTCTGGTGCACAACGGCGGCGAGGGCTGCTTCGAGGACAACCAGATCTACCACAACAAGCTGACCGGCATCGAGATTCGACAGCGCGGCAACCCCAAGCTGCTGCGCAACCACATCTACGACAGCCACGGCTGCGGCGTCTTTGTGCACTCGGGCGGCTCGGGCCTGCTGAGCGAGAACCACGTGCGCAACAACCGCCGCACCGGCATCAAGATCAAGAGCGGCGCCGCGCCCACCATTCACGGCAACCACGTGTTCGACGGCCTGTCGGTCGGCATCACGATCAAGGACTCGCACGCCATCATCGAGAACAACGACATTTACGCCAACGCCAAGGGCGGCATACGCATCCGCGGCGAGAGCATCTCGCAGGTGCGCGGCAATCGCATTCACAACTGCGGCTCGTATGGCATCCAGATCGTCGAGGGAGCTGGAATCATCGAACACGTACGTAGAAGTGTGTGCTCGCCGACACTCCTCATCGCTCACTCGTGTCGCGTTGTCTCGTGTCGTGTCGTGTCGTGTCGTGTGCAACCACAGAACCGCATCTATGCCAACCTCTGCAGCAACATCCTCGTGACCAAGGCCAGCTCGCCGACCATCGAGCGCAATCGCATCTACGCGTCGGCCAAGTGTGGCGTGATCTTTGACGGCGCCGATGGCGCCTTCCGCCACAACCGCGTCTACAAGAACCACCGCATCGGCGTCAAGATCATCCGCAACGCCAACCCGATCCTGACGCACAACCAGGTGCGCAACAACCTCGGCCACGGCATCGAGATCAAGAACGCGTCGGGCATCGTGTCGGCCAACGACATTGGCGGCAACCGCCTGAGCGGCATCTGCATCAGCGGCCGCGCCGCCAACCCGATCGTGCTCAAGAACCAGATCCATCACGCACACGGCCAGGGCGTGTTGGTGCTCGACGACGCGCGCGGAAGCATCGAGCAGAACGTCTTGTACCGCAACAAGGGCGGGCACTTGGAGCTGGCGCTCGCAAGCCCGGCGCTCGTGCACCTGCGCAACAACGAGCTGCCGTCCACGCCGACAGCAGCACTACTCGATTCGCCGTTGCTGCAACGGGAGCAACCGGAAGACGAGACATGAGAGCGAGGGCCATGTGTGTGTGTGTTGTTTGATTGATACGTATATTGTTACAAAGCTTGTGATTATCGTGCGATATTCTGCCATCGCGCAGTGTAAAGTTGTAGTTGTTGTGTACTTCAATCGCGTAGATCGAGATCGTAACGGCGAGGGCGGGGCACGATATTAAGGTGCTCCTCGAGCCGGTGGGTGCTGTACGCTGGGCGACACGAGGCGTCATTCCTTCCTTCGTTCGTTCGTTCGTTCGTTGCCTCTCGCTCGTCGTCGTTCTGCTCTCGCGCTCGTGCTCGCTCGTGCTGTTGTCATCGTCGCAGTGCTGGTGGTAGTAGCAGCAAGTGCAGTAGTAGTGGTGTACTCGAGCGTCCGTGGCCAATATGAGCAAGAAGAAGGACAAGGATGCCGGCGGCAAGGGCGAGTTGTCGCCTGCCGATACGAGTACGTTGCGCGTGTGTGCTTGCGTGCGCGCTCGCTCTCTCGCTGGTGTCGTTCCGACGAGGAACGAGAGCTGGCTGAGCAGGAGCTTGTGCTTGCCAGTGTGGGAGAGCAAGCGAGTGCATGAGATCGTGAGGTGGATATGCGCTCACCGAGCGCCACCGCTGCTGCCGCTGCTGCTGCTCGCAATGGCGCCGCTCCTCCAGAGATGGTGCAGGGCATCCTGCAGCCTCGCAACGAGGAGAGCCTCTTTGCCACGTGGTTGCTCAAGGACAAGGGCAAGGGCGCAACCGAGGATCGCTTGTTGGTCATCACTGCCGATCGCATCCTCTCCATCACTTCCAAGGCCAAGATTGCACGCGAGGCGCACTTGCTCGAGCTCGAGGAGATCGAGAGCGACAGCCCCTCGACTGTATGTCATGTCACTGGCTCACTCGAGCCCGCCAACGTGATGCCACACACACACACACAAACAAACAAACAAGTTGACTGACACTCCCACGTATGGCGGTGGTGGTGGTGGTGGTGCACTAGATTTCCTTGTCGTTCAAAGGCTGGAAGATTGCTGGCTGCACCGAGCAAGCCGACGAGCTGATCACGACCATCCGAATGTCGTACCATGCGGCGTTCGGTAACGTACCCGCCGACGAGCAGCCCAAGGTCAACGTGACGCCCGAGTCTCGGTACGACGAGCGTGAGCGTCAAAGGCCTCGTGCGGTGGTGCATGCTCGTGACGCTGACACGCGGCTTGTTGGCTCGCTCTCTCTCTCTCTCTCTCTCTCTCTCTCTAGCTTGGTTGAACTCACCAAGGGCGAACAAATCTGTGGCGGCTTCGCGGCCACGTACAAGTCGTTGTGCAACTTTTATGGCACGCCGGTACGCGAGGACATTTGCTGGGACGTCAACAATCTCTATCCGAGCAACAACATCACCGAGTTCAATCTGCTCGAGTTCGAGCAACCAGTGTCGACGGCCGAGCTGTCGGCGCTGATCGGTGCGCTGCACCACAACACGTGGTTCACGTCGATCGTGGCGCGCGAGATGGTGCTCGACAAGAAGACGATCGCCGACATTGCGGCCATGTTCCGCAAGAACAAGACCATCACCGAGGTGGTGCTGACGGGCGTCGGCATGAACCGCGACGGCCTGGCGGCGCTCTCGGACGCGCTGGCGGCCAACCGCGACAACGCCGTCAACACGATCGATCTGTCGAACAACTCGTTCGACGAGAAGGGCATGCAGTCGTTCGCCAACTTTATCGGCTCGATGAGCCACGGCGTCGTGCGGCTGAACCTCGCGTCGTGCGGCTTCAACAAGGCGGCGTTGCAGGCGTTCGGCGCCGGGCTGCGCAAGAACACGCACAGCCCGTCGACGCTCACGATCCTGTCGCTGGCGCGCAACAACCTCGGCGCCGAGGGCTCGTCGGCCGTGGCGCAGTTCCTCGCCAACCCGAACGCGCTCAAGGAGCTCGATCTCTCGTTCACCGACGCCAACCTCGACGTCGTGCTGCCGGCCGTGATCCGCGGCGCCACCGGCATCACGGCGCTCAACATCTCGGGCAACAAGCTCTCGGCCAAGGCCGTCAAGTCCATGACGACCTTCTTGCAGTCGAGCGACTCGCTCAAGATGCTCAACCTCGCCTCGACCTCCATCACCGTCGAGCTGCTCAAGGACGTGCTGCGCGCCATCGGGCAGAACATCTACCTCCAGGACCTCGAGCTCAACGTCGCCGACAACAAGCTCGGCTCCGGCGGCGCGTCGCTCATCGCCAACCTCGACACGGACGCGCGCAACATCGTCGCGCTCAACGTCGCCGACAACGAGTTCGGCGACGACGGCATGTCGCTCGTGGCCACGGGCCTCGCGCGCCACCAGTCGCTCAAGGTGCTCGACATTAGCCGCAACTTCTCGCCCAAGCCCACCAAGGCGCGCGAGGCCGCCGTCGACGACCTCATCAACCTCATCTCGGGCGAGTGCCCGCTCGAGACCCTCGTGCTGCGAGGCAATCGCACCGTGGCGCTGCGCAATGACCTCGCGCCCTTCCTCTACGGCCTCGCCACCAACGACACGCTGCTGCGCCTCGACATTAGCGGCCAGCAGATGGGCAACAAGGGCGCCCTGGCGCTCGGCAAGGCGCTGCAGATCAACAAGAAGCTCCAGGAGCTGCGCTGGGACGACAACGCCACCACGCTGCAGGGCTTCGTCAACTTTCGCAACGGCCTCCTGCGCAACCGATCGCTCAAGGACATGCAGGTGCCGGTGCTCGACATTACGGCCGCCATCAAGAGCGAGGACCCCAAGAAGTTGGCGGCGGTCTTTGCCGAGATTCAAGATATGATTGCGCGAAATTGCTCACCGAGAAGTATGCTCGCCAAGGGTGCAGCTGGTGAGATGTTTGGTCAATTGAATATCTTGGTATGCTACAAAACTGTTCTCCTCGAGACCAATGACAAACAGTCGACTGTTACTGATGATAGTGATGAACGATGAACGATGAACGATGAACGATGAACGATGAACTCGAACAATAGAACTCGGGAGAACGTGACCATATTGAACGCCTACGCTTCAAGATCAAGAGTACCGGTCGACAATTGACTGGTGACCAACTGCTCGTTCTCCAGGACGCCGAGAACAACGACACCACGATGGGCTACTTTTACATGATCGCCGAGGAGTGCCAAGTGGCGATGGTCGACGAGATCACGGCCAAGATGCGCGAGATCGCCAACGAGGTGCTGCCGGTCGTCGACCTCCACTACCGCACCATGGTGTCGCGCGTCATCGACACGGTGCGCGAAAAGTACAAGAGCCTCGACAACGACACGGTGCGCCGTCTCAACACGAGCATCAACTTTGGTGCCCAGGAGCTCGAGGCACAGACCGTGCAGCGCATCCTCTCGAGCGCCGCTGCCACCGAGATCTGCACCAAGGCGAACGACAGCTTCATGTCGGCACTCGAGATCGCCACCGGCTACATCTTTGAGAAGCTCGCCGAGGGCATGCAGGACATTGTCGACGACGTTCACAAGGCACCACAGACCGACGACGACTACCGCCCGACCTCGACCTCGTCGTCGTCGTCGTCGTCGCTCGCCACCGCCGCGCATCAGGACTCGGCCGATCTGTCGGCCGACGACTCTGCCGACACCTCGGCCGACGAGACGCCGGTCTACATCAAGTCCGGCCCGCCCAAGGCGCGCGCACCCGATCCGCCCACCATCGGCTCCAAGCCAGCCGCCGGTGCCGCCGCCGCCGCCACTCCCGCTCGCCCCGACCGCCCGGCTCGCCCGGGCTCGAACGTCGACGCGCAGCCGGTCACACCGCCCGCCGGTCGCGGACGTGGTTCTCCGGCTGCCGGCGCCTCGCCTGCTGCTGCTGCCGCCGGAGCTTCCCCAGGCCGTGGTCGCGGCAACCTCGTTATCCCTGGCGGCCTCGATCCATCGCGTATGCTCGTCGGAGGTGGACCGCCGCCACGTAAGCCGGCTGCTGAGGAGCCTGCACCGCCACCCGCTGCTGCCGCCGCAGCCGCAGCGCCTGCGCCAAGCGCCTCGCCCGCCAAGGCCGCCGCAGCCACACCTGCTTCCAAGAGCGCCAAGAGCTCGAGCGGAGGTGGCGGCTTGTTCGGCCGCAAGAAAGCGCCGGCGCCTGAGCCAAAGAAGCCCGATGCAAAGAAGCCCGCTCCACCCTCAGCGGGATCCAAGCCAAAGCCACCGGCCGCTGGTGCCGCCAAGCCTGCTGCGGCTGCTGGCGGCGGCGCTGCCGCTGGCGATGGCAATGTACTCGATAGCGTGCCGACCGAGGTCAACACAATCACCGAGCACTTGACGAAAGACCGACCGATGATCCAGAGAAAGCGCAAGCCGCCAACGCGAAGGCCGCGCGGCCCTGCAGCACAAGGCGACTCGTAAGCTCGATCGGCTCGTGCTCGTGCTGCCTGCCGTACACAACCCAAACACACACACATACACACACACACACACACATATGGCATCGCATCCCAACCTCCCTACCCCACCATACACGTTCTCATACAACCTTGCCGCCGTACATTCCTACCTCCTGCGCATTCCTTCATTCCTTCCTTCATTCAGTGCTCGCGCTTGTGTCACTCCAACAACCGAACGCCACCTCCCTCCAAGCCAAGCTAAATTAAAAAGTTGTGCTTTGTTCATTACATGGAACGAGACTACGGCGCCGCCGTGGTTGTGGCAGCGGAGCAACAGCACACTGACCACGCAGATAGCATTGGTACTCAGCGCTGGCTCACTCATCAAAAGCAACTACAAATACACGTACGACGACGACGACGACGACGACGAAACAAACCTACCAACCAACAAGCCTACCTACCCACCTACGCAACAGAACACACACACACACACAATACACACACCGAACGAAAGCGCGCACACGTGCGAGAGCGAGGAGCGCTACCACGCTTGCTACGATTGAGAGTCGGATGCGAGTCGACTACGCCGCTGGCTCTTGTGTCGCTGGCACGGGCTGCGGCTGCGGTTCGACGACTCGCGAGCGCCGTGGCAGCAAGTTGTCGCGTATTGTAACGAGGCTGATGCTTCGCTTGGGCTTCCGTAGTGCTGGTATGACGGGCGAGTTGGGCGCCGATATCTTGCCCGCCGTGTCGTCGCGGTTGCTTGCGGCGGCGGCGGCGGCGGCCAGCGTAGCGGCCTTGTTGTTGGCGCCGGCGCCGGTGTCTTCGGTCTTGCTCGCAGTGGCCGCATCGGCAGTGCCTTCGATTGGCGGGCACGGCGCTGGAAAGGCGGGTGGTGTCGGCGCCGTGACTTGTATGGGCGGCATCGGCGCCGGGAACGGCGGCGGCGACACGACGCCGGCGCCCTCGAGCAGCGTCAGGTTCTTGAGCTGCTGCGAGCGCCGCGACGACTTGCGCTTGCTCTTGCGCCTGGCGTCGTTATCGGCGTCGCTGGCACCACTGCTGCCGCGGAGCGTATCAGCGTCTGTGCCCGTGGTAGCGGCACTGCTCGCCGACGACGCCATCGACGCCATCGCGAGGCTCTCGAGCAGCATGTTGCACTCGAGTATCAGCTCGGCCAGCACGGCCTCGGCGTCGCGGAACGACTCACCGCCATCGTACGGTCTGGCATGTCTGTAGTGGCCGCGAATGTCGAGCTGCGCCAACAAGGCCTTGCGGAGACTGGCGTCCGAGATACCTGCCTCGCGCGAGAGCGACTCGTGCGACGCAGGCGTCTCGGCTTGAAGCAGCGCCACGAGCTGCGGTAGGCGCGGCGGCGGAACGCGCGACGCCAGGCCGACGAGCGCCAGCCACTGCCGCCAGTCCGACTCGGCCCACTCTTCGTCAGGGTTGTGGGCTCGTGAATAGAGCGTAACCAAGGAAGCGACGGTATCGGCGCCCGCCACTACGGCCATCTTTGCGACGTGTGTGTGTGTATGCGCGTGTGGGAGGGAGAGCTCGTGTGTGTGCTCGAGAACGAGGTGCGTTTGGGTCAACCACCCAGCTGATCAGCGCTACGCCACTCGGTCTCGGTCACGATGTCGAGTGCGAGTATGTCAGGTGGATACAGCGAGAGGTGGCTCGCCACGGCAGCAGCAGCAGCAGCAGCAGCAGCAGCAGCAGCAGCAGCAGCAGCGAGATGGCGACGAGCGAACAAACCGAGCGAGCGGCGGCAGCGGCGCGAAGCATAAGAACGAGAGCTGCTGCCGGTTGCCACGGAGACGCGCTCGCTCCCCGACATTGCCTCGCGCTCCTCGCGATCCAGATCTACCTCCTCGCTCTCGCTCTCTACCTCCTCGCTCTCTCGTCGAGTTCGAGGCGCGCAACCGGCCGTTTGTATTACACGTTGCAGTGTTCCTGCTAGATGACCTCGGCCGTGTCGCTCAGCGTGTCTTCGAGTGCTGCCTGCTCGCCGACCGATGGCACTGCGGTTGTCGATGACGACGAAGCGCCGGCAACGTGAGAGGCGGCCTCGGCGTCGGCTGCGTGGCTCTCTGGCGCAGCGAGCTCCTTGGTGGCGAAATTGAGCTCGGCATCGGAGATGATCTGCTCGTCGGTGAGCGGCAACGAGCCGAGCCTCTCGGCGGAGAACATCTGCAACACGTCGAGCTTGATACTGAGCCGCGCACGGTGTGCCGGTGACACCATTCCGGACTCCATGGTGTCGAGCGTCGCGTTGTACTCGGCCTGGAGCGTATCGAAGCCTTGCAACGCTTTCACCGAGACCTCTCGGAACGAGTCTGCCAAGCTATATTGGAGTCGAGCCGTTGGTTAGCGCGTCTCCGTCACTCTGTCGTCGCGATAGGTGTCACGCTGCCACCCGATCGTACATGGCACTGCTTGGCTGCAGCTCTTCCAACAGCGAGAGCACGTTGCTCACGAGAGAGCGCTTCCTGGGCATGTCGTCGCCACTCGTTCGAAACTGCTGCGCCAGCACGTACAATCCCTCGGCCTGTTGGTGATTTCACCAATGACAGTGTGAGTGACAGGAGCAGCACGAGAGCTCTCGTTCTCAGTGCAGCATTACCACAAAGGCGTACGTACTTTAGGATCAACGAGCCGATAGACGAATCGTTGTAGCGACGTGCCCTTGGTGCGCTCGTACTGCCTTGGCTCCGTCTGACCCGGAAGGAAGACGAACCATCGAGGCACGATCTTGAGGCTGTACGAGGCGCATAGCTTGACGAAGCGCGTACAGTCGAGCATGGCGACCAACACGTCCTTGGAGGAGCTGAACAAGGCCGCCAGCTCGACCGCTCCCTGCTCCACACCCAAAAGTGCGCGAGGAGGAGGAAGAGCTCGATCAACGAACCGTTCCCGCTACGACAGGGCGGAGGCTGAGTGACTGGAGCAAGGCGCACGTACAAAGGGAACTCGCTTGCGTGGACCATTGAATGCAAGGATCAGTGTGTGGGAGCTATTGACGAACTTGTGAAAGTTCACTTGGTCCAACTCGAGAAGGCCAGGTGGTATGCGCACCGCCAGAGCACCGCTGATGATCGTGCTTACGAGTACGAGCACGAGTGCAGCAGCAACGAGACTGAACGATGGCGTCACATGACCGCTGCGAGGGAGGAGCGCCATGTCATTACGAGATGCCGGTGTGTGAGCGTGTAACGAAACGAAATACCAAACCAACTCTGTCTCTCTCTCTCGTCCACGTGTCCCCTCCCCCTGCCTCCTCCTCTTGTTTCATCGATTTATCGAACGATAGATTGGTTGGTTGGTTCATTATGTGGCGAGATCGCTATAATCCTTTTAATTAGCGCTGCGTACAAGTTCTCGTGAGAGGACCAAGGAGACAGGCCCTTGCTCGCCCCGGAGCGAGTAAGAGCCGACGAGGAGGGAGAGAGTCACATGTGGAATGAAAAAGAGAGCGAAGGAGACAAGGAGACAAGCAGAGAGAGAGACA
>Ga0209930_1005121_pt1 | contig 10974 bp, 13 predicted proteins | sample ThiBiot_500_biof_2_FD_183948 | JGI IMG/M metagenome (GOLD analysis project Ga0209930, IMG submission 183948) | Wastewater bioreactor microbial communities from Cape Town, South Africa - Thiocy_cont_500_biof (SPAdes) | ecosystem: Engineered > Bioreactor > Thiocyanate-remediating >... | reverse complement strand
AACAACAACAACAACACCACCTGGAACTGGAACAACAGAAACAACAACAACAACACCACCTGGAACTGGAACAACAGAAACAACAACAACAACAACACCAGGAACTGGAACAACAGAAACAACAACAACAACACCACCTGGAACTGGAACAACAGAAACAACAACAACAACACCACCTGGAACTGGAACAACAGAAACAACAACAACAACAACACCAGGAACTGGAACAACAGAAACAACAACAACAACACCACCTGGAACTGGAACAACAGAAACAACAACAACAACACCACCTGGAACTGGAACAACAGAAACAACAACAACAACAACACCAGGAACTGGAACAACAGAAACAACAACAGCATAATATACAAAAGCAACTATATTCGATTATTCAACAACCTCAACTTAGAAACTGTGACTTTTCATTCACATCTTATGTATGTGTATGACATTCAACAACCTTATTGTTGCACTAGAGCTATATATTTTTACCGCTTTTAAGATTTTAAATAAGAACTATTTATATCTTTAATCGCTTATCAACAGAGAAAAACCATGATATATTAGTGTCGAAACTAAAACATATATTTGAACGATATTCACATCGAATTGGCAGATCATCAAAACGTTTGAGGAAGTGCGCTATATGATATTAGGAAATAATATTGTTTATATATACTAACATAAAGGAAGAAACTCAAAAGAGTTAGGAAATATCAAGCATGGGATATTCCAAATGATACGATTAAAATACTACGAAGAAGAATATATTTTTAGTTGCGTATCGAAATATCTATTGAAAAAGAACATTTGGTCAATTATTTATTAGGTTCGAACTTTTTATGTATAATAATAAATATGATGATTCTCTTCTACTGCAACGGTATTTCGCGAACGACGACGATAACCAGGCCTATAGAAATATAGATAAATCAGCGAAAAAAATTTCCCTAAGAAATTCTACCAAAAAATAAAATAGAACAAGCAGCAACAACAACAACATAATGCTAACAATAAACCCAATAATGAAAGTCCAATAATAAGACCAATATTCAATTCGTCTATAGTATATATAAATAGTTGAATTCAAATAGGCATAGTATTTATGTAAAAGAACAAACCCGAATCAGTAGAGTTTTCCGTTGTTGGAGTTATTGAACTCGAAGTTTTCGTTGACGTTTGCCGACAGAAATTACTTTTTTTTTCAACAAGAAATTCAGTACAGTATTCAGCGGATTGTACTGATTCACTAAAAATGAAAAAAAAATTATAATAATAGCTGCAAAAAAACTAATCGACCTTGTATCAGCAATAGCACATATTTGTTGTTGTCCGATTTGGTCGCTTTGAGGTGTCCAATTTACATTTATATAAGACAACGATGCATTTTCTGTTGAATTTTGCAATTGACTATTACTCAGAGATGAAATTCGAGTTGTAATCGTTATACCACGAATTACTGATACAGTACGATTGCATGGATTTATCGCTGTAAGATTGAAGCGTACTGGTGTACCAACTTGTACTTCTAAACATTCAGTCAACGGAGCCATAACAGGTTCGATAGGACACTTCGGTGATAAAACTCGGATTAAAAATTGAATTGGTATTGAACTCATAGGTGTTGTGCTTGTCTTATCAGAAAAATCTTCCATTTGAATAGCAACAGCATACCAAGCGTTTGGCACCGGTCCCGTAAATGTCAGTTCACATTGCGGAGTAAGGATCGTGTTTGGAGGTAGTTTGTTTGAAAAACAAATGCTAGAACATTCATCTACCGAAGATCTATGTAAAAAAAAAGAAATCAATTTATCTCTTGAAACAAAAGTTCAATATCGTTTCAATACGTAGTTTTTTCTGCCCATCGACATCGAACATCATCTCCTTTGTTAATATCCTGGAATGGTATTTTAATAGTTTTTCTTTGATTTAGAATTACAATTTGTGGTGATATAATTCTGGACTCTGGTGGTATATTTAAACTACCATCTGGACGTCTGCGAAGATCAATTAATGTTGTCAATGACCAATTTGAAGAACCTCCCTTAGTATTTTCTAAAGGTCGCCAATCATTGCCTTGATAAGCTATCTTGAAAAGTGCTCCAGTGCTAAGTGTGATATTAACTGATCGTTGACTCGTCATGATATTTAATGATGAACTCACTGTTTCACAATCTGTTAATATATCAATAGGATTGTTCGAATAGCCTCCATCATTAGAACAATCCCCGACACAGGTCAAATTAGCATTTGGATAGCTAGCACTGGTTATTGGCACATTCGTAGTACAATTAACACTTGATGATACCCATGAGTATCTTTGTGTTATAGTTATTACAACTGTTGGTGAGTTTGTATTAGGATCAACGGGTTCCCATCTGATTATTCCACCATTAAAATGAGCTCCGGTAGTATGTTTTATATAAATTATAAAACAAATGATCCAAACAATCATACTCTCGATTTAGATGACAACAACAACGATGAATTTTCGAAAATACAAAAAATAGAAGTCATTGATTCTGATATTTATACGATATATAGAAACTAGAAGAAATTTAAGTAGATCAAAAATGAAATTTGAGACATCTTTCTTGAATTTTATCGTCATCAAAAAACTAATCTAATATTGATATTCTCAATTTGAACAAATATTTTTTTTGAGAAAGATATCAATTTTCAACTTTGAGTATATTTCTTTTTCGCATTGGTGAACGATGAGCACAAAATGAAATACTTCTACATATTAAAAAAAGAGTCAACAATAACAAATCCTCTCCTCTCTTGAATCCTATAAAATACGTTGTAGACGAATGTCATTCTATGTTGTCAAAGAAACGTGCACAAAACACAAAGAGTAAAAGTAAACATGCTGCTTTCCTTTCCTTTTATTACATTCATAATGCAAATGAAATACAAATGTCAGTTGCTTTTTGCGATAGGATTTATTGGCGTTCTCGGATATTTTTATATTGAAACCAATAACAAATTTGTGTTGGAAACAGTCCAAAATAATGAATTAAAAAAATCACTAATTCAATCTTCATTAATCATTCGTAAGTTTCTTTCTCATTTAAATATTGAATCCTTTATAAAGAAGATTCTCATTCATAGCTGATTATTCCAAAACTGAAGGATTTATCTCAATGTGTCCATGGAATGGCCAGGATGGTCTAACAATATTCTTACAGCACATTTGGTCAACATTTGCATTGACATTATTAACGAATCGTACTTTCATTCTTCCCACTCTACCTGCATCTGGAATCATGAGAGATCAAAAAGAATTTCTACCATTTATTGATTTATTTGATATCAATATTTTGCGACAAGCTTATGGTCCAATTTGTTGTATATCACCTGATGAAATTTTTGATCAAAAATTATTGAATGCCAGTCATGTAGTAGGTGATTATCTTGGACTATTGAATGAATTTCGAGAGAAAAGAAATGAACTCAATACGCATAAACACATTCAAGTGTGTGGAGTTACTTTTGATTTTGTAGCTAAGGCAAATATAACATCGGTTTATGAAAATACACAACCACATCCTGCGATGAAGAAAATTATTCGACATGCATTGAAAATTTTATATGATATCTCCGTTCCTACGACGTCGAATTCAAAAATAATGAAGAAAACTCCATTGATCTGTATTCATTTAAGAACAGAACCAGATTTTATGTATTTTTTTGGTCGTTCTCCAGCTACATATACACAAGAACAAATTTTAGCTAAAATGAAATTAACAAGAGAAAAATATGCAAATACAACATTTGCACAACTATGGTCTGTCGATAATACACAATTGAAACCAATTCTCTATATTGCTGGTGGTAATAAAAATGAACCACGAATATTCTTCAAGAAAACCAACTGGTTTTCATCTGTAGAAAACAAAGAATCGATATTTTTTAATTCAGCAAATAATTCTCAAGCATTTGCTGAACTATTAGTGATGCATCATGTACCTTCATCATTGCTTAAATCACTCAAATATGAAGTTAGTACTGTTTTAGCATTAATAGATTTGGAAATTTGTAAACAAGCAGATATATTTATTGGAAATAATCATTCATCATTATCAGAACGTATAGCAACTGAACGACAACGAAATAATCAATGGGAGAAAAGCTTAAATCGAACTTTAGAAAGTGGCGGAAAATACAATTACATGGTTAATGGTCTTACTGAAGACACAAAATCATGGACAGATCTGTCTGGATTAGAACCATTGCATCCTTTTTGTACCGCTAATTCAGCGATTTTTCTTAATTATAAATGTAATTATGTTCGATCAAAAATGTAAATTGAAATAATTTCTTCAGTTAATTTCCACAAATGTGAACAGTTTTAAAAACATCAATCAGCGTTTCATCGTCTTGAGGACCAATTTAGAGAGCTGTTGTCTTCGAACTAAACATCGACATTGTCATGACTCGGGAATCACTAAAACATTTCGAATTCAATTTTCGAAATTAAAAAAAAAGAGAATTTCCATGACGTGTATCGGTACAGTTTGACATCGTTTTCAAAATCTCATATAATTGCTATTTGAATCTGTTATTGAAGCGTTTAATAATATACCAAATAGGGAATTTCTATATCATGCCGGTGATTCAGTCATTATGAAGAGAAATCCTCTTCTCGCTTACAGGAAATTGTTAAATTACAAAGTAACCAAAGGTTCTTTGATTATGTCACAGAGATGAGCAAAATGCTCGACATACTCGAACTCGAGAAAATCGAAACTCGCGCATTTCTGCTATGTCAACGTTTTTTTTAAAATTTTTATAATAATGAAATTCTATTGATTTGAGGGTTTCATTCATTGTTTTCAGTGGAGACTGAAGAAGTCATATAATATATATTTTTTTATTATGATCTCTATTGAAAAGAGAACAGAAAAATACTCTAGCCAGTTCTTATTAAATTCGAGTAAAATATTAAAAAAAAGAGATTCAGTTTGAAAAAATCACAATTGATTATCAACAATAATGATTTCAACCCAAAATCGTGTTGCTACTCAATCGCGTACGATAAATATTTCGGTTCGTCCTCGACGTTCATCTCTCAATGATCTTGTAATTAAATTTTCTTTCGAATGCATGTTGTTTTATCGATTTGCTTCTAGCCTGTTCAACTCCCAAAGAAAATCGTTAATAAACGACTTCAAAAAGTGATTCATATAAGCATGCGTTCACAACCAAGTAGTCCAATTCCCAGTAAATTTAACTCCGATCCGAACCTTAGCTTATGTTCTGTAAGACTTTTGAATATAAAGAGATGTGTAAAAAAATAAAATCACTCGGTTTTTAGCCAAATATTCCCAATGACACAACTGCAGAAACTAATCAAACTCCTTTGAACTCCAATATGGATTTCGATGGAAATCAATCCTATTTATCGTGTTCAAAATATTCTGGAATAAAAAAATCGAATCCTGCTGAAGTGAGTGTCTGAATTTATTTAATTATTCTACCAGATTATTGCTATAGACGATCGATGCATTATCATCCTATGTTGGTATCATCAACAGTAAAAAAAAACATCGTTGTTGTCATCGTCGTGGTTTTATGACATGTGTCAGTTTAAGTATATGTACTGGTCTTTTAATAGCTCTAGTACTTGCTATTAGTCTGCCAATTATATTGACCAGACAAAAATCTAATGAGAGTGAGTTGCGGTATTCTTATATATGATTTATACTCTGGGAATATAGATACTTTATCTACTTGTTCAAATACTTGTGAGAATAATGGTACATGTGCGAGCACGGGTACTTGCATCTGTACAGGAAATTGGACAGGAACTGATTGTAAAACACGTAAGACATCTTTAGCAGATGTTTTCAATAGAATAATCTGTTTTTCTTTACCAGCGATATGTACTATGAACTGTACGAATAACACGATTTGTTCAAGTCCTGATGTTTGTGCTTGTCCTGTTGGTTGGAGCGGATCCAATTGTTCCATACGTATGTCGAACCATTTGAAAGGAATAAAATGATGTGTTGTGTTTGTATAGCTGTTTGCACTGTTGGTTGTGCTAATAATGGAACATGCACAAGTCCTAATACTTGTAGTTGTGCTACGGGCTGGAATGGAACATCATGTACACATCGTAAATAGAGTCATATTATTAATAAATGAAATAAAACTTTGTTGTATAGCTATTTGTTCGGTTGCTTGTGTCAATGGAACTGTTTGTTCTAGTCCAAATATTTGTGCTTGTCCTGGTGGTTGGAGTGGATCAAACTGTTCCACACGTAAGATGAAATGCTGTAAAATGGCGAAATAAAATATCTTTCTTTTAGCTATATGTTCGAATGGTTGCAATAATGGTGTATGTACCGCTCCGGATACTTGTGTTTGTAGTTCTGGATGGAATGGAACTGCGTGTGATATACGTATGTGATTTTAGTCCTGTAATATAAAAGAACATGTATCTACTCTATTTAGCTATATGTTCAATTGCTTGTACGGGTAACACGACATGTATCAGTCCGAATAACTGTTCCGACGTTACATCTGCACAAAATTCCACCAGTAGTATAGGTACCTATAATATATTCCTTAAATTCATACGAAATATTCGACTAAACAAAACTATTTCCTTTCTTATTACAGTTTGCACACCAAGTTGTTCAAATGGAGGAACATGTTCGAGTCCTAACGTGTGTACTTGTCCTTCCACATATACTGGATCCACCTGTACAACACGTATGCGCATTCTATTGTAACAAATTAAATATTAACACCAGATATTTTAGCTGTTTGCTCTCCAGTATGTTCAAATGGTGGAACATGCTCGAGTCCTGGTACTTGCACTTGTCCTTCAACATATAGTGGAACCCGTTGCACGATACGTATGTACATTTTATTACAACAAATCTAATGTGTAAAGGAGGTATTTTAGCTGTTTGCTCTCCAGCATGTTCAAATGGTGGAACATGCTCGAGTCCTGGTATTTGCACTTGTCCTTCAACATACAGTGGAACCCGTTGTACGATACGTATGTATACTTTAGAATATAACAAATTGGATGTATAAAGGATGTATTTTAGCTGTTTGCTCTCCAGTATGTGCAAATGGTGGAACATGCTCGAGTCCTGGTACTTGTTCTTGTCCTTCAACATATAGTGGAACCCGTTGTACGATACGTATGTACATTTTACTGCAAGAAATTAAATGTTAACATAAGATGTTTTAGCTGTTTGCTCTCCAGCATGTCAAAATAGTGGAATATGTTCGAGCCCCGGTACTTGCACTTGTCCTTCAACATATAGTGGTACTCGTTGTGGAACACGTATGTATACTTTAGAATACAACAAATTGGATGTATAAAGGAGATGTTTTAGCTGTTTGTTCTCCAGCCTGTCAAAATAGTGGAACATGTTCGAGTCCTGGCACTTGCAACTGCCAAAGTGGCTATTCAGGGACTCGATGTGAAACAGGTATATTCGTTTTTTCTAAGTCTAAGTCACAACACTCTGTCAATGTCGAAATAAATATTCTACATTCGATTGTAGCACCTTCATGCTTTTATGGAAAAGATACAGTGAGTCTAGTGGACGGTGGACGGCGTTCAATCGAAAACCTTGTTGTTGGTGACCGAATATGGTCACTGAATCATCGTGGAACTCAACTAATCGAAGATGAAGTTATTATTATGGCTGATAACGGACCAAATAAACAAAGTAATCACTTATTCATATAGTATTTTCACCGTTCAAATATCTCACGCTTCAATATCTGTTTATTGTTCTTTTAGCGTTGTTTTATACATTTACGACCGAAGAAGGATATGAAGTTAGTTTAACGGCTAGCCATAATATTCTAGTTTATATTTCAAAAGACGATCGAATTATGTATTTACGAGCATCGAAAGTGATGTTAGAACATCAATTAATTATGCATAATCGAAAAGTCAAAATCAAGAACATCTGTCAAGTCATACGATATGGTTATTTTTCACCTTTGACATTGAGTAGCCATCTCTTAGTAAACAATATCTCAACTTCAGTATTCGCTGATAGGTTTCATAAAAAAATATGTGTGCCGAGAAAGATAGTATAAAATTGATTATTTTATTGTTTAGTTATCATCTTTCACCATCTGGTCTTCATCATGTCTTTGCTCCTATTCGTGGTTATTACTATGGCATGCGTTGGTTATATGGCACGAATTACGATCCTTTTGAATCAAATACTAAGGAAGGCGTACATCCATTGATTGTTTGGATGAAATATCATCAAGCAAAGATTCGAAACATTTATATTAGCTTAGTTTATATTTTTCCAATAGTATTGAGCGTAATTATTTTATTCGAACTATGTTTTAAATCTGTAAAATCATTGGCTGTTTATTTTTTTTTTGCGTGTTCTATAACTATAATATTCAAGCCACTAGTGTAAACAAATCGTTCACTGGGAAATTACCCACTCGTAGTATTCAAACAAATAAATATCTCGAGCGCGTTTGCAAAACTTATCAGATGTTTTTAGTTTTATCTTATCGTATGTTGAGTATCATACCTTAACATTTTCATTCTAACACATAATCATTGCATTTATTTTCCAATGTTAAAAGCACAAATACCAACGAAACGACTTATGCTCATTGCATTGGACTATATGAAGACAAAAGATCCTCCAATTTCATTAGGACAATCATCAATTCTCGCTAATTTACATCAGAATCAAATTGATGTATTCCCAAAATCGTATGCTGTTAATTTACCTTCATTTCAACCTGACGATGTCACTAATGATATTATTCAAAATGCTAATGAATCAACTGATGTCGCCATCGGTGCGTATATTTGGAATGAAAAGTCTTTACAGAAGATTTTAACTGATCTCAAAAAGAATCATTTTCCTGGTCGAATTATTCTCGGCGGTCCACAGATCAGTTACACCAAGCAACATCTAGAAAAATATTATCCTCAAGTTGATGTATTTATTCGTGGGTATGGAGAAACTGCTCTTCTCGAGTATATGCAACAACAATCAACAAATCGAAATCCTGAAGTCAACGGTATTCATTATGCCGGTCAGCCCGATCGAGTTCGTTCAGCAAAAACTAATTTCGATCAATTGCCATCTCCTTTTCTCAACAATCTTATTCCGAATCAAAGTTTTATTCGTTGGGAAACTCAACGTGGTTGTCCGTTTGCATGTAGTTTTTGTCAACATCGTGAATCATCGAGTTTAACACGACGACATTTTGAATTCACTCGAATAGCTCGAGAAATTCAATGGATATGTCGACCGAAATCGAACGTTCGTGATTTAAATCTAGTCGATCCAACATTCAATTCGGGTCCAAATTATTTAAATGTTCTCAATGAATTAATTCGACATAAATATTCAGGCAAAGTTGCCCTTCAAACACGATTAGAAATGATCAAACCTGAATTTCTCGACGCCGTTGTACGATTAAATCAAACCGCAATGGTCGTTCTTGAACTTGGCCTACAAACCATTCATCGAAACGAACAAATATTCATCGATCGACCATCGAATATGACGAAAATCAAACGAATGTTCGATGAAATTCACGAGAAATCTATCGAATGTGAAGTTTCATTGATATTCGGACTGCCTGGACAAACAGTCGATTCATTTCGACAATCGATCGACTATTGCTATCGAAATCATGTCAAAGTTATTCATGCATTTCCATTAATGCTCTTGCGTGGCACTCCTTTGTATGAACAACGAGATAAACTTCAGTTGATTGAATCAGATGAAGGTGTTTGCGATGAAATCGATCGTGTTCAACAATATGGAATTCAACATGTTATTTCAAGTCCAACATTTTCCTACGATGATTGGAGACAAATGGCACAAGTTGCTGGCGATCTCGAAATACAAAATCAATCGTATTTAACTAATCGAGATAAAAACTATGTTCGACATCAGCAAATCATTAACCGGCCTAATCATTCATTCACGTCATTGAAACGAATTTGAAAGTGATATCAGAAAATATTGGTTTTCATAGGTATTCCATTCCGCTCTATATAATGACAATGAAATATAATATAAATAAAAAATAAAATAATTTTTTCGGCGTAAATAATTAATTATAAAATTTTTTTCTTGCTTATGTTTTTTTTAGACGAAACTTTACTTTTAAGTAGACGAATTAATGAAGTCTTTCATATTACAAAACAAACTTGTCCTTGTTATGAAACAGGTAGAATGATGTTTTTAGATAGAAAAAGCAATACACATTTCGTTTTATTGGCTCTTTTTGAAAGTATTTTCTTGTTTAGCTCACCTTAGTGACATAAGTTAATGCGAGAACGCGAAAAGTTAGAGTTGTTATTGACGTGCTGCATATTATTGAAACGAACGTTTTCTCTGGATTTTACCGAATAACAACCATGGTTAAAAAACGAATGCTTATATTTTGTCCTTGGAAATTATTGTTTTTACCTGTATTTCTATGATTAAAACTAATGAAGGATATCATTTGTTTTTTTCTTTTGCATATTCATTTGTACAAAAGTAAAGAAAATACGTTTGTCTATTTATTTCTCATTTGAAGAAAAAAATAACTTTAATCGATTAAACTTATGCCGACTAATCTGAATAATACAGCAGGCATTCCGTTAATTTCACGGTAGTAGTCATTTGAAATTTGAATTCAAGTTTCAAACAAGACACTACGCTGGAAAGAAGCTCAGAAATGAGCTCATGAAGATCAATTAAAATTCATACATGATCAACAATTAGAAAATAAACAAGCTGTTCAAAACATCGAGTAGCAAATATTTGACAACACGCTTTGAAGATCAAGACTATGTAACGAAAACCGATAAATTGTTTATAAATAGAAGGAGAGAGAGAGTCATGAGTTCAAATAAAAGCATATGTTTATTAGTGTAAAGAAACGATTTTCAAGCTAAAATGTCCCAGTTTATTAGAATAGAATAATTAGTTAATCAAAAATTATTGATGA
>Ga0209930_1005120_pt1 | contig 10974 bp, 11 predicted proteins | sample ThiBiot_500_biof_2_FD_183948 | JGI IMG/M metagenome (GOLD analysis project Ga0209930, IMG submission 183948) | Wastewater bioreactor microbial communities from Cape Town, South Africa - Thiocy_cont_500_biof (SPAdes) | ecosystem: Engineered > Bioreactor > Thiocyanate-remediating >... | reverse complement strand
ACTGCGAGAGATCATCAAGTATGCTCGTCGATGTGCCAAGGAGTTCGGACCCGAGCGAGTGTACCTGTAGCACCACCAGACCATCACGAAGAGCAATCGCAATTGGATTGGATGGCTTGATGCAATCCAATCAGTCGCTGTATATTTATCAAAGAGAGCCCGAATTATTCGCACGGAAACTGGCTGTTCTATCGATCTGTGTGTGTACCTTTCGAGTGATCAAGTACTGAGGCCGACCGATGACCCTCTGGTTCGGCATTGAGCACTGTCGTCCTGGCCGTATGGGTCTTCAGCGGCGGGCAGGAAGGGAATATCGGGGGCTTCCGCCTTGCAGCTTGGGTCGGGAAATTATTAATCCGGGCGGGCTGTGAGGATTGAGGGATGGAGGGATGGAGAAGGCCGCCAAGCAACTGGAGCCAGCGTGGAGGGAACAACAGGCGCGGCGAGATGCAAATCTCGTCGGTGGGGATCGGTAAAGCAAAGCCCGTATGCAGCGCAGAGAGCTGGCGAGCTTATACCGCCGCTCAGCGCTCTTGGTGCTGTTGCTGTTGTTCCTGCTTTTTCCTCTCGTCGCCTGCTCGCGCTCACACGCCTCTTGTCCCTCCCTCTATCACTCTCTCACTCTCTCTCGAGCTCGCCATGTCGCTCGTACGTGCCTGCTACTACTCTCTGCCACTATCTCCTTCCTTCCTTCTCTCCTCCCTCTCATGGTGCCCTTCGAGATATCCTTCTCGTGTCTCCCATTGATTTCTCACGCACAACCTCGCGAACGATATCTGTGCTTGATATTTCTCCCCTCTCCCTCTCTTTTTGGGCGCTCTCTGGTGTAGCTGCCTGCTGACGCTCTGGCCCGCATCGAGGCCAACGATGCGTCGTACACCTCGTGCGATTTGTCCGACTCGGCTATCTTCACCGCCAAGCCCGACGAGTGGGCCGTGCAGTTCGCTGAGGTACGCGCCGCCGCCGCCACCATCACCGCGCCACCGCGCCGCCAATGAAATGAAATATCTCGCCCATCCTCGAGCCATCTATCTCGCCATCTATCGATCTCGTACCCACGCGACCGTATGGAATCGTGTAGGCCATCAAGAACAACACGCACTTGACGTCGTTGACGCTCTCGAACGTCGGCATCTCGACCACGGGCGCCACGGCCATCGCTGAGGCCTTCAAGGTCAACCAGACCATCACGACCCTCAACCTCGAGAAGAACAACGTACGATATTGCTCTCATATCTGCTACTACTACTGCTATTGCTTTTGTTGCGGTGGTTGTGGAGTGTGGGATGTGGGGGTGCCTTTAAACCAAGCTTCGAGAGAGCGCGTTCTTCTATTGAATGAGAAGTGCCAGTCTCTCTCTCTCTCGCGATGGTGCTGATGGTATGATTGTGTGGTTGCTTTGGTCGGTGGCAGATCGACTCGAATGGCATCCAGGCCATCGGTGAGATGCTCCAATTCAACAAGGGCCTCGTTGAGCTCAACCTCCTGAACCAGGTACGCACGCACTCAGGCACTCGTCTTCTCTCGCGCAAGCACAAGCATGCACAAGCAGCGTTGCTCGATATTTAATAATCGTGTGTAGTCTTCGGGAGCTCCTGGCGAAGGTGCCTTGACGACCTTCATCAACTCGTTCGAGTACAACACCACCTTGTTGAAGATCATTTGGCGCCTGACTTCTCGTCAGTCGTTCAAGATCAACGCCTGCATCACCCGTAACAACGAGATTGGTACGCCAGCCATCTCACACTTCTCTCTCTCTCTCTCTCTCTTATTGACTCACGTTCAATATCGTTGATGACATTAGCTCGTCGTTTGTCGATCGGCAAGAGCATCGACGACATTGACCCCAACATTCGTCGCGAGACGGCAGCGCGCATTTTGGCTGAGCGCGAGGGCGGCAACCCGCCGGCCTTCGTTGCTGCTCCGCGCGAGGACGACATCACCGAGAAGATCCCGGCTCGCGGTGCTCCCTACTCCCTGAAGGAGCTCTCGGTGCGCCAGGACCTGCTCCCTGACGATGTCGACGCCAACCGCCGTGAGGAGTTCCTCTCGGACGATGACTTCAAGCAGGCGCTCGGCATGGACCGCGACTCGTTCGCCAAGAGCCCGGCCTGGAAGCGCAAGCAAAAGAAGAAGGAGGCCGGCCTCTTCTAAAGCCACTCACTCTACGCTCGTTCGTTGCTTGTGTTGTGGAGCTCGACTGCGTACATGACGCCCGAACTTGTTCACTCTACACCATTCCCTCTCTTTAATGCGCTCTCGCAGTCAAGCTAGCACTCACGCTTTTGTTATCGCACTCGTCATCGTAGTTGCTGTTGTTGTTGTTTGGCACGCCCTCCACGTTCGGTCTCTGGCCACGCACACACCCCACGCTCTTCCGCATACACCACCGCCAAGTCCCAATAATGAAATGAAACGAAATGCATCTCAAGCAAATAGATAACTACGCCGTGTGTCGCTCGCTGGTGGTACAATAATTATCCTTATTCGATTGTGCGGGTGTGATAGATAGGTGAGGCGCAGCGCGAATATTGCGTGTGGTGCTTGTGGTTGGTTGCTCTGCGTGCGAGAATCCGGTGAAGGGCGAGAGCCCCAGCGCAAAATCTTCGCACTTTCGCGTTATCATTTACTCACCTCGCGCGTGCGTCCGCGTCTCTCGTTCTTCGTCTCGCGCCTGTTGTGTGTGTGTGTGTGCGTGTGCGATGGCCTTCCACTGTACGCGCTCTCGCCTGATGCTTTTCCTATCTATGCTTGCGCGCAACTCATTGCTCGGCATGTTGATGCAGGCCAACTCTTGAATAGCTCGAACGTGCTGACGCTTCCAGCTCCACCGGCGAGCTTGGACGAGCTCACTCAGCTCCTCAGGCTTCACCATGGCGCCTCGTTCCGCTCCGCTGAGCAGGAGGTTCGATACTTTCCGTCGTCGGTGCCGCATCCACACTTTCGCGCCCGTGGCTTTATTCAATCACTTTCCGGGCTTCCCGAGACGTCGGAAGACGCGCCCCTTATCGCTGTTCCAAACCCTTGTGCGTATTCAGCAGAGAGACAAGAGTGTGTAAGCGATTGAAAGAGAGCCAGAGATCTGAGTGTGCGCGGTATAGGGTTCTTTGGCGAGCTTGATACCAAGCTACCACCGGAGCCCAAGGTGTTCCACAGATTAGAGCGCGCCTTGCAACCCAGCGAGTACCGCCTGAGCGCTTCGGGTGAGCTCGCGGTACCACTCCCACCCGATCAGATGTATGGCCCGTCGTTCTTCGTGTGTGACTCGAGCTCCGCTGCTGCCAAGTACGCCCACAAGCGAGCTGGGAAGAAGGACACCTGCCAGTGCTCGACGAACCCTCTTGAAGGGCCACCAACGGATGCGGGAGTCGAAATGATCCTCGAGAAGCGTTGGCCAGCATCGCAAGTCCAATGGTCCAAGTCTGGCCTCGCCCCAGACCAGATCGGTGGCTGGCATTACGTCGCTGCTCCGATGCGACCACCCGGCTGCCCAGTGGCAGTACTGGAGGCCGTTGCTCGGCGTGAGTACGGAGAATGGTTTCCTTGCAACTTCGCCGCCTCTGCAGAGCCGGCGGAAGATCTGCTCAATCGTTGCAGAACTTCCAAGGGCGCTGTTGCGGTACAAGCCCTCGAGTACATTGTCGCGGACGAGGAACGCGACCCAGCCGAGAGGTTCGTTGCCGCCATCTTGCAGTATCACGCTGCGGTGGCCGAGGCGCCGGAGGTGGCACTCTTCCACTCGACAGCCCTTGAGCTTCTCTACGACGGTGCCGACCTACTTCTCACACACCAAGGCGAATCAATGGAGTTCTGGGACTTGCAGGAGTTCCTCGATGATTTGAGCGCCCGAGCAACATATTGGAATCCTTGCTCTCCTGACCAAGAGATCACTGCTCACATTCCAGAGTATTATGTGGAACCGCTGGCTGCGTCTGAGGACTGTACTTCGGTTTTGCTGTTGCTTGACTCGGTTACGAATGAGCCAACTCGACGAGAAGAAACGAATGCAGGCGAGAAGAAGTCGGCGAAGCCCAAGTATTGCTCGTCGGATGGTCAACGATTCTTCCTTCGAGCTCTCGCGACCATCAACGCAGCAGGGCTTGCTCGTGTGCTACCGAAGCTGTGCGTGAACAACTGTGGCGCCTCCGTATTTTTTGTTATCTAATTACCAAGCGTCATCGTCGTTGTTGTTGTTGTGACTCGACAGGCACTCCGATAGCGACACCAGTCGACCAAATTATGAGGATATTGCCGACGAGTTACGCCAGATGCTGCGTACTGCTGGACCACCTGCTTGGCCAGCGTTTCACGAGTGGCTCGGGCACCGTAATGCTGCGATCTCGGTTCATTTCGCGTCGACGCTCTGTCAACTTCAGCATCTGCCAGCTTACATGGCACCTACCATCGCCAAAGAGTTGTGCTCAGATCCTCTACGGCTTGCTACCGTGGTACAGTTTCTCAATCAGGCTGCACCAACTCACGGCCAGCTGATTGGAGTGGCAGTCCAACGCGACGTACCGCTACAAGAATCGCAGCGACTGCCGCCTCCAGAATTCAGCAGCCCTTTCTTCGTACAGCTGTTCCAACTTCGCCAGGCAACGCCTCGGGGTGGCAACCAGCTTGCAATGGCTCTCTTCAAGTGGCTACGAGTGCTGCGTCAGAATGCATGGCGCATTTTTCGAAGCTTCCTGTTCTTATTTGTTCATGACTCTCAGCCGCTGCACCTTCGCAGGTTGTATGAGCGGCAGGAGTCTGATTCGTACGGTGAACGGAACCTCGTAGAGCGAGACGACACTGTTGCATGGATCCGAGCGGTGGAGCCGCAGCTGCGAGCTATCTTGCCTCCCGACTTTGTCGTGGCGCAGGGCTTTGCTCATGTTCCACGAGGAACTAGTGGCTGGTTCCTCGTGGCGTGGGACAGAGAGCTGTTGGCGCTGGCGACGCCGGAGGTCCTCCGATTTTGTCGGCGACTCGGGTTGTTCCCGGTGTCCCGATATCTCGGCAAGATTGGTACGCATCGAATGTCAGCCCCAGATTGATCCTATCGCTTGTACTTATCGATGGCAATAGAGGTGTGAGAAGGTGGTATAGGCATTGCGCTGGTACCATGAACTCCACGCTCACGTCTTGGCTTAGCGCACATATTTGTGCTTGTGAACTGGTGGTTCGACTTCAATACAACGCGCCACGACAGTACCGAACAACTGGAAAAAGTCTCTCCTCTCGCCCTAACTAACTGACGCCATTCGTCTCCTTCCTTCGTTCGTCGCGTGTCTCCACCTCTGTCGTAAGTTTATCTTGGTCCATCGTCCTCCTCTTTCTTTGTCCTGCGTATGATTGTGTTTGCCTTTCGCTACTCTATCGATTGGAATTAGTTTGAGAAATTGAAAGAAAGCAGTAGAAGAACTGAGTGATACTTGTTGTTTATGATGTCAAGCCCAAAGTCGCCTCTGCAAGCTGCCCTGGACGAGATGTGGGTATCAATCGACAGTGGAGCCTCTCCGAACATCCGAGAACTGTGCCGCAGGTTCAAGGGAGCTACAGGAAGTATCGAGTCGAGGAAAGGCGTATTGCTCGTTCGCGAGGGGTGCAGGCACCTATCATCATCGTTTACCATCGTATCACGACAATCCCAATTGACCTGTACCACCTCCACGCGTACTTGCGCACCACCTCAGAAGTATCCAGTAAAATCTTCCAAAAACAATACTAGGCTCTCACCTTGAGGATTTCCCAATGGTTAAAGCCCGACTTTGCTTTGTTGGTGGATTTGCCACCAGTTTCACAATTGCTATCACTCACGCCGTGTGTCGCTCGCTGGTGGTACAATAATTATCCTTATTCGATTCTGCGGGTGTGATAGATAGGTGAGTCGCAGCGCAAATATTGCGTGTGGTGCTTGTGGTTGGTTGCTCTGCGTGCGAGAATCGTGAAGGGCGAGAGCCCCAGCGAGAGAGTGAGTGCGCGCGCGAGAGAGAGCTTGATAAATTACAAGTGATATCGAGTCACGAGCTGGCGAACGAACTCGGCTGCTCGAATACTCACTTGACCTGTGCTGCTGTCGACGTGAGGCGCATACACTGCCACGCCGCCGAGGTTCGGAACGCGCACCAACACGATGCCCGATGATCCAGCCACGACCGTACACGCGCTCGACGACGATGCTGCACCCAACACTTGTCGTTGTGCCACGCTCTGTGCCATCGCCGTCACGACCGAATCGTTGTTGGCACGGTGCGCAAGAGCCATAGCCATTGCTGCTGCCTGAGCGACATTGGCTTGCACACTGAGCAGTTGCATCAAGAACTGGGCATTGTCTGCTGAAGGGTGTTTGCCACTCAATCGATCTTGCGATTTCTTTCCAACCCCAAAAAACCATCAATCAGTCAACCACACAATGTAACAGAGATTGATGAGTAAATGTGTGGGAGAGAGAGACATACCAAAACCGCAGCAATAGCATTGAGTTCATCGCCATGTTGGAGATACGAAAGATAGATTGGCAGATCGCAAGACACGCCAGCAAGCTGAGCTGTTCGTGCCAAGCGACTCAATACTGAATGCAAGCGCAACGGCAGCGGTGACTCGGGAACCATCAAGGTTGCAAGGGACAACGCTGTCGGCGTCTCGAACGCATGAGTCGTACGACGTTGCGCGCCATCGGTCACAATGGTCGCGAGATCGGTGCTCGCACGTTGCTCGGCCGCCAGATCGACGTAGCGGCTAGTGTTCGACGCTGCATCTTCGAGTGCGAACGCATAAACGAACGGGAAGACGGCCTGCTGAAGAGGGAATAGCGAGCCAGTGCTGCCGTGTGCAAACACGTGACCCTCGAGCGTGTGGACCGCAAAGGCAAAGTCGGCCGTGTTGGTTGTCTTGGCGTACAGTGCCGGTACGTTCGACACGACGCCCTTTGAGATTGGAGTCGACGAGATGACCGAGGTCGCAATGTCGACCAGCTCCTCACAGAAGCTCGAGAACGAGCCGCAAGAGCTACTTCCTCGCCATGAGACCTCTTCGGCAGCTGCTGGTGCTGGTGTGGCAACTGTCTCCACTACGGCGCTTGCAGGTGCTGGCTTGGGAATTGGACGGCCGGGAGATACCACACGCTCGGATTCGGCAGGTTCAGATGACATCGAACCAGTCGGCTTGTTGGCTGCCGGTGGTACTGGAGGTGGTACGGCAGCAGCGGGAGTAGGCGCAGGCACAGCGACGACGGCAGGTTCGGGAGGTACGGGCGCCTTGCGTGGAGCACGAGGCGGAGCAACAGGAACAGGAACGACAGCGGGTTCCTCGTCGACAGGAGCAGCGACAGCGGCAGCGGCAGACTTGCGCAAGAGACCGGCTCCGACGGCAGCCGGTGCAGGCTCGGGTACAGCCGCAGCGACAGGTTCTGCTGGAGCTGTAGATGGAGCAGCAGCAGTCTTGCGCAACAATCCTGGCCCGATCGGCGTTGGCGTCGGCTCGGTCGACTCGGCTGCTTCAGCCGGAGCAGACGACAGCGGAGGCCGCTTCTTGCGCAGTGCCGCCAACGCAGCAGCGGGGTCCTCTGGTACCACGGTCTCGGTGGTCGTGTTGGTTCTGCGACGACCAACCGGTTGGACGTCGTTGTCAGGCGCAGGAGGCTCGGCAGCAGCTCCGCTCGGGGTACCGCCTGGCGTCGGGAAGCGTTTCTTGAGGCCGCCAGCGCCGCGACCGAATGGCGACGCATCATCTGATTCGGTGCCGGCTTTGACTGGTACGATGCCGATCACAGTCGAGGTGCTCGCGCTTGGTCGCATCCTGCCGCGAGGAGAGCTTGTGCCCACCACTCCTGAGAGATCGCCGGCACCGCGACCGGCCAGCACGCGTGGGGCTGGCTCGTCGGCTGGCACGATGATCGGGTCCTCGTCTCGCAAGCCCGTGACGCCCTCGCCGCGCTTCTTGCCCCGTGTTGGTGGTCGGCGACCGGGGCTCACGATGCGTGTCGGCGATGCCAAGCGCGGGCCCGTGACGATCGTTTCGAGTTGCTCGGCGAGTGTGGGCTTGGGCGGCTCGACCACCTCCTCGACCTGCTCGTAGCCTCCATCCGCAGCAGCCGACTCGCCGTCACCAGAGGGCTGCTCGTCGCTTTGCGTCGAATCCTCGAGCGGTAGCTCCTCGACGTACGAGGCTGGGAACCAGCCCAGCACGCCGTTGAGGTCGCCTTGCCACCAACCCGAATCGTCTCGGTCGAGAATGATGATGATGTCGCCCTCTTGGAACTCGAGCTCGCGTTCGTTCTGCGCCTCGTTCTGGTACAAGGCACGACACTTGGGAACCGCTGGCTTGGCGACCTTGCGTGGTGCCGGTGGAGCCGGAGCCTTGCGCGGCGCCACGAGCGGTACCGGTACTGCTGCAGCCGGTGTCGGTACAGGCAGTGGCACCGGCACAGGAGCGACCAGTGGCTCGGGAATCGACGAATCGGTGGCCTGGCCAGCGCGACCTCCTCGTGCCGCCGTCGTTCCTCCACGAGACGACGCCAATCGACCTCGAGGAGATGCTGCCGAGTCGGTGAGCGCAGCAGGAACCGCAGCTACTGCTGGACGAACAGGCTTGGGAACATCAGGGACCGGCGGGGCAGCCACCGCGCCCGATGCAGCTGCGGCCTTCAAAGCCGAGGGCTTGGGCACCACGCCGCCAGGGAACATCATTCCAACGCCGCCAACCGGAGGTGGAACGGCGACTGGCGTCGGAATAGGCGCTGGTACCGGCGCTCCGGGCACAGCAGACTCGGTCGGCACGTCGTCGCGGCTGCGAGTTGTGCCGCCTCGAGATGCACCGCCACCACGAGAACCACCGCGACCGCGATTGGCGAGTTGCGACTTGAGCTCGGCCATCGGATCGGCACCTCCAGGTACAGCACCCATGCCCGGTGGCAATGTGGATCGTGGACTGACGAGAGATGCAGGAAGAGGGGCCGCGACTGGCGACACAGGTTGCGCGCCGACGATCGGTGCTGGAATGCCGCTCAGTGGTACTGGTATCGCGGCGATCGGTGGAGGTATTTCACCTATCACAGATGGATGGATGGATGGATGGATGGATGGATGGATGGATGGATGGATGGATGGATGGATGGATGGATGGATGGATGGATGGATGGATGGATGAGTCGAGGGCATCCATCAATCAGCACATCAGCACCAAGAGAGCGGCGGCGGTACGTACCGCGAGGCGAGACGAGGGGCGGCGTGTAGAGCTCGACGAAGTTGGAGGGGAAGCGGCCGCTCCTGCCGTTGAGCTCGCCCTCCCACCAGCCCGAGTCGTCCTCGTACAAGACCGTGATGATGTCGTTGCCCTTGAGCGGTAGTTCCTCAGGGTCCGTACTAGATGCACATGTGTGTGTGTGGGTAGGTGTGAATAACCCCCATCGATACCATGGGTATCACGAGCACCACCATCATGATCAGCTGCTGTAGTTCCTTGAGAGAGCGAGAGAGAGCTTGATTCGATTCGAGAGAAATATCTCAAAGTATCTCGAATCGAAGGAAATATCTCGGAGAGAGAAGAATCTAGATACGTACGTATCGTAGTCCCATAGTGCTCGTACAAACTTTGGTGGGGAGGCTGGTACAACGGAGCCGCCAGCGGCGCCGCCTCCAGCGCCACCATCGGCGCCAGCATCGACGAGGAAGACGCTCGGCCACTTGGTCGGGGTCACCTTCTCGAGCGTCAAGGTCAAGCTGCCGTTCTTGCAACTCCACTTGGACTTCTTATCCTTGATCGCTGCGAATAATACACCCTAATACCACACACACACAGAGAGAGATACACGTGTGCATATGCATCCACATCAACGATCGAGTATTGGTATTGGTATTCGAATCGAGTCGTACGGTGCAGAGGGTCGCTTGGCCCTTGATGCCAGCAGCGATGGCCTTGGTCGAGATCACGACGTTGCAATCGGTCTTCTTGGTCGAGATCGGTACCGACACAACGACCGTGACGCTCGTTTGTGTTTGAGACCATTTGTAAGTCGTAGCCATGATCGACGAGGGTGTTGATTAGGGTGTTGTTGAGGCTGAGGTGTCGCGACTCTCGAGTCGTCGGTTCGATATCGATGCCGATATCGTCGAGCTCACTCGTGCTCGCTCGATGGCTGTTGGAGAGTATGCGAGGGATGATATACTCTCTCACAATCCAAGAACGGCAACAACAACAAGAAGATGATGAGCCTCGACTGGACACAGGCGGGTGTAGCAGCGTAGTGTGGTTGTGAGCGTGCGTGTGTCGAGAGAGAGCTGCAGCTGCTGAAGAGAAGAAGAGCAAACGAAGACCTCCGGCATCTCGTCGATAAAAAGGGCAAGCACCAACGAGCTCCTTGGGTCTCTCGCTGGGGTTGGTCACACCTGATTCGAACATCAACTAAGGACGTTGGTGATGTTCCAAGGTACGAACGGGAGAGGTAGTTGGACTGAGCCTGGGCCAGCTGGTGTCTTGTCCCGGGACTTTGGTTGGTTGATATCCAGAATATCCACAGCTCGACCTCATTGTTCGAGATTCGACGTCCTCGGTGTAGGATCTCAGTTATCCGTAGTCTGCGGGTATGGGATCCGACCACTCCCCCCCGTGTGGCAGATATCGAAGACATCCAGATCAGCAGGAGGCTCGAATCCATTGATCCAAGCTTCTCAATCCCGGTCCCGGACCCAGAGGGAGTGAGGCAGCAACAAGAAGCAAAAGGGCGGGAAAGCAGCTTCCTTCAGAGGCAACGAACCACACTCAGAGGCCGTCGAAATGATACTCGATCATCTGGCAGATATCGAAGACATCCAGATCAGCAGGAGGCTCGAATCCATTGATCCAAGCTTCTCAATCCCGGTCCCGGACCCAGAGCGAGCGAGGCAGCAACAAGAAGCAAAAGGGCGGGAAAGCAGCTTCCTTCAGAGGCAACGAACCACACTCAGAGGCCGTCGAAATGATACTCGATCATCTGGCAGATATCGAAGACAT
>Ga0209930_1005119_pt1 | contig 10976 bp, 9 predicted proteins | sample ThiBiot_500_biof_2_FD_183948 | JGI IMG/M metagenome (GOLD analysis project Ga0209930, IMG submission 183948) | Wastewater bioreactor microbial communities from Cape Town, South Africa - Thiocy_cont_500_biof (SPAdes) | ecosystem: Engineered > Bioreactor > Thiocyanate-remediating >... | reverse complement strand
TGCTGCCGGGCGGCTTGGCCGGCGGCACCACCGATGTACAGGCCGAGAGCAATGTCAGGGTAAGAAGAGCAAGAAAACCGCAGCGCAAAAGCGTCATAGGCGAGTGTTCCAGAGCAAGGCGGCGGCAGAAGCGCGTAAATCGTGGCGGTGGAATGGCGTTCCACCGGTGTGCAGCACACGGTTGCGCGAGCCGGGCGCAACTACAAGGCATTTGAAGCTAATTAAGCATGATTTTGCATAGCGCTGGCTGAAGCGAGCCCATGCGCGCACCCTTTGGGTCGCAGCTGAGGGGCTCGCATCATGCTCGACCAGGAATTCGAACATTTCGACGTCCGCGCCATCACCCGGCACGAGTTGGCACGGCAGGTCCACTACGCCCGCAACATGCTGTTCGCGGCGAGCGCCGCATCGCTGACGATCCTGGGCGCCGGCGCCTTTTTCCTGAGCCTGCTGCTGTAGAACCCGCGACGAGGCCGCGAGGCTCTACGCCTCTGCCTGGCCGTCTTCCGTCAGCGGGGCCCCTGCCCCCGCCCACAAGGCGGCAGCAACCAGCGCCGCGCCGGTCAGCGCCGCGATCACAAAACCCCATTCGCGGTAAGCCCCCGCCAGCCAGGCGAGCGGCAGCAGCACCAGCACATTGATGCCGACATAAAGTAGCGTCGCCGTCAGGTGCGAGCCGAAACGGCGTTGCAGCGCCTGGTAGGCATGGCGCTTGTGCCCCTCCCAGAAGCGCTCGCGCCTGAGCACGCGACGCGCCAGGGTGGTGAGGCTGTCGGCAAGGAACAGGCCGGCGAGGATCAGCCACTGCCAGAGGGTGAGCCAGAAGCTGAGCATGGTGGTGAGGGCGAAGAAGGCCAGCATCAGACCCAGATAGGTGCTGCCGGCGTCGCCCATGAAAATCCTGGCGGGCGGCCAGTTGAGCAGCAGGAAGCCGAGGCATGCGGCGGCAAGGCCGAGCATCCACCACAGCCGCGGATCGTCGATGATGCCGGGTTCGAACAGGTAGGCGAGCAGCGCAGCGCCGGCGAGGAGGAAGATCGCCTCCGACGCAGCCAGGCCATCGATGCCGTCCATGAAGTTGAACAGGTTGATCCACAGCGCGCCGCCCAGGGTCAGGAGCACCAGCAGCACCGATTCCGGGACCGGCAGGCGCCAGCGCGCCGCGATCGGGCGCTTGTCGTCGGAATAGCCGATAAAGGCGAGCAGGATGCCCGCCATGATCACCGGCACCCCGAGCCAGGGCAACAGCAGCGCCATCAGCAGCCCGGCGACCGAACCGCCGGCGACGATGCCCACCCCGCCCCCGCCCGGCGTCGGGGCCACGTGCGAAGAACGACCGTTCGGCTGCTGCATCAGCCCGAGCTTGCCTGCCCGGCGCAAGATGAACCACGTAGTGAAGAACGAAACGAGCGCCGCGATGGCAGCGATGGCAAGGCCGAGTGTGGGCATGGGCGCTCCGGGTAACACACCCCAAAGCGGTAATGGCGCAAGCGGAGGGTCCGCAACCCCCTCTCTTGCAGTTTCTAAGGACTTGGCTGCGCCAAGCCCAAGAAACTGCTTTCTCCCCCGCCAAGGGGGAGAGGGTGCGCGCTGCACGTCCCCGGAACTCCATCTCCCCCTCGGCGGGGGAGAAAGCGAAATCTTGGGCTTAGCGTTTGCTAAGCCTTAGATTTCGCAAGAGAGGGGGTCGTTTCATCCGACAGGAAATCAGCCCGCGTAAAGCTGCAATCCGCCGTCGACGCGCAGCAGCTGGCCGTGGATGAACTTGGCTTCCGGCGAGCAGAGGAACACCACCGCATCGGCGATTTCCTCGGGCTCGGCGTAGCGGTCCATCGAGACCTTGTTGGAGTTCATCTTGTCCGGGTCAACCGTACGGGTGGCCTGGAACCGGGCGGTCTTGGCGGGGCCCGGGCTCACCACGTTGACGCGCACGCCATGCTCGCGGACCTCGTCGGCGAGGCAGCGGGTATAGTGGGTCACGGCGGCTTTCAGCGTCGCATAGATGCCGCCGCCGCTCACCCCGATGTGGGCAGCGACCGAGGCGATGTTGACGACGATGCCGTGCTGGCGCTCGACCATCTGCGGCACGAAGGCCTGGGTCACCAGCATGGTGCCGATCAGGTTGTTGTTGGTCAGCGTGATCAGGTCGTCATAGGTGATGCCGAGGATGTTGTTGGGCACCGGCTTGCCGCCCGCCGCGCCGATATCGCCGCCGGCGCAGTTGACGAGGATTTCGACCGGGCCGAACTTCTCCTCGATCTCCTTCTTCATATTGTTGACCGCGTCGCGGTCGCCGATATTGCCGGTGACGCCCATCGAGCGGACACCCAGCCCCTCGATGGTCTTGATCATGACGCCGAGGTTGTCGCCCTCGTTGTATTTGGCGGGGGCGTCCCAGCTCAGGTCATGCACCACGACATCGGCGCCGCGCGCGGCGAGCTTCTTCGCCATGACGCTGCCAAGCCCACGGCCCGAGCCGGTCACGAAAGCGATTTTGCCTGAAAGATCCTTTGCCATAGCGGCCTCCAATCACATTAGTCCAAGGGCCTTGAGGTTCGCGGCGCTCTTCCGGTACTGCCCAAGCTCGTAATCGATCAATTCGTGGTCGGCATTGCGCTGCCACGGGGTGCGCCATTCCTCGCCCACTTCGAACCGGTTCTTCTGCACGGCGAGCAGGCATGCGGCGAGGTCTTCGGCCTGCTTGGGGGCGTAGCCGTGCCACCACTCGGGCGTATAGAGCTTGACGTGCCGGTCCTCGAGCGCACCGATCTCGATACAGGCGAGCATCTCGTCATTGTGCTCGGCGAGGATGTCGAACATCTGCTTGTGCGGCACGCAACCGTCGCCCGAAGGGCAACGGACCAGGCGGAAGCCGTCGGGCTCGATCACCGCACGGTAATCCTTGACGTGGCAGTGGCGCACATAGGGCGCGATCACCCGGGTGAAATCGAGCGGCGACTCGCCCACCGGGAAGGTGTTGGCCATATCGAAGACGATGCGGACATTGGGACCGTACTCGTCGCAGAAATTGACCAGCTCGCGCGAGGTGAAATCCTGGTGGTTCTCGATCAGCAGCACGACGCCGGCGGCGGTCAGCTTGGGCACGGCGGCCTCGAGCTTCTCGTGCACCGAGGCTACGAGATCGTGCCACTTCTGGCCGGCCGCGGCGCGATCACCGCAGAGGATCGGGGTCAGGGCGACGCGGATATATCTGGCATCGAGCGCGGTGGCGGCGTGGATCAGCATGTCCATGTCGCCATGCTGCAGTCCGGAACTGACGATGCGTTTCCAGCCAAGACCGTCGAGGCGCTGCTTCAAGGCCGCGAGTTCGGCGTCGGACTTGTCCTTCAGCCAGCCTTCCCACAGCTCGATGGCCTTGCCGCCCAGTTCCTCGGTCAGCTTGATGAAGCCCTCGAGGCCGACCCCGTCGGGGTTGTGGCGCGGTGTGCCGGAGCCCTGCAGGCCGAGATAATAGGTGAGGCCATAGGGGTTGAGGCCGGTCGTGAGTTTCATCTGGTCACCGCCTTCGAGTCAGTGAGAGTTAGCGCAATCCAGCATCTACAGTAATCGACTGCTTGGTGATCATTCGACTGTCGTCGGATGCGAGGAACAGCACCATACGGGCGATCTCGTCGCCGAGCAGTACCTGCTGGATGGTCTGGCGCGACACGACATGGTCGATCGAGGCCTGATCCTTGAACCACAGCCGCTTCTGCCGCTCGGTGATCACGGCGCCGGGTTCGATGGCGTTGACGCGGATATTGTCGACACCGAAACCGCGGCCAAGGGCGCGCGTCAGGCCGATGATCGCCGACTTGGCGGTGGCGTAGACCGGCATGTTCGAGGCACCGCCGCGCCAGGCGATCGAAGAGAAGTTGATGATCGAGCCGCCGCCTTCCGCCTTCATCTGCTCGCGCACCGCCTGGGCAGCGAAGAATTGCGGCCTGAGATTCAGGTCGAGCGAGGCATCCCAGTATTCTTCGGTGACGGTGTCGATCTCGTGCCGATCGTCATTGGCGGCGTTGTTGACCAGCACGGTGATATTGCCGAGCCGGTTCCTGACCACGTCGATGGCGGCCTTCAGCCCGGTGCACACGGTGGGCGACCAGATCATCGAGGCGATCCTGCTGCACGGCCATCGCTGGCAGGAGGGCGGCCGCAAGCTCAAGCGCCGCGAGGCGCGCGACATCACGGCCCCTCGAGACTGGGGTATTTTGCAAACTTGGTAATTTCGGGTCCGCCTCTAGATCAGTCGCGTCGTCGCCGGATCGAACAGGCAGGCGCGGGTCATGTCGACGGCGAGCGGCATGTCCTCGCCGGTCCTGGGTGCCTCGTCCGGGGAGAAGCGGCCGACCACTTCGCGATCGCCGAACTTCAGCACCGCCATGGTCTCGGCGCCGGTCGGCTCCACCACTTCCACCGGAGCCGACATGGTGGCGAAACCCTGCTTGCCGCTGTTGCTGGCGGACTGACGGCTGAGATGCTCGGGCCGGATGCCGAGGATCACCTTCTTGCTCTGGGCCCGATCGGCGACGCCATTGTGCAGCGGCAGGCTGGCAACGCCGCCGCCCGACAGCGGGAAGTTGACCGCCGGGGCGCCACCCGACGAGGTGATCTCGGCGTCGATGAAGTTCATCGACGGCGAGCCCATGAACCCGGCGACGAAGATATTGGCCGGACGGTTGTAGACGGTGTCGGGATCGGCGAATTGCTGCACCTCGCCCTGGTGCATCACGGCGATGCGCGAGGCCAGCGTCATGGCTTCGACCTGGTCATGGGTGACATAGATCGTGGTCTTGCCGATGCGCTGATGCAGCTTCTTGATCTCGGTGCGCATGTCGACGCGCAGCTTGGCATCGAGGTTGCTGAGCGGCTCGTCGAACAGGAACAGCGCCGGATCGCGCACCAGGGCGCGGCCCATGGCGACGCGCTGGCGCTGACCACCCGAGAGCTGGCCCGGCTTGCGCTTCAAAAACGGCTCGATCTGCAGCAGGGCAGCGACGCGCGCGATGGTCTTTTCCTGCTCGGCCTTGGGCACGCCTCGGCTTTCCATGCCGAAGGCCATGTTCTCCTTGACCGTCATGGTCGGATAGAGCGCATAGGACTGGAACACCATGGCGATGTCGCGGTCCTTGGGCTGCACCGAGTTGACCAGCCGGTCGCCGATATAGATCTCGCCGGAGGTCACCGTCTCGAGGCCGGCGATCATCGCCAGCAAGGTGGATTTGCCGCAGCCCGAAGGCCCGACCAGGGCGATGAACTCGCCGGTATTGGCCTCGAGGTCGACACCCTTCAGCACTTCGACGACGCCGAAGCTCTTACGCAGGTTCCTGATGGTCAAGGACGCCATTTACTTGATTGCTCCCTGGGTAAGGCCGCGGACGAAGTATTTTCCGCCGAAGAAATAGACGAGCAGCGGCGGCAGCGCGCCGATCAGCACGGCCGCACTCATCACGTCGTAGGTACGGACGGTGGTGCCGCTCATCGAGAGGGCGACCAGTGCCGCGGTGATAGGCTGGTTGGAACCCGAGTTGAGCACCACGCCGAACAGGTATTCGTTCCAGATGCCGGTGAACTGCCAGATCACCGTGACGATGATGATCGGCGGCGACAGCGGGATCATGATCTTCCAGAAGATGCGCCAGAAGCCGGCGCCGTCGATGCGCGCCGCCTTCAGCAGATCGTCCGGGATCGAAACGTAGTAGTTGCGGAAGAACAGGGTGGTGAAGCTCAGGCCCTGGATGCAATGCACCAGGATCAGGCCGTAGACCGAGTTGGCGAGGCCGATCTGGCCCAGCGTGAACGCCCAGGGCAGCAGCGCGATCTGACCGGGCATGAACACGCCGAGCAGCATGCAGCCGAAGACGATCTCGGAGCCCGGGAACTTCCACTTCGAAAGGATGTAGCCGTTGATGGCGCCGAGCGCGGTGGAAATGATGGTCGCCGGGATGACCATCGCCACCGAGTTCCAGAAGTAGCGGGCCACGCCGTTGCACTGGCCGCCGATGCAGAAATCGCTCCACGCCTGCGGCCAGGCATCGAGGCGGAAACTCTGCGGCAACGAGATCAGGCCATTGGCGCCGATCTCGATGTTGGTCCGGAACGAGTTGAGGAACACCACCAGGAACGGAACGATGTAGACGATCGAGATCAGGCCGAGCAGGCCGTAGATGACGATGCGCGAGATCAGCCGGCGCCGGCTGGCTATTCCCGCCTCTCGGTCCTCGACCGCGGCGGTACCGTAAACAGCGTCAGCCATTGCGAGCCTCCCGGCGCCGAGGACGATGGCCAGTGCCGCCAGCACCATCATGGCTGCTGCAGCGCCCTGCCCGATCTCGCCACGCTGGAACATGAAGTCGTAGACGTAAGTGGCGGGGAAGGTGGTCGAGATGCCCGGACCGGAATTGGTCAGCGCCACGGCGAGGTCGAAGGTCTTGATGGCAAATTGCAGCAGCACCACCGCGACGGCGATGAAGATAGGCCCGATGGTGGGCAGGATCACCTTGCGATAGGTGCGGAACCAACTGGCGCCGTCGATCTGCGCCGCCTTGATGATGTCGGGGTCGACCGAGCGGAGGCCGGCGAGGAACAGCGCCATCGAGAAGCCCGCGGAGCCCCAGATGCCGGTGATGATGATGGCCCAGATGGCGTTCTTGCGGTCGGAGGTGAGGGCGAACTGGAAGTCGGTCCAGCCCCACGAATTGACCAGGAACTGGATGCCGCTCGAGGGATTGTAAAGCCACTGCCACACGGTACCGGTGGCGATGAAGCTGACGGCGAGGGGGTAGAGGAAAATCGTGCGCCAGAACGACTCGGCGCGGATCCTCTGGTCGATCAGGATGGCCAGCAGCAGGCCGAATGCCATCGAGATGGTGACGTAAAAGAGCGAGAAGAACAGCAGGTTGTTGTAGGCCACGCTCCAGCGGCGGTTGGTCCAGAGCGAGACGTAGTTCTCAAAACCCTTGAAACCGTAGCTGGGCAGCAGGGTGGAGTCGCTGAGCGAGATATAGAATGTCCAGCCCGCGAAGACGAAGACGTAGATGAAGGACGCAAGGATGGACGGCGCGATGATGAATATCGGGGTCCACTTCTTGATGCGGTCCCAGGTGCTCGTGCCAGCCGAAACGGCCTGACCTGCCATTGCCAACGGAATACCCTCCCAACCGGCCACCAAAGGGAACCGGCCGCGGGCTGGAGGCCCGCGGCCGGATCGTCAGATGGTTACATCTGAGCTTCAACGGCGTCGGCCATCAGGTTGGCCGCCTCTTCCGAAGTCATTTCCGGCGTGTTCACGAACTCGGTGATGAGGTCCATCATCGCGCCGCGATACTTCTGGAGCACGGTCATGTTGTGCGCCATGGAGCGGACCAGCGCGCCATCCTCGATCGAGGCCTTCAGCGCGACCTGGCTTTCCTGCTGGCAGACGTTGAAGCCGTCCGACAGGTCGACATCGAGACGCGCCGGGATCGAGCCCTTCGAGATGTTGAAGGTCTTCTGGAACTCAGGCGACAGGATCAGGCTGGCGAGCAGCTTCTGGCCTTCCTGGTAGTCCGGGTCGTTCTGCTTGAAGAACACCACGGAGTCGGAGTTCAGGATGAAGCCCGGCTTGCCCCAGTCGGTCGGAGCCTGGCCGCACAGGATGTCGACGCCCGGCTCCTTGCCGACCGACTTGATGGTGCCCAGTTCCCAGTCGCCCATGATGAAGAACAGCGCGTCGCCGTTGACCATCATGTTGGAGGCGGTGTCGTAGTCGCGGCCGGCGATGGCCGGGTCCATGTACTTCGAAACCATCAGGCGCATCTGGTCGAAGGCCTTGATCATGCCCGGCGAACGCAGGGCGTCGACGTCGGCTTCGACGAACGCCTTGCGGTAGAGATCGAGATCCTGCCCGTAGACGATGTTTTCGAAGGTGGTGGCGTCGGTCCAGTCGGCCGAGAGGTGGGCAAGGCAGATCTTGCCACCGGCAATGGCCTTGTCGCAGGCGGCGTTGAAGTCGGCCCAGGTCTTGGGCAGCTCGGTCACGCCGACGGCTTCCATCGCCGCCTTGTTGCCCCAGATCCAGTTGATGCGGTGGATGTTCATCGGGGCGGCGACCCACTTGCCGTCCGGCTTCATCACCGGCAGCAGTTCAGGGGCGACGACGGCATCCCAGTTCTCGGCCTTGGCCAGTTCGTCCATGTCGGCGGTGCCGCCGGTGGCGTTCCACTCGGCGATTTCCGGACCCTTCAGCTGCACGGCGGCCGGGGCGTTGCCGGCGACGACGTCGGCGCGGAGCTTGGCGAGGGTGTTGGCGGTGTGACCGGCAATGGCGGTCTGCTCCCAGGTGCCGCCGGCTGCGGTGAACATCTCACCGAGCTTGGCAATGGAGGCGGCGTCGTTGCCGGACGCCCACTGGTGCAGCATCAGCACCTTGGGGGCGGCCATCGCCGTGCCCGAAAGCAAGGCGGCAGCAAGCATCGTGGTCGCGGCAGCCGCGACCTTGGTCGTGAAGGTCATAATTGTCTCTCTCCCTTGAAAGCGCCTGTCGCCACCCCGGCTCTCCCTGCCGGCCCCTGTGGCTACTTGCGCTTTTCTCCCGGCGGTGCACATCCTCCTGCGCACCGTCGTATTAGTTCTATGGTGAACTTATTCGGCTTGTCAACGCGCTTGGGGAGGGGGAGGCGTGAATCGGATCGAGCTCAAATCTCTACTTGCTGACAGTGCTTTAGCGACTCCCGCGGGGAGAATTGTGCGCACCCTGAGCGAGCGGGGCGCGCTGAGCGCGACACAGCTTGCGCGGCTCACCGGGCTGGCCAAGTCGACGGTTTCGACAGCTCTCGCCGAGCTCCGACGCTCGCAGATGGTGGTGGAAATCGGCAGCGAATCCGTCGGCGGCGTCGGTCGTCCGGCCACGGCGCTGACGCTCAATCCGCGCGCCGGCACCTGCATCGGCATCCTGATCGGCTCGACCGAAATCCAGGTCATCCTGGCCGACGTGGCGCACACGATTCTGTCGGACAAGACCATCAACCTCGAGGTGGACTACTCGCCTCAGACCGCCATCCAGCATGTGCGCCAGCTGATCACCGAGGCCTATGAGGGGCAGTGGCAGCGCCAGGACGGCCTGCTCGGGGTCGGCATAGCGGTGGGTGGTCCGGTCAACCCGGTGACCGGCACGGTGCTGCGGGCCGGCGGCATGCCGACCTGGGCCGGGGTCGACATGCGCGAGCTGTTCGGCCCGATCTTCCCCGACGTGCCGATCTTCTGCGACAACGAATCCAACTGCTCGGCCATCGCCGAGATGACCTGGGGAGCGGCGCAGGGACACGACGATTTCGTGGTCTATACGCTCGATCTGGGCATTGGCGGCGCCATCGTCGCCGGCGGCCGGGTGCTGCGCGGCATTGCCGGCGGCGCCGGCGAGTTCGGCCATGTGGTGCTCGATCCGCAGGGCCCGCTCTGCCGCTGCGGCAACCGCGGCTGCATCGAGGTCTATGCCAGCTTCCGCGAACCGCTGGCCGAAGCGGAGCGACATTTCGGCCGCTCGCTGCGGCTGACCGACGTGGTCGAGCTGGCGATGGGCGGCGATGAACTGTGCAGCCGCCTGATCGCGCGCGCCGGCGAAGCGGGCGGGCACGGTCTCGGCCTGATCGGCTCGGTGTTCAACCCGACGCTGGTGGTGGTGAGCGGCCGGCTGGCCGCGGCCGGCGACATCCTGATGAAGCCGCTCGCCGAGAGCTTCGAGCGCTATACGCTGGTCAAGCATGGGGACGTTCCCGACGTAGCCCGCACCGTGCTTCGCCCCAGCCGGTTCTCCGACAATGGCGCCTGCATGGGCGCCGTCGGGCTGGTGCTGCGGCACCACGGACGGCTGGTGAACTAGAGCGAGCGGTTGGTGAACTGGGCCCCCCGGCCGACAGGGCGGTGCGGGAAGAGTACCCCTTCCCCTGTCCCCTCCCCGCAAGGGGGAGGGAGACGCCTACACTGATGCCGGTGTTTTGGTCTCCTCCCCCCTTGCGGGGGAGGGACAGGGTGGGGGTGCTCTTCCCGCACCGAGCTATCCCACGTGCGACAGCCCTCACGCGCAGCGGCAATCTTACGCCTTGCTCCTCGCCGCCGTCTCGAACACCCTCCCGCCTCTCTCGCAAAAAGGAGTCGCGCGGCATGACCATCGCAATCATCGGAGGGACGGGCTTTCTCGGCACCGCCACGGCGAAACGGCTCAGGCAGCGCGGCGCCGATGTGCTGGTGGTGGCGCGCGGCCAGCACCAGGTGGCGCTGCCCGACGGTGTCAGGTTCGAGAAGGCCGACCGCATGGACGGCGAGACACTGACGCGGCTGCTGAAGGACAACGGCGTCACCGCAGTCATCGACATTTTCACGATCAGCCTGCGCAACACGCAGCCGGTGATCGAGGCCGCAGGCAAGGCCGGCGCGCGCTATGTGCTGGTGAGCTCGACCGACGTCTATTCGAACTATGGCGGGCTGCTGAAAAAGGAGAGCCCGGCGATCCGCCCGGAGCCGGCAACCGAGGACTCGCCGCTGAGGACGCTGCGCTACCCCTACCGGCAGAACGAGCGCCGGCCCAAGGGGATCGAGGACAACCTGTTCGAGGAATACGACAAGATCCCGATCGAGGAATTCGCCATGGCCGCCGGCGCTCCGCAGGCGACGGTGCTGCGGCTGCCGATGATCTTCGGGCCCGACGACAAGCAGCACCGCTTTGCCTGGGCGATCAGGGGCGCCAAACGGGGCGAGCCGTTCCGGCTGGACCGGCGCGGCGCCGGCTGGCTCAATTCCTACGCCTATATCGACGACGTGGCGGAAGCGCTGGCATTGGCCGCCACCCTGCCCGAGGCCGAAGGTCGGATCTACAACGTGGCGCAACCCTATGTGCGGACGCAGGCGGACTGGGCCCGCACCGTGCTGACGCTGATGGGGGTCGACAGCGAGATCGTGCTGGTCGATGCCGATGCCGGCGGGATCCTCGCCGACCG
>Ga0209930_1005115_pt1 | contig 10983 bp, 17 predicted proteins | sample ThiBiot_500_biof_2_FD_183948 | JGI IMG/M metagenome (GOLD analysis project Ga0209930, IMG submission 183948) | Wastewater bioreactor microbial communities from Cape Town, South Africa - Thiocy_cont_500_biof (SPAdes) | ecosystem: Engineered > Bioreactor > Thiocyanate-remediating >... | reverse complement strand
TGAACACGCAACTCGCTGATGCTCCGGCTCCCGCGCACGCCACACCATTGGCTGCCAAGGAGCCGGCGCAACGAGCCGCCCAACTCGAAGGTCCCGCTGGTGCTGCTGGTGGTGCGCCACCGTCGTCGACTTCGACCTCGAGCTCCTCGAGCTCGTCGTCGTCTGCTGCATCGGGTGCAGGCTCGTCGGGCTCGGCTGGCGTCTCGGATGCCGATCTCGACATCCAAGCTCGACTGGATCGATTGCGCCAGCCTCGTTCATAAGTCAGCTCGCTCGCTCGCTCGAGAGATGCCTCACTCGCCTATACCCCTCACTCTTCTCGATCTCCTACTGCCTCCAATCCTACTGCCTCCTCTCGTCGCCGAGCCACATGACTCGCTTCGCCACTCCAACCTGCGCGCCTCCACCGTCGCTTCCGAATAATACACTTGTATTGTACATATATATTGAACTAACGCGCGTCTTCCTCTTCTTCTCCTTCGAGTACTGGCACTACAAGTGCTCAGTACTTCCTAGTCTAATGGCACACATTAGCGGCGTTCTCGTTCTTGCCTCGGTTCATCCTCGAGGTGGCGGTGTGGCGGTGATGATATCGACCAGAGCCGCCGACTGCGACGCTCCGAATCGCTCGTGGATCGTGCGCAGTTGTCGATATCGCTCCTCGAGTGACGATAACTTGGCATCTTGTCGTTGGTGGATACGACACGAATGCTGCAAGTCGAGTCCATCAGTACTCACTAACGCAAACGCCTCACTCACTCACTGGCTCACTCACTCATACCTCGGCATTCATCGCTGTCTCTCGCACCAGGGTCGGCAGCGCCGTTTCGGACACGAGCTGTCGACACACGATCGGTCCGAACTGTGGTACGCCCTCCTTGCGATTGACCTCCACCAAGAACCGACCACCACGCAACGGCCGCACGATGATTTGTACAAAGTTGAATTGGCCCTGTTCATGCAACAACACCAACACCAACGCCAACCGATCGTGAGTAAGTGGCACGGAGCTGAGTTGATGGCCTGCAGCAGCAGCAGCAGCAGCAGCAGCAGCAGCAGCAGCAGCAGCAGCAGCAGCAGCAGCAACAGCAGTACCGTGATAAAGTCGGGCGTGTAGCTGAACGACACATCCTCGCAATAGATGATGTTCACGAGGTCGTTGCCAATGTGCCGCTTCTTGTTGTGAAAGTTCTGCAGGCCATCTTGCAACGAGTTGGGCATCATGGTCGTCACGTGATACACGACCTGCATTGTGTGCCAAGGATTCGAGAAACAACGAACCAGTGAGTGCAAGCTCTCGTAGTGAGTGCACCAGATTGATGCGTACTTGTGTCAGATGGTCATGCCAGTAGATAGCAAACGGGCCATCGATATCAGCCGAGCGATCGAGCCCGCCAATGTATCGGCCAGGAGGGCTGTCCTTCAGGCGAATCGGCCGCCCCATGCTCTCGAGGAACTTGTGGTAGCGAGGCGAGCCGTACGAGTTTGCGAGCGCGCTTGCTTCGGTCGTCTGCCCGATGCCGACGTACAGGATGCCGAACTTGTAGTTGCTCGTCGGAGTCGTGGCATCGAGTACCTTGATCGCTCGCTGCAGGGCCTCGCTCTCGCTCAGCTCGAGCGGTTGCTCGTGCGTGAAGGGAATGCGCGACAGCTGCGCAAAGATGAAGCTCGGCGACACATCGAAGCCTCCTTCGGTGGCGGCGTTGTACTGTGCATCGTTCGAGAACTGCGGTCCTGCAGGTGCCGAGCCTCGTCGCGATGCGCGAATCAACGGTGATGCGATCGGTGCGACCGTCGGCACCGGAGCTGCAGCAGCAGCAGCCATGGTGGCGGCGGCTGCAGCGGCTGCCAGTGTGGCGGCCTCCTCCTCGTGCTGCCTCTGTTGCTGCTCGTCAATGTCGCTGCCATCGCTACGGTCGTGCTCGAGGCTCGAGTCATCGCTCTTGATCAGGTCCACAGTCTCGTACGAGTGTGCCGACGCCGATGCCATTGCCTGCTCACTGGCGGTAGCCGAGAGCGGCAGCTGAAAGTCTGGCAGGCCTTCGTATGTCGACGAGGACGAGGAGGAAGATGAAGAAGATGCGGTAGCCGATCGGCGCGAGCGAGTTGGAGAGGTCCCAGTCGTGCCCTGTGGTACGAGTGTGGCGCCACCGTTGGTGGTAGTGCTGCCCGTGGCGGTGCTGCTGCTCGTGGCACTGTCGAAACTCGTGTCACTCGCAAGCAGCGCCTGTCGATCGGCCGCAATGACATCGGCCGCTAATTGCTCGACTTGCGTGTTGGCGTGGATGCCGATGATGGCCTCGAGCGACACTGGCGGCGACGTGAGCTCCTCGGTGCTGCACGTACTGCTGCCATCGTCGCTCTCTCCCTCGGTTGCAAGCGTCGAGGCGTCGACTTGCGGCGTCGAGACGCTGCGAAACGAGGCCTTGTGCATGGTGCCCAGCACCGACACTGACCTCATCTGTCGAGGTGTCGAGGTCGTGGCGGCGGCGGCGGCAGCAGCAGACACCGCCAATTCGTCTTCGGTCGGTGAGCCTTGACTCTGTCGAAGTTCGGCGATCGTTTGTCGAATGGAGGGCGTGCGCACGTGACCGGATGACTTGGCACCCGATTCGATACTTGTGGCACCGCTACGGAACGGTGGTGGCGAGCGTGGTCGCTCCAACGGCAGACGCTCCTCACCACCGACTGAGATTCGAGCACTACAACCACGCGATCATCAGCAATCAAGCGACGAAGCAGGGGAGCACGAGAATCACAACGTACTGCTTGAGATTCGACTCGATCTGGCACAACCATGTCGTGATGCCACTCGCTCTTCGCACGATGAGCCTCGCCCAGCCCATGCGACCGACCTGCAGCGTCACGAGAGTATCGCCCACGAGCCAGGTCTTGGCGCGAGAGCCTGCCGGGAACAGAATCTGCACCTCACTGTCGGCGCCGAGCTTCGAGTGGTCCACCAGCAGATGATCGTCCGAGTACACAAAGGTCGACAGCAGATCGACGGCACTCGCAGCCAATGGACACCGTTGCTCGTAGATCTGGCTCTTGAGTGCCATCACAATGTCATCAAAGAATGCCGGTCGAGACTGAAAGCCGGATGCCAGTGAGTCAAATTGCACCATCGAGCGAGAGAGAGAGAGAGAGGTAACGAGGCCAAGACAGTACCTGTAAGTCACAGCGCGTGAACCAAAGAGCCAACACACGATGTGCAAAGGTTGTGATCAATGACGAGTAGGCCTGCGTGTTGGTCAAGGGCAGAATCAACTGCGATGCTCGAGTGAAGATGCTCGTGATTGGATTGGGGTTGACTGGGAAGTTGACCAGATTCTTCAAGCACTGGCAGTAGGGTTGGGACGTTAGAAGCGGAATAGAAGCAGGAGAGGATAGATGCAGTGGCTGGCTGGTACCTCGAGTACAATCAATGGCAGATGGCACACGAAGCGAGAGAGCGATGAGAGGATCTCGCGCACGTGAGCACCGAGCGACATTTCGGCGTTGCAGACGCTGATCGCATGGATGCAGGTCGTGAAGAGCGCCATCGTGTGCGGCGCCGTGATGTTGCCATTCGGTGGCTGGGTCTTGAGGCCGCCGAGAATCACCGACACGATCTGGTCGTGCTGCTCCTTGCTCAGGATGCGGCTGTACGACACGAGCTCCGAGAGCAGCTGGAAGCCACACGTCAAGAGGTGCACGCTCGCTTCGGGCGTGCACGAGCGATGGTGTGATCGATGGCCCACTGATGGTGACGCCGTTGGAGAGATGACTGGAGAGGTTGGCTGCGAGGAATTGTTTGGCGGTGTCGCCGTGCTGCTGCTGCTACTGCTCGTGGCAGTGACGCTCGAGCTCGAGGCGATGGTACTTGTCAGTGCCGAGGTGACTGGCGGCGTCACTGGTGCACTTGTGGTTGTTGGTGCAGTTGTCGTCGATTGCGTGGTGCTTGGTATTGGTCTCGTGTCGACGCTCGTCACAGGCTCACCGATCGTTACCGAGGAGCGAACATGCAAGACGCAGCTGCCAAAGAGTTGGTCCTTCAGGAGCCAACAGAGAGTGTCACAGAGCGACGATGCTACGGTGCGAGATGTGTGGGTACTCGAGTGCACCGACGGGCCGCTGCTCGAGCCGTGCGCCGTGGTGGTTTGCAACGGTGGCGACAGTGGCGGCTGCTGACCGAGGTTCGGCATCGAATGCATGACCACCGGGGACGTCGGGTCGAGCGGCACCGTCATGAAGGCGCTGCCGCTGTTGACGAGCTTCGAGACGGTGCGCAGCGCGAGCAAGAATGCCTCAAAGTCGACCTCGTGCTTGAGACGCGAGACGCATGCCAGATAGAGCGGCAGTAGCGACATCTCCTTGTGATGGATCTTGCGTCCATCGTGAGCACGGCTGCGTTTGGACGACTTGGGCGAGGTACTACCGGTGGGGCCACTCGCAGAAGATGACGCTCCAGAGTCATTCGCTCCACTTGTTGATGCTGACGATGAAGAGGAGGATGACGAGGAACTGAGCTCGTCTCCCACTGTGATGAATGGCGTTGGTACTCCCTGGAGCAATGCAGCTCATCAGCAATCCGAAGCACAAGCAGCAGCACGAGAACGAGGAGTTTCACACATACTCGGTAGAGCAATCGATGGTAGCTATCGACGCGCAACCTCGAGAGTGCCTCGAGTGCCGTACGACGCACGACGATCGATGAGACGTGATAGGTGCACAGGATCAGCTGCTGGATGACGGTGATCAGCTGAGCGCCGGCGACATGCCACGTCGGAACGTGCTGGCTGTTCCACTTGTGCTGGAGGAGCCACACCAAGGCTTGAACCGCCTGTTCGGCACGCCATTCCATGGCAGGTCTGCATCATATCGAGTCTCAATCAATACCAACGCCGTGTGCAAGCGGGTGGTGATTGAATGCGTACGTCAGTGACTGCACGGTGTTGCCGACACAATCGACCAGTGTTCGAACGGTCATCGTAAAGTACTCGCCCGATTCATCAGCGATGGCGATGGCGGTGAGGAAGCCGACCACGCTCGTAAAGAGCGTTCCGTTCTCGGTGGTGGCAGCCTCCTGCAAGGCAGGAACGATGATCGGGCACAGCTCGGTGAAGAACGAGTGCTTGTGCGAGCCGTCTCCGAGCAACGTGTCACGCAAGAGCGCTGCAAATGCAACGCGCACGCCCGGTGCCACGGCGCGCTGCCGGAAGAAGGTATCGATCATGCGCTTGACCTGCGCGACGCCATTCGGCAGAATGACGAACGAGTGCAGAATGTGCTTCTGGTTGTCGAGCAGCTTGAAGACTTCGTGCTCCGAGCGGTACGGCAGGAACTGCTCCGAGATGGCGTAGTACTCGGCCACCTCGCCATGGAATCGATTCTCGCTGATCAGCTCTAGAGACACACAAACCAATGAATCAATCCAGTGAGTGTCACAAAAGTCTCACCTGAGCTGATGAGGCTAGAATGGGAGCGATACGAACGATCGATCGCAGTCAAGATGCTGCAAACGGCCTCAATCAGCTGCGTGACGCCACCTGCATCACGAGTCGGTGAAACCGTGTTGCCGACGATCGGTGACATGGAAGCCAAGCTGGCTGCCGATACAGTTGCTGATGAAGTGCTTGCTGTTGTTGTGGTGGTATTGGGCGCAGTTGTTGAAGGCGCGCTTGCGGTGCTGGTGCTCCGAGGCACCACGAACTCCTTGGCCACAGTGGCGATGATATCGAGCACAATGTCCCATTCCAAATGCAACATCTGGCCGTACTGCATCACCAAGCGACTACTCAATCGAGCGGAGAGGGTCACCAAATGGAATCGCTCGCATGATTGAGTAGCTGGGAGAGCGCGACATACCGAATGGAATAGACGACCTCCTCAGCGACTGCCAGCGAGTGGCTATCCAACACACAGTGCAACGATGGCAACACTTGAAGATACGATGTCTGCAAGGTGTTGATTCGCTGCGAGCCCCACAGGTACATTGCTGTTGGAGGGAAGCGAGTGTTGTAGCGGTTAGTGGCAAGGCCTCTGCAGGAAACATTCGGTGTGCCGCGAGTGCGTCAACTACGTACTGACAAAGTAGATGGCACCGCGTAGAATATCAGGTGCCAGCTCGACGGTCGTTAACAGTCCACATAGAGTCAGCACTCCTTTCTGGCCGGATGCTTGCACAAAGTTCTTCATCACCGAACAACTGCTCAAAGCAACGCGAAGAGAGTTGTGAGCCGAGGTACCGCTGTCGACAGGATGGCATTGTTGTGAACGAACCTCATGGTGGAGAATTGCTCCATGTTGACGGTCCAGCAGAGGGCTGATACGTATTCGGACAAGCACGATGGCGGGACGTACGAGTATCGATTCTGAATGCAGGGCAGGCCAGCTCATGAATGAGACGACGTGGCAACCTCATGGCATTCGCTCGATACGTACGACGATATCGGTAAAGATCAAGCAAGCTTGAATGACGTCGATGCTCGCGTCGGGTCCAAGGATTCCGCAGATCGATTGAATGAGCTGCCGTCGAATGGCGGGCGGCAGCAAGGCCGAGTTGTACTTGAACACGCTCGCCACGAGCGACACGATGCGTACGAGAAGCTCGGCCGCCTTGGCAGTTCGTGGCTCGGATCGTAGGGTCTTGATCCATGCACACAGCACACTGCCGAGCTCCTTCTCGTACGGCGAGATGTCACGGCCGTCGTTGACGAGAACCGAGATCGACGTCAATGCGGCAACCGATGGAACTACTTCACCCGAGAGAGCGATGAAGAACTCTGATTGGATGATGATGCATTTGTCGATCGAGTGAATCCAATGATTGCAAGAGTATCATCGAGATCATTCAGCAACCAAATGAAGTTGTTGCAAAGAGTGAGCAGGCGAAGCACGGTCGTTAAATGGATCAACAGCATTCAATGTACGCACCTGCTTTCAGGCTGCGCGATAGATGCGCGTATTGAGACCGCAAGATGGCGACGATCACGTGGTACACTTGCAGTCGAACAGCGACGCTCGATGATGGCCCCAAGAGATCCTTGATCGCCGTCCATATCAATCCAACCTCCTCGACTCTACTCGCACGCAGATAGATCACGATAGATCACGATAGATAGATCACGATAGATCACGATAGATAGATAGATAGATAGATAGATAGATAGATAGATAGATAGATAGATAGATAGATAGATAGATAGATAGATAGATAGATAGATAGATAGATAGATAGATAGATAGATAGATAGATAGATAGATCACGATAGATCACGATAGATAGATAGATAGATAGATAGACAGACCAGGATCTCGCATGAGTTGGCGTGTCTTTGTGCATGAAGCAGCATGATCCGAGTACACACCGATATTGCAGCAGGAACTCGACCAGCTCATCGAGCACTTGCGCTCGTTCATCGACGGTATGAAGGTCGCTTCGTAGGCGAGAGATGGTCGCTTGCACGAGCTCCGGGCTTGCTTCGAGGGTTGGATGCTTGCCGATGTATCGCTTCTGCGAGGTCTTCGAGCTGGCTGATGTCGCTGATGTGTTGCTGCTACTGTTGTTGTTGCTGCTGCTCTCATCGCCGAATACGAGCTCGCTCAGACGCTGCAAGACGCTCTTTGGTCGAGGTGCCTTGCGAGATTGATCGGAGCTGGGAGATGCAGAAGCTCCTGCGGTCGGTATCGAGGAGCTCGACGCTGTGGCTGATAGGATGCTCGCGGCGCTGATCGTGTTCGCTGCAGAGGACGCTTGCGAGGAGGAGGACGAGCTCGAGGAGGCTGCCGCTATCGACGAGGTCGTGATGCTGGAGGTCAGACCCGACGAGGTCGCCATCGTGCTGGTCGCTATCGACCCGGCTCACGTCGATGTGTGTCTATCTGCGTTCGTGTCGGTGTTCTCGATGTTGGATGGACCGATGGATGTGCTCGATGGATTCCTTGTTTGATGTTGATATCGGATTTGATTCTCTATCCACCAATTGTCTGCTGTAGGCTACGCAGCCAGAGGTACCAAGCAATCAACTAAACAAGAGAGAGTGTGCGGGGAGGGCGTTTGTTGCCTGAAGCAGTTTCGGGAGAGATGCCGATGCGCGAGCAGCAGCCGAAGAGGAAGATGGAATGAATGAACCAAGGAAGCGCCCCGCTGCTCACCCCGATAACTCCGCCCCGATCGCCTGACGCTACCACCGCTCCCGACAATGAATCGATGGTGGGGCTCTGGATGTTTACTTGCTTGTGCGCTGGAGCATTGCTCCGAGAGGTAACAGAGAGCGAGCAGGTAGCGCTGGACTTACTCGTCAGCAGCATCGGCACCGCCGATTGGCGGATCGCACTGGTTGCCGGTGCCGCCACAGATGTACAGCGTGATGTAGCCCGAGTACGACTGCGTGTAGTCGTAGCCACCACCGGTGCCCTTGACCGACAAGCTCTCGTATCCGTTCTTGACGTACGACAGCGTCACTGCTTGCGGCACGTTCCAGTTGTCGGGCGTGAACGTGAGCGTCGTCGGCGACCACTGTCGAGAGCCTCAACAACGTCAGTCTCCCTCAATCGTGCTACGCCAGTCGCTCAGTTCGAGCAGCAGTCACGCACGCTGATGCAATCGGTGCAGTTCCAGCTCGGGTGAGGCACTCCTGGCGACGAGTAAAACGACGCAGTCACGGGACCGAGCGCCGACTGCGGAACTGTGTGGAGCTTGACGTATATCGTCAGAGGCTGCGTCGGATGCACGATCGGGTACACTCCTGACGCCGTCGACAACATGAATCCTGCATTCGTGTGCCACACGAGCGTCAGACAAGCTTCACGCAAGCCACAGCGATGGAGAGACGAACCGTTGTTGGCGTTGCGGTACTGAGCCGTCCAGTCCGACGGCAGATCGAACACCGACGGAGAGACACTAAGATCGAAGCTCGTGAACGTGTTCTCGAGATACCACGAGCTCTCGAACGAGTTGGGCCGACGAACGTGTGCCACGATCGTGCGAAGTGGCAGGCCGGTCTCGGCCGAGATGATGTAGCTGAGGCACGAGATGCGCCCATACGGCGGCGGCATATCGCACATGGTCGGCGAGTTGTATTGCTGCAAGTGGCGCTCTCTTAGTGAGCTGCTGCTTCACTGATTGAGGAGTATCGGGGTTCAACGTACGATTCCAAGCACGCCGTTGATAGTGACGGTGTCGTTGTACCACCTGCCGACCCCAAATTCCGTGTCAGCTTGCGGCATCAAGGAGAAGGACGTGAATGAGCGTACATGTATGCCGGCACTGGGAAGAACTCTCCAACCTGCGGCACCACAAGCGAGCAGGTCAGTATCGTTGCGTGGATTCGAGCGACAAATGTCGAACCTTGTTGTCTCCTTGAGAGAACCACTCGCTGGGGAACGGATACGTGGACTGGAAGGCGGTTTGCGACGTGGCCGAGCTGTACAGCGCCACGTACTCCTTCGGAACGCCGTACGGTCCTGCGTGTGACGAATCGTCACGACTGCGAACTCGACTCATCTCGGATGCGTGTCTCTCGTACCGTAGTTGAAGAGCGTCAACGTGCTCGCTTGCGCCGTTCCTGGCTGCGCGTACGGCGGCTTGAAGTACGCCAGCTGCTCGACGTTGAGGTACGAGTTGGGCACCTTCTTGGAGCTGACGCTCGTCATGCGGCACCGCTGGTTGAACTGGTCTTGGTAGATGACGCCCGACGTGTTCTGCGGCAGCTGGAAGTCCGTGTAGTAGCGCTGGTACTTGGCCGTGAACTGCGCCGGAAACGGCTTCATCGGCACGTATGCTGGCGTCGGCGTGGGAGCTGGGTTTGCTTGGTGCGACGTCAAGGTCGAGGTCGAGTGGAGCCGAACGCGCGGCGTGGCGGCTGGCGTGTTGGTTCGCGAGGCCGAGCACTGCAGCATCAGCGCAAGCGCCAGAACGAGCGGCAACAACGTCACGGAGTGCTTCATTGGACGCAACGACAGACGACGAAGCGAGGAATGATGATGGAAGCGAGAACGATGGATGGATACGCGTGGTGTCGCACTGAGGAAGGAAGAACGAGGCAACGGAAGTCTCCATCGAGTATTCCACGCTCTCAGCGAGAAATAATAGGCCTGCCATTGCTCTATCGGCCTTCGTTTCTGTTCTCGTCTTCGCGCATCGTCTTGTTGTTCCTTCCTTCGCCTCGCTTTGCGCACGTCTCCCTTAGTGCGAGTCGCTGTGATTGGGAGAACGAACAAAGCAGTAGGGCGATTGGAACAGGGAGGTGGTTAACAAGCGGCTGGAACAGAGAATCGTGGTTCGTGTCTTTGGTTTGCCTGTTTGGTGCTAGTCGCGCTTCTCGCCATGGCTCCCAGGCAGACGTACTCGGAGCAGTTGTTGGCGCAGATACGCGACAACACCTTCCCTCACCGCGAGCTTTACTTGGCAGTACGTGGCCCTCGAGAGCAGCAACACTCAACCACAACGAGGGCGATGAAGATGAAGATGATGATGAAGATGATGATGATGATGATTCGATTGATTGATTGATTGATTGATTGATTGATTGATTGATTGATTGATTGATTGATTGATCAACCAATGCAGTACAACAATATTGGAGCAGAAGGAGCACGGCTAATCAGCGAAGCTCTTCGAACCAATACCTCCATCACTTCAATCAACCTTGGAGTACGTTTATTCGATTGATTGATTGATTGATTGATTGATTGATTCGATTGATTGATTGATTGATTGATTGATTGATTGATTGATTGATTGATTGATTGATTGATTGATTGATTGATCAACCAATGCAGGGCAGCAGGATTGGAGCAGATGGAGCACGACACATCAGCGAAGCTCTTCGAACCAATACCTCCATCACTTCAATCAACCTTGATGTACGTTTATTTGATTGATTGATTGATTGATTGATTGATTGATTGATTGATTGATTGATTGATTGATTGATTGATTGATTGATTGATTGATTGATTGATTGATTGATTGATTGATTGATTGATTGATTGATTGAT
>Ga0209930_1005107_pt1 | contig 10993 bp, 9 predicted proteins | sample ThiBiot_500_biof_2_FD_183948 | JGI IMG/M metagenome (GOLD analysis project Ga0209930, IMG submission 183948) | Wastewater bioreactor microbial communities from Cape Town, South Africa - Thiocy_cont_500_biof (SPAdes) | ecosystem: Engineered > Bioreactor > Thiocyanate-remediating >... | reverse complement strand
TGATTTCGAGATGATGGTTGGGCTGAAACAGGTCGTCACGGGCCGGGCGGACATGATGCAGCATGAAGATGGTGCCGATACCTGACAGCAACGGCCGCAGAAGATGGTGCGCGCCGCTGAAATACAGCGCGTCCATGGCGGCGCGAATGACGTTGCTGCGAAGCTGTTTCATGAAACTTGTGCGGGAACCGATCATGCTGTCCGGAACCGGAGATTGCGTCAGAACTGTTGAAAAAAAGGTTAGCCAAATCGCCCGATCCTACCGCTAAGACGGCGGTTGGGACCTGCGTCTTTTGTCGCAAGGTCCCTGTTCATTTCGCGTTTGACACCCGCGCAAGGGTTTGTTTTGTCTGCATTCCTAGCAAATAAAAGGTCCGGGATGAACGGAATGTCGGGGTGGGCGCGCAAATGGTGGCCGGGACTGGTTCCACTGGCCATTCTCTGGATCGTTGCGATTTGGCACGGGACCGCGCCGCTTGAGGCGAATCTGGCGGCCAGGTCCACCGCGGCTCTGAAAGGCACCGTTCTCGACAAGACCCGCATTTCGGTGTCCGGCCGTGACGTCACGCTTTCGGCCGAGGCCTTCTCGGAGGACGGACGGCGCAGCGCAACGTCGCAGGTCGAGGCCGTGCCCGGCGTGCGGCTTGTGAACGACGAGACCCGCCTCGTTCCGGAAGCCAAGCCGTTCGTCTGGACCATCGAGCGCGATGTGGTCCGGATCACGCTCGGCGGCAATGCGCCGTTGCCCGCCAGCAAGGCGCGTCTGGCCGAGGCCACGCGCGCCGCGGCGGCCGGGACCGAAGTGGCCGACCGCATGGGCATGGCGCGGGGCGCGCCGGCGCGGTTCGATGCGGCCGCGCTGCTCCTGATCGAGCAGATCGGCAAGCTCAAGGACGGCAAGATCACGCTGACCGATACCGGCGTCAAACTGGAAGGCATGGCGCGGGAGATCGGAAGCCGGGAGGCCATTGCGGCGGCTCTGCGCAATCTGCCGGAAGGCTATTCGGTCACCGGAAATGCGATCAAGGCGCCGCCCTACATCTTCCAGGCCAACAAGGACCCGGTGGCCGACACGGTGACGCTGGCGGGCTATGTGCCGGACAACGCCGCGCATGCCGCCATTGTCGCGGCGGTAGGGCGGAAGTTCTTTTCCGGAAAGCTGGTGGACAACCTGAAGGCCAGTGCCGGCGCGCCGCAGGGATTCGCCAACGCCGCGATCGCGGCGCTGGGCGCGCTGTCGCGGGTGATGTCGGATCGCGAGGTCAAGCTGTCGGGCGATGCGCTTTACGCCGTCGCAGCCGACCAGATTCGCGACGGGCTCGGCGGCCAGTTGCCGCAGGGCTGGACCGCGAAGGCCGAAGTCTCGGTGAAGCCGGTGGCCAGCAGCGTCGATGCGACGGTGTGCCAGCAACTGTTCTATGAGTTGCTCGGCAAGGCCCGGATCAGGTTCGAATCCGGCAAGGCCTCGATCGATAAGGATTCCATGGGCCTGCTCGACCGCCTGATCGAGACGGCGCTGCGTTGCCCGAGCGCCAATATCGAGGTCGCGGGCCACACCGACAGCGATGGCGACGACAACGCTAATAAGGTGCTGTCCGAGAAGCGCGCGCAGGCGGTGGCGGATTATCTGGTCAAGGCCGGATTGCCGCCCGATCGTCTGAAGGCGGTCGGCTATGGCAGCCAGCAGCCCATCGCCACCAACGACACGGAAGAAGGCAAGGCCAAGAACCGGCGCATCGATTTTGTGGTGAAGTGAGCATGCAGCGCAGCATCTATCTCCCCGAAAGATTGGCCGCTGCGATCAAGCCGTCATTGCGAGCGAAGCGAAGCAATCCAGCTTTGAGAAACAGCAGAAGCTGGATTGCTTCGTCGCAAGTGCTCCTCGCAATGACGGGTGGTGATAAGGACAAATCGTCATGATCTATCTCGCAACATTCAACTGGGGCTGGCTGCTGGCGGCGGCGTTGCTTGGCCTGGCCATGGGATGGATCGCAGTGGTGCAGCACGGACAAGGCTGGTCCGGCGTTACCATGCGCAAGGTCGCGGTGTTCGTGGCGGCGCTGATCCTGGCCTCGGTGTTCCATCTCGCCCCCGGCCGTCCCGGCTATTGGCTCGATCTCGGTCTTGTCATGTTTGCTGCCTACGTTGTGGGCTGCGCCGTGGGATCGTGGCTGCGCAGTCTGGTGGTCTCGCGGCCCGCGCCCTCCGCCTGAGGCCTGATGCCGCAAGCCGATGCTGCAAGTCTGGCGGACGGCGTCGCCATGACATAGGTGCGGTGCGGTGAGACTCCCGCTTTAAGGCTATTTTGGCCCTTTCGGCAGCTAAACTGACTCGTCGGCCTCGCGGTCGCCTTGCCGGTCTGCTAGGACAGCCTGACCCGGGACAACGCGATCGATCCAATTTGAGGTCTTGATGCTGGAGACACTACGCGGGGCCATCGCGTATATGCGCGAGAAGCAGATCCTGCATAAGTTCGGTGTCGCGGTCAGTATCGCGATCATCGCGACGGCTTTTTACATCCTCTATCACATGCTCAAGGGGCTCGATGTCGACGACCTCTATGAGGCGCTGCGCGACACCGAAATCCGGACCGTCGTGCTGGCGGGACTGTGCGTGGCGGCGGGCTATTTCACGCTGACCTTCTACGATCTGTTCGCATTGCGCGCCATCGGTCAGAGCGGCGTGCCCTACCGGATCGCCGCCTTCGCGGGCTTCACCAGCTATTCGATCGGCCACAATGTCGGCGCCAGCGTCTTCACCGGCGGCGTGGTGCGCTATCGCGTCTATTCTGCATGGGGCCTGTCGGCGGTCGATGTCGCCAAGGTGTGCTTCCTTGCGGGCCTCACGTTCTGGCTCGGCAATGCCGCGGTGCTGGGCCTCGGCGTCGCCTATCATCCGGAGGCGGCGGCCTCCATCGACAAGCTTCCGGTCTGGGTCAATCGCGCCGCGGCGCTCTGCCTTCTCGCCGCGTTGTTTTGCTATGTCGCATGGGTCTGGATGAAACCGCGCGAGGTCGGCCGCGGAAGCTGGACCGTGACGCTTCCGGGCGGCCCGCTGACGCTGCTGCAGATCGTGATCGGCATCGTGGATCTCGGCTTCTGTGCGCTCGCGATGTACATCCTGGTGCCCGACGAGCCGCATGTCGGGTTCGTTGTGGTGGCGGTGATCTTCGTCTCGGCGACGCTGCTCGGTTTCGCCAGCCATTCGCCCGGCGGGCTCGGCGTGTTCGACGCCGCGATGCTGGTGGGTCTGTTCCAGTTCGACCGCGAAGAACTGCTGGCCGGCATGCTGTTGTTCCGGGTGCTGTATTATCTGGTGCCCTTTATCATTTCCGTCATCTTGCTCTCGCTTCGCGAGCTTATTGTCGGCCTTCGGGCAAAACGAGTCGCCGCGGCGCTGCAGCGGCTCGACGAGGCCGCGACATCGCAGGGGCCCGCGCAAGGTTCGGGATCTCCGGTTGCGTAAGCGCCTTGTGCCAGGCCAGCGCGCGCTGAACAGAGTCCACGCATGACGATCGCATCTTCGAGTTCTGGTTTTGCGCCGTGGTCCGACCGGCTGCGCCGGTCGGCGATCGTGCTGATCGCAGCGGCGCTGGTGCTGGCCGGGGTGACGATGTTCGGCGGCCTGACCGTCGTGCAGGCAGCTGCGGTGTTTCTTGTCATCACCGGTGCGGCGCTGGTGCCCTGGCATCTGCAGCATACCGCGCCGGTCGCCGACGATCTTGTCGGCGCGCGCCCTGCCGAGATGCCGGTGGTGCAGGCGGTGGTCGGCGGCATGCCGGATGCGGCCGTGCTGCTGGATCGCGCCGGCCGGGTGCTGCATTTCAACCAGGCTGCCTCGCAACTGGCACCCGCGCTGCGCCGGCACGAACTGGCCCTGTTCGCGCTGCGCTCGCCGGAAATCATTGCGGCGTTGCGCGAGGCCATCGCGACTCGCCAGCCGCAGCGCGCGGCTTATGTGGACCGCGCGCCCGTCGAGCGCTGGATGGAGTTGATCATCACGCCGCTGGTGTTGCCGACCGCGTTCGGCGGCACCGAATACTGCATCCTCATGACCTTCCACGACCAGACGCCGCTGCGCCGGGTCGAGGAAATGCGCGCGGACTTCGTCGCCAATGCGAGTCACGAACTGCGCACGCCGCTGGCGGCGCTGTCGGGCTTCATCGACACGCTGCAGGGGCCTGCGCGCGACGACCCCAAGGCGCGCGAGCGTTTCCTCGGCATCATGCACGCGCAGGCCTCGCGCATGGCGCGGCTGATCGACGACCTGCTGTCGCTGTCGCGCGTCGAACTCAGCGCCCATGTGCGCCCCGAGAAACTGATCGACGTGGTGCCGCTGGTGCGTCAGGTGATCGACGGGCTGGAGCCGCTGGCGCGCGAGCGTCAGGTCAGGATCGAAGCCGAGCTTCCAGCGGAGCCGGTGATCGTCGCCGGCGACAGCGAAGAGCTGCTGCGGCTGGTGGAGAACCTGATCGAGAATGGGTTGAAGTACGGTGCTTCCGGTGGACGTGTGGTGGTGTCGCTGGCCGATGCAAGTTCAGGCGAGGGGGGCGGCGAGGTTCGCTTCGCGGTGCGCGACTTCGGCCCCGGCATCGCGCCGGAACATCTGCCGCGTCTCACCGAGCGGTTCTATCGCGTCGATGTCGGCGACAGCCGCGCGCAGGGCGGAACGGGCCTCGGATCTTCTGATCGAAAGCGTTGCGGGTCACGGCGCCACCTTCACCGCATGCTTTCCGGTCATGAAGCCCGCGGCTCCCGGCGCGCCGGTTTCGGTGAAGGAGTGAGCGCGAAACGGCGGGATCGCGGTTTCGCCGCATGGCCACAAAGCCGCCTTTTGCAGCCAGGTTTGATGCAATCCGGTAACAAAAAAGCCTCATCGGTCCGATGAGGCTTTTTCGTAGCGTTTAGAACAGCTTCGCTTATTTCGTGCTCGGCCGCGAGGCGCGGCGGCGATCGCTCGCCGGCTGATAGGCGACGCGCGAATGGTGCGCGCAATAGGGAAGCGAGGTCAGCGCCTTGCCGCCGCAGAAAAAGAAGTCCGGGCTGCCCGGATCGCCGACCGGCCAGTGGCAGGTGCTCTCGTTCAGTTCGAGCAGGGTAAGCCGCTGGCTCATCGGCACCACGTTGTCGTAGGCGATCGGATCGGCCTCGACTTCAACTTCGAAAGCATGGGCGAGCGCGGTATTGCCGCGCGATACCGGGCGGCTGATCCGCATCATATGTTGCGCGGGACGCACCTTGCGCTGACGTGGCGCGGCGGAAGAAGGGCTCTTGGCCCGGCCCGACAGGCCCAGCCGATGGACCTTTCCGATCACGGCGTTACGGGTGATATTGCCAAGCTCGGCGGCAATCTGGCTGGCCGAAAGGCCAGATTCCCAGAGCTTCTTCAACTGTTCTACGCGATCGTCGGTCCAGCTGATTACCGTCATCGCACTCTTCCTTTTGTCTCGCACCGACCATTTGGCCTGGCGTTGCGTTTTCAAAATTCCCGAAATCCCTGCTGGCAGAATCCCTTAGCCCTCGCCGGCTGCATGATGAGCGAGCCGGGCGTTAACGCCGTACCGAAGACAATCGAGGATCAGAACTGCCGCACGAGATATCGTACCTAACGACAGAGACGCTACAATATGGCGCGACTCACGCGCAAGAGTCGGCGGTTGCGCGTCCACATGTTCCGAATAAAAAGCAAATAAATTCGCTTTTTATTCGACCTCGCAAATGCGGCTTTTGCTCCCGCGCTTCCGGTCAGGAACCGGAAAAAAGGGACCAAAACGCCCGATTATGACCTCGCAATGACAATGGGCGGGATGAGCGTAGGGTTCGCGTGGATTGACACGGAAGGACCCGCCAATAGAATGCATGCACGTGCCGCCTTTCCGGGCGGCACGTTTTCGTTTCCGGGGCAGGCAACGAGCAATTGACGCGGATACGCCGTGAGCGCTGTTGGCCCCTCAATTTCGTCAGGTCGCCATGAGCAACACCGCCAAACCGCATCTCGCCTCCCACATGCTGCCGGTCTTCGCCCGCGCGGACGTGGCGTTTGAGCGCGGTGAAGGGCCGTGGCTCATCGCAACCGACGGCGAGCGCTATCTCGATTTCACCAGCGGCGTGGCGGTGAACGCACTCGGCCATGCGCATCCGCATCTTGTTGCCGCGCTCCAGGAGCAGGCCGCCAAGCTGTGGCATGTCTCGAACCTGTTCACGATTCCGGAAGGCGAGCGGCTGGCGGCGCGGTTGTGCGATGCGAGCTTCGCCGACGTGGTGTTCTTTTGCAATTCCGGCGCGGAGGCGATGGAAGCTGCCATCAAGACCGCACGGAAATTCCAGGCTGCGAGCGGCCATCCGGAGCGCTACCGGCTGATCACGTTTGAAGGCGCTTTCCATGGCCGCACGCTGGCGACGCTCGCCGCGGGCGGTCAGCAGAAGTATCTCGAAGGCTTCGGCCCGCGTGTCGAAGGTTTCGATCAGGTGCCGCTCGGTGACATCGAGGCGGTGAAGAAGGCCATCGGCCCGGAGACCGCCGGTATCATCATCGAGCCTTGGCAGGGCGAAGGCGGCGTGCGCGCCGCCGATCCGTCCTTCTTCCGCGCGCTGCGGCAGCTCTGCGACGACAACAAGCTCATGCTGGTATTCGACGAGGTGCAGACCGGCATGGGCCGCACCGGCACGCTGTTCGCTTATGAGAAGACCGGGGTGAAGCCGGACATCATGGCGCTGGCCAAGGCACTTGGCGGCGGCTTTCCGATGGGCGCGTGCCTCGCAACGGTCGAAGCTGCGGTCGGCATGACGCCGGGCACCCACGGCTCGACCTTCGGCGGCAATCTGCTCGCCGCCGCCGCGGGCAATGCCACGCTCGATATCATGCTGGCGCCGAAATTCTTCGAGCATGTCCAGCGCGTGTCGCTGCTGCTGAAACAGAAGCTCGCATCGATCGTTGATCGTTACCCTGACGTGGTGTCGGATGTGCGCGGCGATGGCCTTCTGATCGGTCTGAAAGCTGTGGTGCCGGCCGGCGATCTTGTCGCGGCCTTCCGCGACGAGAAATTGCTGACCGTCGGTGCCGGTGAAAACGTGGTGCGTTTGCTGCCGCCGCTGATCGTCAGCGAAGCCGAGATCGAGGACGGCATCGCACGTGTGGAGCGCGCGTGCGCGAAACTGACACAGGCGCAGATGCGGCAAGGGGCTGCATCATGAGCGAGTCACCGCGTCATTTCCTCGACCTGTTCGACGTGCCGGCCAGCGAACTGCGCACCATCCTCGATGCCAGCGTGGCGATGAAGAAGAAGCGCAAGGCCGGTGACGTCACCGACAAGCCACTCGCCGACAAGACGCTGGCGATGATTTTCGACAAGCCGTCGACACGTACCCGCGTGTCGTTCGATGTCGGCATGCGCCAGCTCGGCGGCGAAGCCATCATGCTGACCGGCGCGGAGATGCAGCTCGGCCGCGGCGAAACCATCGCCGACACCGCGCGTGTGCTGTCGCGCTTTGTCGACGCCATCATGATCCGGATTCTCAATCACGAGGCGCTGGCTGAGCTTGCCGCGCATGCGACGGTGCCGGTGATCAACGGGCTAACGCGCCGTTCGCATCCCTGTCAGGTGATGGCGGACGTCATGACTTTCGAAGAACATCGCGGCCCGATCAAGGGCCGCACCGTGGCGTGGACCGGTGACGACAACAACGTGCTGGCGTCCTGGGCCCATGCGGCCGACCGTTTCGGTTTCAAGCTGAATGTCGCGACGCCGCCGGAGCTTGCGCCCAACAAGCTGCTGAAGGACTGGATCAAGACCACGGATGCGCCGATCATGCTCGGCACCAAGGCGGAGGACGCCGTGCGCGGCGCGGACTGCGTGGTCACCGACACCTGGGTGTCGATGGGCGACAAGGATGGCGAGCATCGCCACAACCTGCTCAAGCCCTATCAGGTCAATGCCAAGCTGATGTCACTGGCCAAGCCGGATGCCATCTTCATGCATTGCCTGCCGGCGCATCGCGGCGATGAGGTCACCGACGAGGTGATCGATGGGCCGCAGTCGGTGGTGTTCGACGAGGCGGAGAACCGCCTGCATGCGCAAAAGGGCATCCTGGCCTGGTGTCTGCACGCCATCGGTTGAGCCCCAGCCGCGCGTCCCATGCGGCGCGCATGGTCCTTTTCTGCGCGCTGAAACGACCTATATAGGGTGGACGTTGTCCCAACCGCTGCTGTCCTGGCTTGAGATCAGACCCGATAGGGTTTGAGCTTCAGGCCCTTTATCGTTTCTCGCTGTTGATCCCCTTTTTAACTGAGAATCTTCCAACATGACGCCTGAAAGCCAGATCCGTGCTCCTTCCGCTACGCCTGTGGACGATGCCGTGCTTCCTTTCGAGGTCAGCGCGCTGGATGTGCGTGGCCGGCTGACAAAGATGGGCCCGGCGCTCGACGAGATCCTGACCAAGCACGATTATCCCGCGCCGGTCGGCAAGCTGCTCGGCGAAGCCATCGTGCTGACCACGCTGCTCGGCTCGACGCTGAAATTCGAGGGCCGGTTCATCCTGCAGACCCAGACCGACGGTCCTGTCTCGCTGATCGTGGTCGACTTCCATGCGCCGGACCGGCTGCGCGCCTATGCGCGTTTCGACGCCAGCCGCCTCGCGCCGGGACAGGATTCCGCGGCGTTGCTCGGGCGCGGCCATCTGGCGATGACCATCGATCAGGGCCCGGACATGAGCCGGTATCAAGGACTTGTTGCGCTTGACGGCGGCAACCTCGAAGATGCCGCGCATGAATACTTCCTGCGTTCGGAACAGATTCCGACGAGGGTCCGGCTGGCCGTGGGCGAGGAGTTTCGCGGCGGCGATGGTCCGAAACATCGCTGGCGCGGCGGCGGCATGCTGATGCAGTTTCTGCCGAAGGCGCCGGAGCGTGCGCGACAGCCGGATCTCGACCCCGGTGACGCGCCGCAAGGCGCGATGGTTCACGACGTTCCGGAAGACGATGCATGGGCGGAAAGCCGTTCGCTTTTCGGCACCATCGAGGATGTCGAACTGATCGATCCGGACCTGTCCGGCGAACGGCTGCTTTTCAGGCTGTTTCACGAGCGCGGCGTGCGCGTGTTTCCTGTGCAGGCGATGCGCGCGCAGTGTTCGTGTTCACGTGATGCGGTGGCGGGGATGCTGTCGAGCTTCGATCCGAAAGACCGGGCCGACATGGTCGAGAACGGCAAGGTCGTCGTGACCTGTGAGTTCTGCAGTTCGGTGTATGAGTTCACGCCGGACGAAGCCGGTATCGTGCCTGTACAGGAATCCTCTGGCGACTAGTTCAGCGTGCGCCTGTGATCGGGGCTGTCCAGTGAGAAGGCGGGGATGTCGATGTCGAACGGCTCGCCGTCCTCCGTCACCATCTGGTAGCTCCCGGTCATGAAGCCTGATGGCGTCTGAAGCGGCACGCCGCTGGTGTATTCAAATCGCTCGCCGGGCTCCAGCACTGGCTGTTCTCCGACCACGCCCTCGCCGCGCACTTCCTGACTGCGTCCGGTTCCATCGGTGATGATCCAGTGCCGGGTCTTCAACTGGACTGTTTCCGTTCCCGTGTTGATGATGACGATCGTATAGGCCCAGAAAAACCGGCCTTTGTCGGGCGTGGAGCGCTCCGGAAGAAAGCTCGGCTCGACGGTGACTTCGATCTGGCGGGTCACGGCGCGGTACATGGCATTCATCCGTTCGGGTCTTTTGGCGGTCGTATTATTCAGCCTCAATGATCCGTCTGACAGAATCTGGGCGGAACGACCATCGTTTCACCACCGTTTTATCGAGCATGGCGAAGCTGGTCTACTTGAAGACGCGCAATTTGCGAGGCGCGTCGAATTTCCTTAAGTTGCCGGTTGCTCGCTTCATCCGGCCGGACGGGACTGACATTCGTGACAACCGAAACGATCAATCCGGCGGATGTGAAGATGCCGACCCTGAAGGCTGCCGCCGTACCGCTCGCCGGAGGCGAACGCGAACTGCGCCTCGATCTGTTTCGCGGCATGGCGCTCTGGCTGATCTTCATCGATCACCTGCCGCCGAACATCCTGACTTGGTTCACCATCCGCAACTACGGTTTCAGTGACGCGACCGAAATCTTCATTTTCATTTCTGGCTATACGGCAGCGTTCGTCTATGGCCGCACGATGGAGGCGAGAGGTTTCGTGGTCGCCAGCGCGCGCATCTTCAAGCGCGTCTGGCAGATCTACGTCGCGCACGTTTTTCTCTTCACGATTTATCTCGCGGAAATTTCCTATATCGCGACGCGGTTCGAGAATCCGCTGTATGCGGAAGAAATGGGAATTCTCGATTTCCTCAAGCAGCCCGATGTGACCATCGTGCAGGCGCTGTTGCTCAAATTCCGGCCCGTCAACATGGACGTGCTGCCGCTCTACATCGTGCTGATGATCTTCCTGCCGCTGATTATCTGGCTGCTGCGCCGCAAGGCCGATCTTGCGCTTGGCCTGGCCGTGCTCATCTATGCATTGACGTGGGAATTCGACTGGGCCCTGCCGGCCTATCCGAACGGGACATGGTTCTTCAATCCGTTCGCCTGGCAATTGCTGTTCGTGTTCGGCGCATGGTGCGCGCTCGGCGGCGCCAGGCGGATGGCGCGGATGATCGCCTCGCCTGTCACGCTGTGGCTCTGCATTGCCTATCTCGTGTTTGCCTTCTGCGTGACGCTGACATGGCATGTGCCGCGGCTCAACGTGTTCATGCCGCGCTGGCTGGAAAGCTGGATGTATCCGATCAACAAGACCGATCTCGACGTGTTGCGCTTCGTGCACTTTCTGGCGCTGGCGGCGATCACGATCCGCATCGTTCCGAAGGACTGGCCGGGCCTGCGCTCGCCATGGCTGCGCCCTGTGATCCGCTGCGGCCAGCACTCGCTGGAGATATTCTGTCTGGGCGTCTTCTTGGCCTTTGCCGGGCACTTCGTGCTGGCGGAAGTGTCGGGCGGCGCATGGATGCATTTTCTCGTCAGC
>Ga0209930_1005105_pt1 | contig 10995 bp, 9 predicted proteins | sample ThiBiot_500_biof_2_FD_183948 | JGI IMG/M metagenome (GOLD analysis project Ga0209930, IMG submission 183948) | Wastewater bioreactor microbial communities from Cape Town, South Africa - Thiocy_cont_500_biof (SPAdes) | ecosystem: Engineered > Bioreactor > Thiocyanate-remediating >... | reverse complement strand
CGCACAGCGGGCACTCGCATGTCATCCTGCTGCCGCGCGAGATGTTTCAGCAGGCCGGACGCATGCTCGAACTGCTGGCGGCGACGCGCCTGAAGACGCATCGCACCGCGCAGCAACTGCTCGGCGAGAATGTCCAGCACCTGCTGGGCGCGCCCGACGATCTCGACCCATCGCTGGAAACGGCATCGGGCGACTACATTGGCTATCTCGCCGGTCTCGTTCTGCAATCGCCCGGCGCGCAGGGCGCAAAGCAGCAAGGCAAGAAACCCGACACGCGCATCGCGGACATCCGCAAGCAGATCGCGCGCAGCTATCGCAGTCCTGATCTGAAGCCGGGCGCGATCGGCGAACGGCTGGGCATGTCCGCGCGCTCAATCCAGCATGTGCTGAGCCAGCATGGCTCGACCTTCAGCGAGGAACTGATGGCGATGCGGCTGGAAGCGGCGTTCGGCATGCTGCGCAGCGGCGTCACCGATGCGGTCGCGGACATTGCGTTCAAGTGCGGATTTTCCGATCTGTCGACGTTCCACCGCGCCTTCCGCGCGCGCTACGGCAAGACGCCGAACGCCGCGCGCGTGACGGCGTAAGCCTCAAACAAAAAGCCCGGCATCTCGCCGGGCTTTTCACATTCATGCTGTTCGCGTTAGCGGATCGTCACCGGCGCGGGCAGTGGCGGCACCGCCGTCGGGCCCTGATTCGGCACGCCGACATGCTGCTGCGCGTTGTAGGCATCGTTCTGCGGCGCGGCACCGGCCGTTACCGGCCGGGCATCGACAGCCGACGGCGACGGCACATAGCCGTTTCCACCGGCTGCGGCGGTTGCGCCCGTCGCGGCGACCGCCGGCGGCTTGCCGCCCGGCAGCACCACCACGCGGGTGCCGACCTTCACACGGTCGAACAGATCGGTGACATCCTCATTCAGCATGCCGAAGCAGCCGGAGGACACGAACTTGCCGATGGTCGACGGCTGGTTGGTGCCGTGAATGCGATACACGGTCGAGCCGAGATACATCGCGCGCGCGCCGAGCGGATTGCCGTCGCCGCCCGCCATGAAGCGCGGCAGGTAAGGCTGGCGCTCGATCATTTCCGCGGGCGGATGCCAGTCCGGCCACTCAGCCTTGCGGGTGATCTTCTGCACGCCGGTCCAGGTGAAGCCCTCGCGGCCCACACGGATGCCGTAGCGGATCGCCCGGCCGCCGCCGAGCACGTAATAAAGCTGGGTGTTCGCCGTATCGACCACGATGGTGCCCGCCGGCTCCTTGGTGGCGAAGGCGACTTCCTGACGGCGCAGGCGTGCAGGCAATTCCTGGCGCGGACCGGTTTCCGGCTGATCTTCCGGCGGCAGCGCCGCCATCACCGAGCGGCCATTGGCGCCCATCGCCGTATCCGGCTGCTGCGGCTGCGCCATGCCGGGCGCACCGCCATCGACACCGCCCGGCGGACGCGGACGGTCGCCGTAGTCGGCGCCCTGCGGCGGGCCGCGATCGGAATAGATCGGCGCGGGGCCGGAGTCCCGATACACGGTGGCGCGGCCATAACGCGGATCGTCCGGCGACAGCACCGGGCCGCGCGGGTCGAGTCCCGGCTGCTGCTGGTAGCTCTGCTGCTGCGGCGCGGCCTGCTGATAATTCGGCTGCTGCTGATAGCCCGGCGGCGGCAGGCCCGTGCCGCGTCCATCGCCGTCGAGACGGTCGAAATCCGGCGCACGGTCGGCCTGCGCATCATAAGGCGCGGGCTGAAGCGGCTGGGAATAGCCGGGAGGCGGCGGATAGGACTGGGCCAGAGCCACAGGAATCCCCGCCAGGACGGTCAGTGCTGATCCCGCAAAAACCGTCGCAGACAATCTGGAAAGGCGATCGAACATCATGCCCCTATGTGTAGTGCGAACCCGCCACCGCATCGTTAACCGCAAATCGCTCAGGATCGCGGCGCATTCAAGACATTTATCGAAAAAAGGCCTTGGAACGGCTGACTTTTTCGCGAGATGCAGCCGCGCCACAGGTTCCCGCCAATGCGCTGCTCGTGCGGGTCTGTGTGAACTTTTTCCTCAAGCCCGCGTTGCCGCCTGCGGTATCCTTCCTTCGAGGCTGATTCGTGGCGTTCATCGCCCGATTTTGCCTCCAGTTGCGTTCACAAGCGTTCCGTTTTGACCCCGACGACTTTGACACGACGACATCGCGCCTTCGCCACCGAAGGCAGGACACGCAACTCATGCTTCCCGATTTCCGGTTTCTGTTCGCAACGGTTGTTCTGGCGGTGTCCGTCCTGATCTTCGGGCTGGGCGCGGCCGCACTGCTGCGCGCGGCGCATGAGGAATTCGTGAGCCTTCCGTCATGGCGGCTGGCCCAGCAGCCGCTGCTGGCGCCGCAGTTCGAGATGAACGCGCCGACGCTGGCGATGCTGCGAATCGAAGCGCCCGCCCCGCGATCGATGGTTGAGAACACCCGGCCGCATGTCCTGCAGACCGACGCGCCGCGGCTGGAGGCCGTTCATCCGGAGCCGGTGCGCGATCAGCCGCCGGTGCAACCGGAGGCTGTCGCCACGCCGGTGGCCATCGCCACACCCGAGACGCCAACCGAACCGCCGGTGTCCGTCGCCGAACCGTCGGCTCCTGCAACAGAGCCGGTGGCGGATGCGCCCGCCGGCGAGACGCCGCCTGTTGCGACGACGCAGGCCGATACCCCGGCACAGGACGCCAAACCCGCCAGCGAAAACATGTCGGATGCCCACGCCACCGAGGCGGCGGCACCGGAAACGCAGGAGCCCGAGGCCAAACCGGCGATTCTGGCCTCCACCGAGAACGAAGCGTCCGAACCGCCGGAAACCGTCGGCGCGATTACGCGCTCGTCGGAAGCGACCGCCACCGCGGTGATTCCGCTGCCCGTGGCGAGGAAGCCCGTCCGCGTCAACACACGCGCCGCCGCGCAGCGCCGCCGGGCCATCGCCCGTGCCCGCGCCGCCACGCGTGCCGCTCAACAGCAGCAACAGCGGCAGGCTCCGGACCCGTTCGGCCTGTTCGGCACGCCCGCGCCGGCACCGCGCAGCTAAGAGACTGTTATCGACACAGCAACTCCCGTCGCCCCCGTGACAGAATGATGTCGAGCCGACTTCGTCATTGCGAGCGAAGCGAAGCAATCCATCTTCTTCAAAAATGTTAGCTGGATTGCTTCGTCGCTGCGCTCCTCGCAATGACGCGGCTAGTCCCGAAGACTTTCGCAGAGGCGCCAACTTCGCGAGCACAACGTTGTGCGTGTTGCACTCTCTGATACAAACGAGGCGTGATGATTTACGCCGGTCCGGTCGCGACCGGCGGGCCGTTCTGCTCGCCCCATTCCGACCATGAGCCGTCATAGAGCGCGGTGTCGGCGACACCGAGGCGATAAAGCGCCAGCGTCAGCACGCCCGCCGACACGCCCGAACCGCAGCTCGTGACGATCGGCTTCGCCAGATCGACGCCCGCGCCGGTGAACGCCGCACGCAGTTCATCCAGCGGCTTCATCGCGCCGGTCGCGGCATCGAACAACCCCGCATAGGGCACGCTGCGTGCACCCGGAATATGCCCGGAGCGAAGGCCGGGACGCGGCTCGGCCACCGTGCCCTCGAAGCGCGGCGTCGGCCGCGCGTCGATCACCTGCTCGGCTTTGCTTTCCAGATTGCCGATCAACTGCTGCATGCTGCGCACGCGCTTCGCATCGAACGCCGCCTTGAACGTCGCGGGCTTCGGCGACGCCTCGTCACTGTCAGTGGCGCGGCCTTCCGCCAGCCACTTCTTCAACCCGCCGTCGAGCACGCGCACATTGGCATGGCCGAACGACAGGAACATCCACCACGCGCGCGGACCCGCGACCCAGCCGCCCGCGTCATACACCACCACCGTGTCATCGTTGGAAATGCCGAGCGCGCCGACATCGCGGCCGAACTGTTCGGCGGACGGATACATGTGCGGCAACGGCGAGGAGTGATCCGACACCGCATCGACATCGAAAAACACCGCGCCGGGAATATGCTGCTGCAGATAATCGTCCTTCGGCAGCGGCAGCACGCCCGGCATCTTGAACGTCGCGTCGAGAATCTTCATACGCGGATCGTTCAGATGCGCGGCCAGCCATTGCGTGGAAACGAGAGGATCGGTTGTCGTCATGATGGTCCTTAAGTCCTGCGGAATGGAATTGACATTGAAGTTCGCTTCAGTCGTTCATCGAGACGACAACTTTCCCCTTCGCGCGTCCGCTCTCGACATAGGCGAGCGCGTCCGAAATCTGCGCGAATGGAAATGTTCGGTCGAGGATCACCTTGAGCTTTCCGCTTTCGATCAGCGAACCGAGTTCGGACAACTCGGCTCCGCTCGGATGCATGAAAAGGTAGCGATAGGTCACGCCCGCCTCGCGGGCTTGTCGCCTGATTGTCCGGCTGATGATCCAGAACAGAAATGCGAGAAAGCGCCGTCCGCCGAGATCCTTCATCGCCGTCTCGGGCTCCGGCAGCGCGCCAACCGAAACGACTTTCGCGCCGGGCTTCATGACGCGGAATGTTTTCTCCAGCGTCTCGCCGCCGATCAGATCGAATCCCGCGTCGAATCTGCGCCCGGCCGCCGCGATGTCCTGCGAGGTGTAGTCGATGACGTCGTCGCAGCCGAGCGAACGCACCAGGGCTTCGCCGCGCTTCGATGCCGTTGTCGTCACATGCGCGCCGAGCCATTTGGCGATCTGGATCGCAAAGGTGCCGACCCCGCCCGCACCGCCCGAGATAAAGACGTTGTCTTGCGGCTTGACCTTGAGTTCGTCCCGTAATGCCTGCAGCGCGGTCAGCCCGGCCAGCGGGACCGCCGCGGCCGTGGCGAAATCGATATTCGGCGGAATATGCGCTGCGTAAGCCGCGTCGATGCAGGCCTGTTCGGCGAACGCGCCGCCGCCTTCCTTCCCGAGGCGCGCATAAATGCGGTCGCCCGGACGAAACGTTTTGACATCCTTGCCCACGGCGGTAACTTCGCCCGCCAGTTCGTTTCCAAGCACAAACGGCATCTTGGGACGGTAGATCGCCCGGAGCTTTCCCTCCCGGAATTTGAAATCCACCGGGTTCAGTCCGGCGGCGCGAACCTTCACAAGAATTTCGTGAGGCGCGGGCGACGGCGCGGGCACGTCTTCCAGTTTCGCGGCGTCCGCCGCGCCATAACGATGCAGAACGTAGGCCAGCATTCGTGGTCCTCGCGCCTATCAATCCTACTTCTTCGGCTCCACCTTCTCCACCGGGCCGCCCGCTTCGCGCCAGCCGGTGAAACCGCCGCCGAGTGAAACACGAACGTCTTATCTTCCTGGAAGATCGGCTTGGCGTAAGGGCTTTCCGGATCGATCCAGAATTCCAGCATGCCGCGCGGGCAATGGAACGCGCCGGGAATGCGGCCCTCGCGCTCGATCTCGCGCGGATCGCGCAGGTCCACGATCACCACATCGGCAAGTCCCGCCCCGCCGTTCGGAAACCGCTCGACGGCCTCGGCCGCATTGATGGTCTCGACCTGCGCATTGGCTTCGTCGAGAAGTTTCTTGTAACCGCGGGTGATGGTGGAGGGCATGATCTATTCTTTCCGTTTGTCATGGCCGGACTTGTTCCGGCCATCCACGTCTTGCTGGGATAACCTTAAAGGCGTGGATGCCCGGGACAAGCCCGGGCATGACGGCGAATACTACATCGCTCTTTAGAAGTCGTCCGGCACAGATTGATGTGCCCCGGACGCGGTGCGGCATAGAATGCCGCTCCGCTGAGCCGGGGCCGTATCAAAACTAAGCATCGTGAATGTAACGGTCCCGGTTCTGCGCCGCAGCGCTCGCGCGCTGCATCGCGCCCGGGACACAGGACCAAGGCAGCTACCGCGTCAATTCCTTCATCGCGCCCTCCAAACCTTCCAGCGTCAGCGGGAACATGCGCTCGTTCATCAGCCGCCGCATGATGGTGGTGGACTCCGAATAATCCCAGTGCTTGCGCGCGACCGGATTGAGCCAGACCGCATGCGGATAGGTCTGCGTCACGCGCTCCATCCACACCGAGCCGGCCTCCTCATTGACGTGCTCGACCGAGCCGCCCGGCACCATGATCTCGTAAGGCGACATCGACGCGTCGCCGACGAACACGACCTTATAGTCGTGCGGATATTTGTGCAGGATGTCCCAGGTCGGCGTGCGGTCCGAGAAGCGCCGCTTGTTCTGCTTCCACACACCCTCATAGAGGCAGTTGTGGAAGTAGAAATACTCCATGTGCTTGAACTCGGTCTTCGCCGCCGAGAACAGTTCTTCGACCTGCTTGATGTGACCGTCCATCGAGCCGCCGATGTCGAAGAAGATCAGCACCTTCACCGCGTTGCGCCGCTCGGGGCGCATGTGCACGTCAAGATAGCCGTGGTTCGCGGTTTCCTTGATGGTGGTGTCGAGATCGAGTTCGTCCGGCGCGCCGGTGCGCGCGAACTTGCGCAGGCGGCGCAGCGCGACCTTGATGTTGCGGATGCCAAGTTCGACATTGCCGTCGAGGTCCTTGAACTCGCGCTTGTCCCACACCTTCACCGCGCGGAAGTTGCGGTTCTTCTCCTGGCCGATGCGGATGCCTTCGGGATTGTAGCCATCCGCGCCGAAAGGCGACGTTCCGCCGGTGCCGATCCACTTGTTGCCGCCCTGATGGCGCTTCTTCTGTTCCTCAAGACGCTTCTTCAGCGTCTCCATGAGCTTGTCCCAGCCCATGGCCTCGATCTGCTTCTTCTCTTCCTCGGTGAGATATTTCTCCGCCGCCTTGCGCAGCCACTCGGCGGGAATCTCCGCCTTCTCCATGGCGTCGAGCAGGCTTTCGAGCCCCTTGAACACAGTGCCGAACACGCGGTCGAACTTGTCGAGGTTGCGCTCGTCCTTCACCAGCGCCGCGCGCGACAGGTAATAGAAATGCTCCACGCTCTGATCCGCGAGGTTGGCGTCGAGCGCCTCCATCAGCGTCAGATATTCGCGCAGCGTGACCGGAACCTGCGCGTCGCGCAGCGATGTGAAGAATTGCAGGAACATGGCTCTTTAGATCGCCCGCGTGCGCGCGTGCGTCAAGGGTATGACTCATATGCCAGAGATGAAACATTTGACCGGCAAGATGTGATTCACGGTCGCCCCGGCGCAGGCCGGGACCCATAACCACCGAGCAGCTAGGCTTTGACGATAAGACTGCTCCGCGATCGTCTCTATACTGATGATCTAGGGAGTATGGGTCCCGGCCTGCGCCGGGACGACGCCCGTCATCTGCACCCGCAACGCTGGATTGCGCCCTAAAAGAACACTGGTCCCTGCTGGCGCGCCGTGCCATTTCATTTAAACTGTTGTTTGACGCCATCCGGATGCCCCGGCCGGGGATGATCCGCAGCGTTGACCGGGTACGCGCGACACTTCGACAGGGAGTCGCAGCGTTTTAAACAAGGGGATCGTTCATGGGCATTGATTCCGTTATCGTTTGGCTGATCGTCGGTGCGATCGCAGGCTGGCTGGCCGGCCTCGTGGTGAAGGGCGCGGGTTTCGGCCTGCTCGGCAATATCGTAATCGGTATCATCGGCGCCGTGGTCGCCGGCTGGCTCTTGCCGCGACTGGGCATCAACCTCGGCACCGGCATCGTCAGCGCCATCATCAATTCCGCCATCGGCGGCATCATCGTTCTGGTCATCCTCGCATTGATCCGGCGGGCGTGACGGACTAAACGGCTTTCGAAGCGGCCGCTTTCAAAAAAGCGGTCGCTTCTTGTTTGACCCCTCTCGTGTTCCGCGTGGCGAACAGACTTAAGCAAGGCAGACTTCAATGAAATTTACCGGTACCCAGAATTACGTCGCCACCGATGATCTGAAAGTCGCGGTCAACGCCGCGATCGTGCTCGAGCGTCCGCTCTTGGTGAAGGGCGAGCCCGGCACCGGCAAGACCGTGCTGGCGGAAGAAGTCGCGCGCGCGCTCGATGCGCCGCTTCTGACCTGGCACATCAAGTCCACCACCAAGGCGCAGCAGGGCCTCTACGAATACGACGCGGTGTCGCGGCTTCGCGACAGCCAGCTCGGCGATCCGCGCGTCTCCGACATTTCCAACTACATCAAGCGCGGCAAGCTGTGGGACGCCTTCACCAGCGAGAAGCGCCCTGTCCTGCTGATCGACGAAATCGACAAGGCCGATATCGAATTCCCGAACGACCTGCTGCTCGAACTCGACCGCATGGAATTTCATGTCTACGAGACCGGCGAGACCATCAAGGCCAAGCAGCGCCCGATCATCATGATCACCTCGAACAACGAGAAGGAATTGCCGGACGCGTTCCTCCGCCGCTGCTTCTTCCACTACATCAAGTTCCCGGACATCGACACGATGCAGGCCATCGTCGAGGTGCACTTCCCCGACATCAAGAAGCGTCTCGTTCAGGAAGCGATGAAGATTTTCTTCGAGGTGCGCGAGGTGCCTGGCCTGAAGAAGAAGCCGTCGACGTCGGAACTGCTGGACTGGCTCAAGCTGCTGCTCAATGAAGAGATGACCGTGGAGCAGTTGCGCGAGCGCGATCCGCGCAAGCTGATCCCGCCGCTGCACGGCGCGCTGCTCAAGAACGAGCAGGACGTGCATCTGTTCGAGCGCCTGGCATTCCTGAGCCGGCGCGAGGTTTGAGGTCTCGTGTCCCGGACGCGATGCAGCGCTCTTGCGCTGCTTCGCAGAGCCGGGACCGTCACAAGGACTGCCCCTCGAACGGCCCCGGCTCTGCGGAGCGGCATTTCATGCCGCGCCGCGTCCGGGGCACCGCCTCCGATCATTTTTCACTTATTCAAAAAATTCAGCGGCAGGCCGCCGCGCGGCCAGTCCATCGCCACCAGTTCGCCCTTGCCGGACAGCGTGATGTAGGCCGTCTTCAATTCCGGCCCGCCGAACGCGATGTTGGTGGTGACGTTGTCGCCGGTCGGCACCTGCTCCACCAGCTTGCCATCCGGCGCGATCACAGAGATGCAGCCGGTGATGAGCGTGGCGACGCAGACATTGCCCGACGCTTCCACAGCCAGCGAATCGTACATCTGATAGCCGCCGAGGCCTGAAATCGGCCGTCCGATCTCGCCGCGATAGATCGCCTCGCGCGGCTTGATCTCGCCGGGCGCGCCGATATCGAACGCCCACAGCCGCGCCGTCGGCGTCTCGGCGACATAGACGGTTGTCTCGTCCGGAGAGAGACCGATGCCGTTGGCGGGCAGCATGTGCGGCACGGCTTCGACGAGCGCGCTTCCGCCCTTCTTCATGTAGTAGACCGCGCCGACATCGAGATCGTGCGCGCGGCGCTTGCCGAGGTCGGTGAACCACAGCCCGCCCTCCTTGTCGAAGACGAGATCGTTCGGCCCCTTCAGCGGCCGCTCGCCGCAATGGGTGAACAGCGTTTCGATCTGCCCGCTTTGCAAATCCACGCGCTGCAGCGCGCCGCCGATATATTCCGACGGCTTCGGCCCGCCGGGCATGATGTTGCCGCGCGGCCCCGGCGCCCACGAGAAGCCGCCGTTGTTGCAGATGTACATCTTGCCGTCGGGACCGAGCGCCGCGCCGTTCGGCCCGCCGGGAATCTTCGCGACGATCTCCTTGCGCCCGTCGGGATAGACGCGCGTCAGGGTCTGGCGGCGGATTTCCACCAGCACCACGGAGCCGTCAGGCATCACCACCGGCCCTTCCGGAAATTCGAGACCGGTTGCGATGACGCGAAGATTGGACATGAAGACCTCCCGTTTTTCTCATGGTGAGGGGCGCGTCTTCGCGCGTCTCGAACCATGAGTTGATTGTTGCCTCATCCTTCGAGACGCGGCCAAGCCGCTCCTCAGGATGAGGATTGCGGAAAACCTAGCGTGCGGATTTCATGATGACCAGCATGCGGATGCAGGGCAGGCTTGAGCATACGGGGCCGCATGTATCCCGGACGCGGTGCGGCATTCTTCATGCCGCTCCGCAGAGCCGGGACCGCTTGAAATCGTGCGCGCAACGGTCCCGGTTCTGCGAAGCAACGCCATAGCGCGGCGAAGACGCGCGTAAACGCGCTTATGGCGTTGCATCGCGCCCGGGACAGGAGAATCACTGCTTCTGCAAATCCCGATACACCAGCCCCGCCGCCGCGATGTCCGACAGCGCGGTGCCTACCGCCTTGAACACGGTGATTTCGCCGTCGTCGGTGCGGCCCCTGCGCTCGCCCCGGCATAACTGTGCGAGCGAGCCGCGAATGTCCTCGGCCCGAATGATGCCGTCGCGGATCGGATCGAGCAGTTCGCCGGACTCCTTCAGCGCGTCATAGGTATCCAGCCAGACATGCCCTTTCAGAAACGCCTCGTCGTCCGCCTCGCGCATGAACGGCGTGAAGCTGCCGATCAGGTCGAGATGCACGCCCGGCTTCAGCCACGCGCCCCTGATGATCGGCTTTGCGGCCAGCGTCGCGCAGCTCACGATGTCCGCGTCCTTCACCGCGCGCTCGAGGTCCGGCGCGACCTCCGCATCGATCCCCTGCGCGCGCAGATCGAACACCAGCCGCGCCGCGCCCGCCGGATTGATATTCCACACCGCAACCTTCTCGATCGGCCGCACCGCGCGGAACGCGCCGGTCAGCAGCGTGGCGATCCGCCCCGAGCCGCAGACCAGCAGCTTGCGCGCATCCTTGCGCGCGAGAAAATCCGCGCCCAGCGCGGCGATGCCGGCCGTGCGACGCGAGGTGATCTCGTTGCCGTCGATCAGCGCGATGTGCTGCCCGGTCTCGCCGTCGCACAGCAGATAGCTGGAGAACAGGCCCGGCAGCGCGCGCTTGCCGTTCTCGGGAAAAATGGTGACGATCTTGATGCCGATAAACGAGCGCTGCCACGCCGGCATGATGAGAATGGTCGCGGTCGAACCATCCGGCTGCGGCATGAAATGATGGTGGCGCAGCGGCACCTCCGCCCCGGCGGCGAATGCCTCGCGCAGCGCCGGGATCAGTCGGTCGAACGACAGGCTGGCGCGG
>Ga0209930_1005096_pt1 | contig 11012 bp, 8 predicted proteins | sample ThiBiot_500_biof_2_FD_183948 | JGI IMG/M metagenome (GOLD analysis project Ga0209930, IMG submission 183948) | Wastewater bioreactor microbial communities from Cape Town, South Africa - Thiocy_cont_500_biof (SPAdes) | ecosystem: Engineered > Bioreactor > Thiocyanate-remediating >... | reverse complement strand
AAGACGGATTTGTTTTCGAGAAGTAGTAGTTGGACATGGTATGTCTGGTGCTGTTGGTTGGGGTCCAAGAAATTTCAATCGAGCACAAATTTTCGCTGAATTTCGTGCTGATCTTTTGGTAGCTCATGGTATTAATCCAAATATAATTCCAAAGGAACATCATATTTTACTTATTAATAAAAAGGAGAGACGAGCTTTGAAGAATTTACATGATATTTACAAAGAAATGTTGTCTACTCCTCGATATGCTGGAATTAAAATAACTGTTATTGATGATTTTAAAAATTTGACAATCACCGAACAATTAAAATTATTTCAAACTGCGACGATCGTTCTAACACCTTGTGGAGGCATATCATTACTATTCTTCTTTCTTCCTCGTCAATCAGTATTGATTGTTTCAGGGAATCCATATGCAGGTCGTTTAGAAGCACAAGTGTGGGATTTTCAATCTCATTTACGAGTGATTCATTACCCAATTGATTCAAAAGATGATTATGAAATGCCGCCAGGTTATAATAGCAGTGACATAGCACATCTTCGTAATTATGCAGATACTATTCTTAAAACTGAAAAATTATTCCCATTAATCGATCGAGCAATTATAACAACTGCATTTCAGAATACTTAGATTTCGTATGAATGAAATGACAATTCGAATTTGTTCAATAAGTCTTTTTTTTGTTTTACGATGAGCAATACAAATAAATTAGAATATATTTATGGACAACGATTCATGTATATTCTTTAGATGATCTCATTTATCTGAATGGAATATAATTATGGTTGAGATGAAGAAAAAAGATTTTAATAATAGTTATGAATTTTGTCTGTCTGGAACATTTTGATATCGAGCAGCACAAAATTCTTTATGATATTGATCAGTCGATGAAAATGAACGATCCACTCGTGATTCAGCTATAAGACATTCATATTGACTAAGAATTCCCTCTTGAATAGCTTTTTTAAAATCACCTTTTAATCCTCCATCATGCATATCATCCAAAAGTACAATACTTTGTTTATGTGCGAATTTTTGAGAATGTAACATATCGAAATAGGGTTGTGGTGGATTATGTGAACCATCAATTGATATTACATCACATTTAATTTCTGGATTTTCTTCAATAAACTTTGGCACAGCAGTATTTGAATTACCGACGATTTTGTGAAAACGAGAGTTCAGTTCTTTATCATTGATAATTGAATTTAATGTTACTTGTTGAAAAGCTTGTTGATATGCTAATGTTTCACCAGGTGTATGTACTTTATCATCGGTATTATTCGGAAAAAGATCGAATGAATAAACATGAGCTTTTGGATTCATCGAAAGATAGAGAAGTGTTGAATGACCTGCACCATATCCGATTTCACAAATATTCGATACCCATCGATAACTTGCTGATCGTGCATAATAATATAGTTGAGTAGGATGCCATGCAATATTTCCGATGACACCTTGTCTTGATTTCGCAGCTTGATCAAGAGATACTTGTAATTGTTGCATCCATTGATAATATTTACCGATATTCAAGAAGAAACTTGTACTTGGATATTCAATTTGATTCGAATCATAATTGTTGGATATTGATTTAGTTAAAATGATGGTTTGGTTAGTCTTAAAGGTATAGGGATAATATAAAATACCAAATCCTATCACAATTATCAGAACACCAATAAACAGTAGATATTTATGAGTTTGTGACATCAGAATAAATATCTAGAAGAAACAAAAAGCTAATTGAATGTTTTAAACTTTTCAATGCAATATGTCGTTGTGTAATAAAATATCCTTCACTTTATTCTCATCATAATAATTGCGCATCAGAAGCAATGAACGATGAATGTGTCGATGTTATGTAACGTTATATCAATCTCTCTTTTCCTCTTGTGCGACCGTATATAAACTGTGTCATTCATTTAGTATCATTATTATTGTATGCATGCTTATGATATCCGATATTCGAAATTCTTGTAAAGTAATTTGTCTATTTGCATAAATACAAGAGAGACCATCGATGATTCCATTGCCAATAACCAGTCGCTCGTTAAACATCTTTCATAATGAGAGAAAGAAAAAAAAAGTGGTTCAAAATGTAAACTAGAACTCGAATGGTAATATTATGAATTAAATTTTACATATCATTTTTCTTTTTTGTTCTTTTCTTTTGTTTCCATCTACTTGAAAGAAAATTTTATGATTATATTATATTTTTTGTTAGCGTTTTAATATTAGTTAAAACTAGGAGAATTATTTTTATTTCGGAAACTTGTCCGTGAACAAGAAAATGACTCTCATAATGTTAATCATCATAATTGACTTATCAACGACATCTCAAATTCATTGTATTTTACCGTAGTTGTTACGGCTCACTAATGAAAACACTTTCTGTTTAAATGATTTACCATTTTTGTTCGTTCTTCTTTTCTCTCGTTTTAATAGCGACATGAATGCGATGTAAAAATCATTCTATCCTATGATTATTTATTGTAATTGATGTCCTTTGTTGTATTAACGAACAGAATTTCGTTGTTAAAAGTCTCTTAAAAGAATTTCATAGGTTTCTGAAATGCTTTCTAGCATATTACAAAAAAATTCAAAATCTGTATGTTGATTGTATCCATGAGCTGGTAGAAAGAAATTCGGCTTGACAATAGATTAGATTTCAACATATTATGTCAATAATTGTAATAGTCGTATGGTTGATGTATGTTACAATTGGGTGATTAATAAAAATCATTTTCGTTTCTTGATTATTTTAGATTTTCTATAAATCATTATGAAGATTTCTCAACAATCAAAAATATTCGTTTGCTCTCTATTTTATTTATTCATATCTATTTCGTTTATAGTCACAGTTTTTACTTACAATCAAACTCCTCCTGTGACACAAGTCACTATTAAATCTCCACCATCGACATCGACAGTAAAAGTAAAAGTGTATAAACCTAAAGCACTTGAAACAACTATTCAATGTCGTGGTGATCCATACAATCAGTCATGTTTATTTAAAAATTTATACTATGCTGACAATGCATTTACCATATTAAGTGTTAATGGATCGAACCTGCCATCTTATTCAATCCGAAGAAATGCTTTTGAGACTTGGGATACACCTTTTAATAAACGTATATTTAATACCTATTCTGAATTGAAAAAATTTGTTCGTGAAAATATTCGTCCAAAAATGATTCCATCGCTCACACTTCATTTTTGTCAATCATGGCATTATAATATTGGTCATGCACTCTTCGATGGACTCTATCCAGCTTACGTTGGATTGATTCGATTTGCTCCAAGACATCTTCAACCATTCCGTATTCTCGCTGGCGTCGACATTTGTAATGATTGTTGGAGTGAAGATGTTTACGGTCGATTCGGTGGCCTTGGAATTCTTAATTTACGAGTGTTAGAACAAATGTCAAAAGGTGGTCGATGGTTTGTGTTCGAAGAATTAGTCATGGGAAGTGGAACAATGTGTCAACGTTGTAATCAACCAAATCTACAATTACCAGGTGGAGTTGAATTAGATGCAGCAAGACTTTTTCGTGATCGAATGTATCAACAACATGGTCTATTACCGACCATTGTTAGAAAAAATTCATCAGCTCAACATCGAACTGCTCGTGATATTCTTCAAGCATTTATTATTGATAATAAACGTTTTACTGATGAAGATCGAAAACAATTAAATCATGCAATCAATGAAATCAATAACTATACATCTGCATTTCGAAATCGAACAACGAAACTTCAATGGCCATTGATCAATGTCACATATCTTCATTATGGTCATATTAAAGCACAAAATTCATCAATTCAAATTAATGCAAATAAAATCGATGCTCGTCCACCCGCTTATGAATTAGTTGATAATAATTTCATAGCTCAATTAAAAGTCTTACAGCAAATGGATATTCATATAGCAGGTCCTGGAACAGGACAAATGTATCAAACATTTTTATCCGATGGATCTGTGAATATTAATCTCGGTGGTTTAGGACCAGTCGATCACAAAAAAGGAAACTATAGTTATACTTCATTTATGGAACAACATATGACAAGTGGTGCACCATATATCAAAGGTCTTTACTATCCAATCAATGAACGACCAAAAGGAATCAAAACAAGTGAAGTTGTGAAATTGATTCGACAAGCTGGTCAATTGATTTTCAATGGTTTTTCAATGCCAGTTAATCCTCGAAAGAATTTAGCACCTGATGGTCAACTATTCGTAGAAATGTGTCAAAGAGATCAAGCATTCTGTTCACTCGTGACAAAACGATCAGGGAATACATCAGGCTTTTGTTTGAATCTATGGGTAGAAGATTTTGTACATGAAAATGGTCAATGGAGTGAAGCTGGTTTAGCTGATAGTGGCAAAAACATCAGTTGTCCATTCAATCATACATTATTACGTGAATTACGAATTAAATATAACATAAAACACAACTTAGGCCCATAAAAAATATTAACTGATATGTCTAGACAGTGTTTTCTAGGCTTTCCTATTTTTAATAAATATGCAAATTATACGTATATACTTACTTCACGTAATTCATTCTTCACATATTGAAATGAAATGAGTCCGAGGAAGAATCATACTTCAAAAGTTCATGTTTCCATTGGATCACGAGCTTCTAGCGTAACACGAAAGAAAAAATAATCAATATTTGAGTTTTCTTTCTTTCACTCATTCTTAGGTAAAAACAACATCAATATCAACGCAGCATGGTGACATTCAACCAACATTATCAAAATCAACCGTCATAAAAATAGACACAACTGATAGTAAACCTGTAAAATCGAATTTGTGGCGTAATCTCTTGCGTGGATTCACTTGTTTAGCTGCATTGTCAGCATTGATAATTGGTATTTACTTTCTTATTATTTTTACACGATCACCAACAATCAATAATACAACATGTAAATATTATTTTAGAATCAATCGGAAAATACGAAAATATTTCATCTTGTATTTTAGCAAATGCATCGCTATTACGTTGGCAAACAATGGGCATAACTGTGGCTGGCACTGGAGGCCCAGCGGCTACACTTGATAAGTTAAATAGTCCATACGGCATAATAATAGATTCATCGAATTCACTTTATGTTGCCGAGCAGTCTAATAACAGAATTCAGAAGTTTACAGCTGGTAATCCTTTGGGTAAAACGATAGCAGGTCAAGCAAATGGAGCGGCTGGCTCAAGTGCGACTGATCTATACCGTCCATCATTCTTTGTTTTTGACTCCAATCAAAATCTTTATGTGGCAGATACATTTAATCACCGAGTTCAATTTTTTCTTAATGGTTCCTATGTAGGAACAACAGTTGCTGGTACTGGTAAGTAAATAGAAGAGTAGAAAACGTCAATTGTATAATATGTGTTTAGGTTCCAATGGTTCTTTAATCAATGAATTAAATCAGCCTCGAGGACTTGCACTAAATCCGATATCGGGGGAACTTTATATCGTAGATTATAATAATCATCGTGTAGTGGGTTATTTATCGGGTACTCCTAATTTAGTTGCTGGCGGAAATGGACCAGGTTCGCTCAGCATACAGTTGTATTATCCGGCTGGACTTACTTTTGATGTATCATCAAATAGTCTCTACATTTCGAATTACAATGGTCATAGTATTGTTCGTTGGATTTTAGGTGCATCTACTTGGACAGTTGTAGCTGGAAGTCCGGGTGCTGCTGGCTATACACCCTTCCTGCTTAGTTATCCTATTGGCTTCACATTTGATTACATCGGTAACTTATATATCGCTGACTCGAATAATCATCGTATTCAACTATTTCTATCAGGAACTGTGAATGGAACAACCATTGCCGGTGTCACTGGTGTAGGTGGTAACGCCCCACATCTACTCAACAGTCCATATAGTGTAGCATTAGATAGTGATTTAAATCTATACGTGGCAGACTTCAATAATCACCGCATACAAAAGTTCTTACGATATTAATTTTGAGACTCGATTTGCTCATTTAATTCTTAACAAAGTCTCATGGTTTTCGGAGCTTATTTATGTTCCAATCTATGATATTCCACGCGATCGAAAATCCGACTGCATCATCGTGTAGAGCAATGTTTTAAGATAGACGATACTTGATTGGTCTGTATATTGTATATTGTTATTTCAATGAAATCGTCTTGATTTCATTTAAATTTGCAGCATATTTTTTGCATTGAAAAAGTGAGAAAATCATTATTTCCATAAAAAACAGCTTATCTTCACTGAAATTTGATGCCGCCGAGAAATTAATTATTTTAAAAACTAATTGGTTAATGTTTTCATAGATCGATTCGTCAGATTCTCCTCTTGTGTGAAACACAAATGTAAATTGCTAAAAATTTGCTCTTAATATGAATGTAATTTTCAAATGAGCTCCCGAATAGCACCAGCAAACTACTACGTGTGCTTCTGTCTAGTTATTTGTTTTAGTTATACATTTATTTGATTCCATCAAGTAACTAATCCTTTCTAACTTATGACTACGATTATGATTGACAGAAAGCCATAATGACTAATTTATGAGTATATGCTTGGAATTTATATTATTATTATTGATTTTTCATTGTATCTATGTAATCAATACGATTTCGTATGTGCTCAGACAGTATTTGCGAGGCTTTTTTGTTCTGTAATAAATATGCAAATGATACGTATATATATTTAATTCGAGCAGCTCATTCTTCACATATTGAAATGAGTCGTATGAAGAATCACACTTCCAGAGTTCATGCTTCACTTCGATCACAACCATCTAGCGTAACATGAAACAAAAAATAATCAATATTTGATTTTCCTTTCTTTCGTTCATTCTTAGATAAAAACGATGTCAATATCGACGCAACATGGTCACATTCAACAGCCAAAGTCGAATATCACAAAAACAGACACAACTGATAAGAAACCTATAAAATCAAACTTCTGCCGTAATCTCATCCTTGGATTCACTTGTTTTGCTGCACTATCAGCATTGATAATTGGCATTTACTTTCTTATCAATTCTACTCAAACCCCAACACTCAATAATACAACATGTAAACGTTGTTTTACATTGAATAGAAAAAAAAATAAAATGTTTGATTTCGTATTTTAGCAAATGCATCATCATTACGTTGGCAAACAGTAGGCATAACCGTGGCTGGCACTGGAGGCGGAGGAACTGGATCTGACAGACTGAATGGTCCATACGGCATAATAATAGATTCATCGAATTCGCTTTATGTTGCCGATTACAATAATAACAGAATTCAGAAGTTTACAGCTGGTAATACTTTGGGTAAAACGATAGCAGGTCAAGCGAGTGGAACAAATGGCACGTCTGCATTTGTTCTAAACCGTCCATCGTTTATTATTTTTGATTCAAATCAAAATCTTTATGTATCTGATACATTTAATCATCGAGTTCAATTTTTTCTTAATGGCTCCTATGTAGGAAAAATGGTCGCTGGTACAGGTACGTAAATAGAAGACTAAAAAACGTCAATTGTATAATATGTGTTTAGGTTCCGTTGGTTCTTTAATCAATGAATTAAATCAGCCTCGAGGACTTGCACTGAATCCGATATCGAACGAACTTTATATAGCAGATTATAATAATCATCGTGTGGTAGGTTATTTATCGGGTACTCCTACTTTAATTGCTGGTGAAAATGGACCTGGTTCGCTGAATACACAATTGTATTATCCGACTGGACTTGCTTTTGATGCGTCATCAAACAGTCTCTACATTTTGAATTACTATGGCCATACTGTCGTTCGTTGGATTTTAGGTGCATCTGCTTGGACAGTTGTTGTTGGTGTTCCGGGTTCCTCCGGTAATACACGTTTACAGCTAAGTTATCCTATGGGCTTTGCATTCGATTACATGGGTAATTTATATGTGGCTGACACCTCGAATCATCGTATTCAACTATTTGTAGCAGGAAGTTTGAATGGAACAACCATTGCTGGTGTCACTAGTACCGCTGGTAACGGCGCATATTTACTCTACAATCCATATAGTGTAGCATTCGATAGTGATTTAAATCTGTACGTTGCAGATATCAGTAATAACCGCATACAAAAGTTCTTACGATATTAACGCCAAGACTCATTTAACTGTTCACGGAAAATTCTGAAATAGAAATGTACAAATGAGAGGAGTTATGCTCATCTGAAATGATTCAAAATTTCTATGCGAGATTTGATTGACAACTAAGCCAAAAGCATAAGCTATATAAAAGTGATAGAACTTCAACATACTGAATATGGACAGTTCATCACTCCCGACTTACGCTTCTTCAGCTTTTGTAATCCAAAAATGTAAATAAAAAATCAACAATCAACAAAATTCTTTCTTATGACTGACTTTACTACAGCCGAAGATATTCATTTTGTTTTAAGATATAAACTTAGGGATGCAACAAATCTCAGGGACTATTTGGATCTGCGTTTGGATTTGTTTTCTACCTCTTGTTAAATAAATTATTTTGATGTAGAATGTCGCAGGAAAAATTAAAATTCCGGAATTTTTATACATGTCCTAAGCTTGTCGAAGACGACGTATTGTGTCTGTGTAAAAGTTTTAATGATTCTTATAGGGACAGTTTTAAATATTTCTGACTTTTGATTTGCGTTTTAGCATAATATCTAAAATAGTTAATTTACGTAATTGTTGGGTAAAAAAATTGATGTTCCCAAATCTGCCAAATGGTTTGGAAATGTATGAACAAATCCAATTAACTAATATTTTCGCTTTCAACGAATTTACGATGAATGATTAACGAACCAAATCCAATGGGATTTAACCGAAAAAAATTCAAACGAATTAAATCTTATAGACTATTGAAAACAGACTAAAATGTGTTTAGATAAAACTATAGATTGTTCAGTTTATTTTATTTTTTTAAAGAAGCAAAACATCATTAGTTATAGCTACTAGTCATAGAAGTAATAGAGTTTGTCCAAAAATAACGTTAAATTAAGTTTTTGAAAACTTTACTAATAAACCATAGTATTAGAAGTAGAAAATAAACGTTCAGTTTATAGTCTGCAAAAGAAAATCCATAGATGATGTTTCTTCGAAAAATGTTCATCAAAGAATTGGTTACTAATTAACTTATCAATAGTATTCAAAGTAACTTTATATAGAGAATTACATCAATGTCGCGAACTTTGGTTTATTTCGGTTCGAGTCCGTTTGACTGCATCTCGAATTATTCTCATCACTCTTTCCCGCTAATCTTTTTAACTTATGAGTAAGATTCTGATTGGCAGAAAACCATAATGAATGATTTGCAAGTATAACTGTATGTTTGGAATTTTTATTACTATTATTGATTTCTCATTATATCTATGTAATCAATACGATTACACACAAGTCTCGACCGTGTTTTTTAGGCTTTATTGTTCTATAATAAATATGCAAATTAGACGTATATATTTACATCGAGTAGCCCATTCTTCTCAAATTGAAATAGGCAGCATGAGGAATCAAAATTCACGAGTTTATATTTCACCTCCATCTCAATTATCTAGCGTAACATGAAACAAAAAATAACCAATATTTGATTTTCCTTTCGTTCATTCTTAGATGAAAACAATGTCAATATCGACGCAACATGGTCACATTCAACAGCCAAAGTCGAATATCACAAAAACAGACACAACTGATAAGAAACCTATAAAATCAAACTTCTGCCGTAATCTCATCCTTGGAATCACTTGTTTAACTGCCTTATCAGCATTGATAATTGGCATTTACTTTCTTATCAATTCTACTCAAACCCCAACACTCAATAATACAACATGTAAACATTATTTTATATTGAACAGAAAAAATAATAAAAACGTTTCGTTTCGTATTTTAGCACATACATCGTCATTAGGTTGGCAAACAATGGGCATAACTGTAGCTGGTACTGGAGGCGTAGGAACTCCATCTGATAGGTTGTATAATCCATACGGCATAATAATAGATTCGTCGAATTCACTTTATGTTGCGGATTACAATAATAACAGAATTCAAAAGTTTACAGCTGGTAATAATTTGGGTAAAACGATAGCAGGTCAACCAAATGGAATGAATGGCACAAATGCGAATGAACTTAACCGTCCATCGTTTATTATTCTCGATTCGAATCAAAATCTTTATGTATCTGATACATTAAATCATCGAGTTCAATTTTTTCTTAATGGCTCCTATGTAGGAACAACGGTCGCTGGTACAGGTATGTAAATAGAAGAGTAAAAAACGTTAATTAAGGCGGCTGACTGCAATTTATTGCAGCAAGACGACTTATTGCTTTTAGTTAGCTTGGTTGCCTAGCAAAATTCTTCTTCTTCTTCTTCTTCTTCTTCTTATTCTTCCTACGGACGCATGAGTCATATTTCAAGTCAATAAAAAGTTCTAAGTAACTGTCCATTATTTTGAAGAAAGAAAAAGATAGTTAGAATCCTCATAATCTGACGAGTTCACATCTGAAATCTGTTTTTCGAAATTGAAGATCGTTCGGGAGATATAAGATATACAAAATGACTAATTAAAATACTATAGTTTTGCCTTATATGGTCATATATGACTCATTTTTAATTGACCATTGATACGTCACATGCCTTATGCATACACGATTTAATTAAATTTGTTGAAATTCAAGTTTATCCACTGCAGAGTCTTTTAGAAGAAGAGAGATCAAGTAATGGCTGTTAGAGATCTTTCCTAAAACTTATTCTTCAAGTGATCAATGAGATTAGAAAAAAGCACAACGGATGTCTTTGAGTCAAAGACTTTGACTGATATTCTAACTCTACTTGTTTTAACTCTTGCACATTAGAGAATTGCAGTCAGCCGCCTTATCTACTCGGCTTTGTCTCGAGTGGAATTCTAGTTCATCTTCTTATCGTTTTATAACATTATATTTTATTAAACATATAAATAAAGAGAATATTCTGTTACATGTATACAACGGATACTCACCTTTCTTGAATCAGTATGTAAAATCCTATGAACTTTAG
>Ga0209930_1005095_pt1 | contig 11013 bp, 6 predicted proteins | sample ThiBiot_500_biof_2_FD_183948 | JGI IMG/M metagenome (GOLD analysis project Ga0209930, IMG submission 183948) | Wastewater bioreactor microbial communities from Cape Town, South Africa - Thiocy_cont_500_biof (SPAdes) | ecosystem: Engineered > Bioreactor > Thiocyanate-remediating >... | reverse complement strand
ACCTCAATGCCAAATATTATACGGGCAAGGACCGCTTCGCCGATTGTGTCACGATGTGCGATTCCATCATCAACAGCGGCAAGTTTGCACTCGAACAGGATTATTTCGATTGCTTCTCAGGTATCAACAACCAAAGCAAAGAAAATATCCTTGTGGTCCCTGGCAGCCAAAGCGGACTGACTTTTACCAACGGCCTTGTACAAGCCTCGATCGAGTTCAACTCCTCGCTGACCTTCGGCATCCCCTGCTGCAATTACGGGAATAATGGGGCCTCCAGCACCAAGGATTTCTACCAATATTTCGATACGGCTTCAACTTATTCCTCCAATACACAGCAGATCAACGGCAGGACGGTACACAATGTCCTGCGCACCTTCAACGACCAGCGCACAGGGCAATACCTCGTGGGCCAGCAGTTCCAGGGGGACGGCGTCAGCAATTATCCCCCGTACAAGAACTGGATCGTAGCTAATGACGACGTTTGCTGTACGTATGACGGCGATGCTTCCACGGCCGCCACGACCAAGATCGGTGACAATTACAACAGCCTGAAATCTCCCGTCATCTACTATGATACCATGGCCGAATTCACTTTCGGCACCTCGCCGGCCTATTTCCGTCACGCAGGCGTCCGCAATATCAAGTACTGGCCGCAGCCGGGCCTTCCTCCCAACGGCAATATGGGCAATGCCTGGTCCGTATTTCGCCTCGGCGATGTCTATCTCATGCGCGGCGAAGCCAATTACTGGCTTGGGAACCTGCCTGACGCGCTGGGCGATTTCAATACCGTCCGCCAACGCGCTTACAGCGGCAGCCTGGCCCATAATTGGGCCCTCTCAGATCTGACCCCGGATAATATCCTCCAGGAACGCGGCCGCGAACTTGCCTGGGAAGACGTCCGCAGGATCGACCAGATCAGGATGCAGGTATATACCGGCACACCCTATTTCACCAGGGCAAGATCCTATCCGCCAAAATCGGCCGACAACACGGACAATCATACTTTCTGGCTGCCTGTGCCCACAGTCGAGATCAATACGAATCCTAACCTGAAACAAAATCCGGGGTACTAGGCGGCACGAACAAATGAAGAGTTCTTTGAATTTGGAATTTGATGCTTTGTAAATGATGGGAGTCGGCCTCCCGGTATCGATGTGCAGGCGTTGATATCAAACTACTTCTATGCTGCTGCAGTTAAGTAGCCGTGGTGGGGAGCGATAGGAGAAAAGGCATCATTAAAGATGTCAGGTGAGTTGTAAGAAGACGAACGCAAGTAAACCTCCGATGAGGTGTCGAAAGGGTCAGACGATGTCGTAACCGGGTGCAGTATCAACCTGGGATAAGCAAGAGAATTACCTGTTTATGCTCTTGCGGCATCCGGCGCACAGGAGGCGTGATCTTACAGCAGGCTTTTACAAGGAACGTGCGAAGCTGTCGTCACGATGTTAACGGAAAATCTACAAGCCGGTGAACCGGCAAGAGAGAAAGTACGGAAGCGTGGCACGGTGGCAGAACAACCCGCAGTAGTGAAGAAGCCCTTGTAATGAGGGTGGAGTGAAGGGGTTGTATTATCCAGTTTTTAGTCCTCTAAGAAAACTGAGGGCAACCTCAGGAGGTACAAGGATGAGCGAAACAAAACCATTTAGGATTGAAAGACGATCAGTAATGACGGCCTATGACCGGGTGTACTCGAACCGAGGCGTGGACGGGGTGAGCTTGGCCGAGTTCGAAAAGGACTGGCAAAATCATCTTTATAGGCTGTGGAACCGGATGAGTTCCGGAAGCTACATGCCGCCGCCTGTGAAACTGGTGGAGATACCCAAGAAGGGAGGAGGCATGAGGCCGTTGGGTATACCGACAGTTGCTGATCGTGTTGCCCAGACCGTAGTAGCAGGACTATTAGAAAGGGAAGTAGATCCGATCTTCCATGAAGACTCCTACGGGTATCGACCGGGAAAATCGGCCATCCAGGCTTTGGGGAAAGCGAGAGAGCGGTGCTGGAAATACGACTGGGTGATCGACCTGGATATCCGGAGTTTCTTTGACAACCTGCCGCACGATCAGCTGATGAAGGCGGTGAGAAAGCATCTGGACTGCAAATGGGCCCTGCTATACATAGAAAGGTGGCTGGTAGCGCCGGTGCAACGGGAAGATGGAACGATAGAGGCCAGAACGAAAGGCGTTCCGCAAGGATCGGTGATCGGACCGGTACTGTCCAACCTCTACCTGCATTACTCGATGGACGAGTGGCTACGGAGAAAACATCCGCACTGTCCGTTCGAGCGTTTTGCCGATGATGCGATTGTGCACTGTGCCAGCGAGGAACAGGCGAAGCTGGTGAAGAAGCAACTGGAAGAGAGGCTAAATGAATGCGGGCTGGAAATGCACGGGGAGAAGACAAAGATCGTGTACTGCCAAGATAGCAATCGCAGAGGGAACTATCCCAACGTACAGTTCGACTTCCTCGGGTATACCTTTAAGCCGAGGATGGCTCAGAATAGTATCCGGAAGGTATGGTTTACCAACTGGTTGCCGGCAGTAAGCGACAAATCGATGCGATCAATGCGGGAAAAGATGAAGAAATGGGAGACACTTAGAACGGCCGGGTGCCAGATCGAGGACATAGCGAAAGAGATCAACCCGGTTGTGAGAGGATGGATTAACTATTACGGCAAATTTTACATCTCAAAACTGAGAAACTTTATGCAAGCGATCAATTACAGAATTGTAAAATGGGTACGAAGTAAATACCTAAAGGTCCGGGCGAGCGAGCTCAAAGGCCTAAAATGGCTTAAACGGGTCAGCCTGAAGAACCCGGAATTATTTGCTCACTGGACCATCGGCGCAGTGCCGTCGGTTGGATAATAGGAGCTGGATGAGGCGAGAGCCTCACGTCCGGTTCTCCGAGAACTTAAGGTTGAAACACTTTAATTTACTCATTGATCCTTTGCCAGGGCGCAATTATATAGTCCTTTTGCTCGGGTACATGCTATTGCTGGCCGGTTGTTCCCATCACCGCTCTGTGCTTTTCACTAAAATGAATGCTGCGGAGACCGGCATCGGGTTTGTCAACGCCAATACTGACCGTGATACCCTCAGCATCCTGGATTATCTCTATTATTATAATGGCGCAGGCGTTGCCATCGGGGATATCAACAACGACGGTCTGCCGGATATCTATCTGGCGGCGAATCAGGGGGGCAACAAGCTTTATCTTAACAAAGGAAATTTCCAATTCGAAGACATCACCGCCAAAGCCCATGTCGGCGGTCAGGCGGATTGGACCACGGGCGTGACCATGGCCGACGTCAACGGGGACGGCCTTCTCGACATTTATGTCAGCGCTGTCGGGGATTTCGATCCAAGAGACCATAACGGCGCCACGCACCTGTATTTCCGGAATTCACGCAATCAGCTCTTTCTGAATAATGGCGATAATACTTTTACGGAATGCGCCGAAAAATACGGTATAGCGGTAAAAGGATATAACACCCAGGCCGTCTTCTTCGACTACGACAAAGACGGAGACCTCGATCTCTTTGTGCTACAGCATTCCACCCACCAGACGGATGCATATGGCCCCGTCTCGCTCAGGGAAAAGTACAGTCCCGAAAGCGGCGGCAAGCTCTTCCGAAACGACGGTGGACATTTCACCGATGTTACCAAATCTTCCGGCATCTATAGCAGCGCCCTGGGATACGGTCTCGGGGTCGCCGTGGCCGATCTCGATAACGACGGATACGACGATATCTATGTAAGCAACGATTTCCACGAGAACGATTATTATTATCTCAACCAACGAGACGGCACTTTCAAAGAAATAAACAGTCTCGCCTTCGGTCACGAATCAAAGTTTTCCATGGGCAACGACATTGCCGATATCAACCACGACGGCTGGCTCGATATCATGACGGTGGATATGCTGCCCTCCGATGAGAAGGTCCTGAAGTCGTCTCTAGGCGATGACCCTCTGACCCTCTATCTCTACCAGCGTGGATTCGGATACAATTACCAGTATTCCCGGAATTGTCTGCAATTGAATACCGGCAGAGGCAAAAAGTTTTCCGATATCGCACTATATAGTGGTGTCGCCGCCACCGACTGGAGCTGGGGACCCCTGATCGCGGATTATAACCTGGATGGCAGCGACGATATCTATATCTCGAATGGTATCAAGAACCGCCCTAACGACCTCGACTATGTCAAGTTCATTTCCGGCCTCCCGCAAAACCATTCAGACACCGGTAAAAGGACCCATGATAAAGAGATCCTTCAACACCTTCCTTCCGGGGCCTGGCACAATTATATTTTTGAGGGCGGCGCCGAATGCAAATTCATCGATCGCAGCATCGACTGGGGCTTCGACAAACCGACCCTCGCTCAGGGCGCAGCGTATGCTGATCTCGATGGCGATGGCTCCATCGACCTGGTGACCAATAATATGAACGAAGAGGCCGGCATCTATAAGAACAACACAAGGACCCAAATCCCGGACAACCATTTCCTGACCGTTGGTTTAAAAGGTAAAGCTCCCAATACCTTCGGCATCGGCGCCAAGCTTTTCGTATTCGCCGGCGGCCGTCTGCAGTTCCAGGAGTTACAACCCGTACGCGGATTCATGAGCTGTTCCGAACCGGTGTTGCATTACGGACTTGGAAGCCTGACCAGCGTGGACAGCCTGATCCTCATCTGGCCAGATAATACCTACGCCCGGATGGGCCGCACAAAAGCGGATCAGACACTCAAGATATCGTACGACCGCAGTAAACAGGATAGCATCCAAAATTATCAATCCTTTATCGATCTGCTGCTACACACCGGCCATGACTCTATTCTCACGGACATCACGGCGGCCTCCCACATCGATTATCGTCACGAGGAAGATATTTCCTTCATCGACTTCACCCAACAATGGTTCATTCCCCATGAGATCTCTACCCTGGGACCAAAGATTGCCGTGGCCGATGTCGATGGCGATGGCCTGGAGGATTTTTTCGTTTGCGGCGGCAAAGGACAGGGAGGGACGCTTTTTATACAACGACCCGATGCGACCTTTTCAAGATCCCCCGACTCCGCCGTTTTTCTAAAGGACCGCGCCGCCGAAGGTGTCGATGCCATTTTCGTCGATGTCAACGGCGATCATCATCCAGATCTTTATGTCGCCAGTGGCGGCAATGAATATGCCGGGCGTGCCGAGGAGCTCAAAGACTGTCTGTATCTCAACGATGGCAAAGGCCATTTTACAAAAAGCACAGGTCTCCCCGACCTGTTCGAAAACAAATCGGTCGTACGTGTCGCCGATTTCGACAAAGACGGCGACCTGGATATCTTCGTCGGCGGCAGAGCCAATTCCCTGATCTATGGCAAGCCCCCGGCCAGCTATCTGTTGGAAAATGATGGCAGGGGCCATTTCACGATCGTCACAGCAACAGCAGCTCCTGGTCTTGCTCAGATCGGCATGGTAACCGATGCTGCCTGGGTCGATGTCGATAAGGATGGCTGGCCCGATCTTGTCCTCACCGGCGAATGGATGCCGCCCGTGCTCTTTAAAAATCACCAGGGACACCTGGTACGCGAAGAGCTGACGAACGACGACGTCGATCTCTCGGGCTGGTGGTGCGGCATGCTGGCTACAGATTGCAACGGCGACGGATACCCTGACCTCCTATTGGGCAATTATGGTCTCAACAGCAAGCTCACTGCAAGCGCATCGGCGCCCCTCAAGATGTATATAGGAGATATGATGGACAATCAGCGGATGTCACAAATCGTGGCCCTGCAAAAAAATGGTAGTTATTATACTTTTCTGGATAAGGAAAACCTGGAAAAGCAGTTACCTTTTTTGAAAAAGAAATACCTTACCTATGGAGAAATGGCAGGCCTCACTGTAGAACAGATCTTTGGAAAAAAGCTGGATAGCTGCGCGCTCTTCGAGGCCTATTCACTGGCTTCGACGGTGTTGATCAATGACGGACACGGGCATTTCAGATCACAGGTTTTGCCGTACCAGATGCAATGGTCGCCTATTTTTGCATTTGCACAGGCGGATCTGAATGGGGATGGCCACCCGGATATCATGACCGGCGGCGATTTCGATGGGACCGAACCCTATGAAGGGCGTTACGACGCAATGCCCCTGGGGCTATACTGGGGAGACGGGAAAGGTTCATTCAACAGCGTCCTACCCCTACCTTCGCCGCTGGACACGCTTTCGGGGGAAGTACGCAGCATTCAACCCATCCGGCTCGCGGGCGGCGGAAGAGCCATGCTTATCGGATTCAACAACGGACCGCTGCGATTGTTGTCCTACCGGTAGCTCACCGGATAGATCAGATCGATCCGGATCATCGAGCTGTCGGAACCCGGTAGAGGAGACTGATACCGTTCATAAGGAAGACCTCGTTTGGCCAGTTCGTGATCGGAAATAAATTTTTCCATCGCCGCGTACAGACGGTTGCGCTCGCTAAACCGGCCTTCGAACCGGCCGACGACCAGACCCAGTGTTGAGGGCAACTGCCGGAAATTGAAGACCTCATCGCCGTAGATCGATTTATCGATATTGAGACCGGCCATTAGGGTAATGGAATCATGATCCAGCGGGGTAATGGCGATATTGCGGGCGATGATCTTGCCGGATTCCCTGGAAGCATAGGTCTCCAGCGTCTGGAATATACCTGGCAGGGCTTTGAAAAGGTCGCCCGAACGAAGATTCGCCTGTCTTGTCAGGAAAAAAGAATCGACCAGCTTTTGCGTCCTTATCGGATAGCCGTAAAAACGGAGATTGTCCTGCAGGTAGGAGCGAAGCTCGTCGACAGTGCGCACATCGATACCGGGTTTTTCCAGAGAGGGAAAAAGGGCATAAAACAGGGATGTCATGTGGACGTAGGAAATGGTGGAGTGCTGCGGATCTTGTTTAGGAGACAGATCGGGGGCTAATGAGATCGCAAATTCGGTGCTGTCTTTGTCGTTGACGGGTTCACTAATTGTCCAACGCATGAATCCAAGCTCATTGATATGGGTATTTCTGCCCGAGTCCAAAGTCCGCCAACTGCGGGGCCTGTGCAAGGCTGCGACACTGTTAGACAGGGTGTTGGCGACGGTGACCGACCGGATCTGTTTGGCGGGAATAACAAGGCTGATCAACATTAAGACGATGACGAGAGAAAGGAAAATAACGATCAGTTTGTTCATATATGCGTTATTGTTTTTAAAAGTAAATAAATTTTAAGTTGAAAAAGGTTTGCTTGCTATTGTTTTTTTGCCTGCCGGCATTGGCGCCGGAGGCGCAGGTCTATGCTCCGAATTGGGAGTCCCTGGATAAGCGGCCCGTCCCGCAATGGTACCAGGATGCGAAGTTTGGGATCTTTATCCATTGGGGGGTGTATTCGGTGCCAGCATTCCGCACAAAAGGAGAATATGCGGAATGGTATCAGAACGGACTGAATAGCGGCGATACCGCTGCCATCGCCTTTCACAAGCGGCAATATGGAGACCTTACCTACTATCAGCTGGCAGATAGATTCAGGGCGGCCCTCTTCAATCCCGACGATTGGGCCCACCTGATCGAAAAATCCGGCGCGCGCTATGTCGTGCTTACCTCTAAACACCACGACGGATTCGCGCTCTGGCCCAGCAAAGAAGCCACCCGCGACTGGGGCTTCCCGTGGAATGCCGTCGAGGCCGGACCGCATCGCGACCTGCTCGGCGATCTCTTTACCGCATTGCGCAAGACCAGTGTTCATCCGGGACTCTATTATTCTCTCTATGAATGGTACAATCCCATTTGGCTGAAAGACCATAAGCAATATGTGGCGCAACACGAATGGCCTCAGATGAAAGACCTCGTCAACAACTACAAGCCCGAGGTCTTCTGGACCGATGGCGAATGGGACGAAACCGCCGAAACCTGGAAATCGCAGGAATTCCTCGCCTGGCTATACAACGAAAGCCCGATCAAAGACAAAGTCGTTACCTATGATCGTTGGGGAAAAGGCGTTCGCTTCAAACACGGGGGCGTGTTCACGCCGGAATACCAGCCGGATGTCAGCTTCGCAGATCACTACTATGAAGAAAGCCGCGGTATGGGATATTCTTATGGTTACAACCGCAATGAAGACGCCTGGGATTATAATTCCGCCGAGACCATGATCGGACAATTGGTCGATAAGACCAGCGGAGGCGGCAATTTTCTCCTCGACATAGGTCCCGACGCCGACGGCAAGATCCCGCCCATCATGCAGGAACGGCTCCTGCAGATTGGGGAATGGATGGAGACCAACCACGAGGCGATATACAATACCTCCCGCTGGAGAACCCCGCGCCAGACCGACGCCTCCGGAAAGCCCGAATGTTTCCTTTACTATAAAGGACCTCGCCATCGCACCCGGCACGAGGATCGAGCTTCTGGAGTCCCGTCAAATCCTCAACGCGCACCAAAACGGGAAGGACCTGGAGATCGAATTCCCTGTCTACGACCCCGCAACCATCAAAAGCAAATATTATTATACGATGAGACTGGCGGGAGCAGGTGATTTCGCCGACAATCCGAGACTCGATCTCCAATATCCTGGTAATTTGCTCAAACCCATCGTCAATATTTCGGTCAGGGATGGCAGTCAGATAAGGTATACGCTGGATGGCTCCATTCCAGATGAGAACGCCACTTTGTTCACAAAACCTTTTACGGCTCAGCAATCGGCCGTCCTGACGACACGTTCCTTCAGGCCCGGAGCCCTGCCCGGCAACATCCTCGTCGCGCCTCTGACCGTCTATCCGCTCCTGCCGGCCGCCCATCCCGCTGCCAAAAAGCAAGGTCTCCAGCTCACCCGGTATGAGCTCATTCCAGAGACCGTAAAAGACCTGGATAAAACAACGCCCATTGGAGACACCGTTTCTTCACGGCCTTCCATCAACGATCTTTCGCGTGCGGATAACGCCGGATTGCTTTATACGGGCTATGTTCAGGCGCCTCGCGATGCACTCTATACCTGGTATCTCTCCGTCGATGACGGCGCCGTGCTCTGGATCGACGGCCAATTGGTGATCGATCACGACGGCAAACATGCCAACACCGAAAAATCTGGAAAGATCGCATTGAAAAAAGGGCCGCATGTTTTCAAGCTGGCCTATATCCAGGCGGGCAGCGACAAAGCCCTTAAACTGGAATACAGCGCCAACGGCATCGAAAGACAGGAATTACCGGCTACGGCCTGGGTTCATGAATAACTCAACCATACATATGAAGCGCATCTATTGTACACTATTAATGACGGCCGCTCTTCTGACTGCAACGGCTCAGCACAAGTACCAGGCCACCTGGGAATCATTGGGACAGTATACCACCCCCGATTGGTTCAGGGACGCCAAATTCGGCATCTTTATTCATTGGGGCGTCTATTCCGTACCCGCCTTTGGCAGTGAATGGTATCCCCGCAACATGTACGACTCGACGACACCCGAGTTCAAGCACCATGTCGCCACCTATGGCGCGCAAAAGAATTTCGGGTACAAAGATTTCGTGCCCCTGTTCAAAGCGGAGAAATGGGATCCCATACAATGGGTGGCTTTATTCAAGAAAGCAGGCGCTAAATACATCGTGCCTGTCGCCGAACACCACGACGGGTTTGCGATGTACAAGACCAGCCTCAGCAGATGGAACGCCTATGAGATGGGACCGAAACGCGATGTGCTTGGCGAACTGTCCGCCGAGATCCGCAAACAGGGCCTGATCTTCGGGCTCTCCTCCCACCGCATCGAGCACTGGTTCTTCTTCAACGGCGGCAGACAATTCCTCTCCGATGTCCTCGACCCGAAGAACGGAGACCTCTATGGCCCTGCCCGCGAAGAAAGCGACGATCCCTCTCCCGAATTCATGGCCGACTGGCTTCTGCGCTGCACCGAGCTGGTGGACCGTTACCAACCCCAGCTCTTCTGGTTCGACTGGTGGATCGAACAACCGGCGCTCGATCCTTACCGCAAGACCTTTGCTTCCTATTATTATAACAAAGGATTGCAATGGGACAAAGGCGTCGTCATCAACTACAAATACGATAAATCCTTTCCCAACGGTGTTGCGGTGCTCGATCTGGAACGCGGGAAACTCGACTCCGTCCGCCGCCTGCCCTGGCAGACCGACGACGCTATAGGCAACGAGTCCTGGGGCTATGCTGCGGGCAATACATTTAAATCCGCACAGTATGTCGTCACCAATCTCATCGACATCGTGAGCAAGAATGGGAATCTCTTATTGAATATCGGGCCCCGCAGTGACGGCACCATCACCGAGGAAGAGACCGCTACATTGCTCGGCACCGGCAAATGGCTCGATGTAAACGGCGAGGCAATCTATGGCACAAGACCCTGGCGCGTATATGGGGAAGGACCGACAAAATCCGCGAGCGGAGCCTTTGCCGATCAAAAGGAGCCTTTTACCGCCCGGGACATACGCTTCACGACCAAAGGTCCGACGCTCTATGCCATCACGCTGGGGACGCCGAAAGAAAGAACGGTCATCAAAAACCTGGGCCTGAACGCCCATCCCGGCGCCATCGCCTCTGTCGAGATACTGGGCAGCATGCAAAAACCGAAATGGGTGCAAAAGGCGGACGCATTGGTCATCGAACCCTCTGCTAATTATCCCGCTGAATTAGCGGTGGTATATAAGGTCAATTTTAAGAACTAAGGTGTACTGAACAGGGCGGCTGGTATGATTTGTTTTTCCATATGCGGTCCCTTTATGTAGACCTGCAGGGTTTGACCCGACCCGTTTTGGAAATAGTCGAGCCGGAATACATGCTTACCCGTCGCCAGCGCCCGGTCGCCCGATCTTTCCAGATCCCCATGACAGCCATCATTGTCCACGGTGATCCTATCATCTATATATAACAGTGAGCCATCATCCGACACCGTATAAAAACTATAAACGCCCGTCTCGGGAATGTCGATCCAACCCTCGAAACGCAATCCGTATTCATTGGGGCGCGCCGGCAAACTATCCAGCGCAACCGCGCCGGC
>Ga0209930_1005092_pt1 | contig 11017 bp, 11 predicted proteins | sample ThiBiot_500_biof_2_FD_183948 | JGI IMG/M metagenome (GOLD analysis project Ga0209930, IMG submission 183948) | Wastewater bioreactor microbial communities from Cape Town, South Africa - Thiocy_cont_500_biof (SPAdes) | ecosystem: Engineered > Bioreactor > Thiocyanate-remediating >... | reverse complement strand
GGCACGCGGGGGCGGGTGCCGGCGATGCCGGCGCGGTAGATGTCGGACTGCGTGCGGCGGGAGATGCCCCGCGCCGCAGCGGGATCACGGGGAGCGACGGTGCTCATGCCCTCAGCCTAGGCATCGGCGCGGGCCGCCCCGCGGGATCGCCCGGGTCGCGGTCGCGCACAGCGGCGGGGATCGTCGAGGACACGCCGCGTCGCGCCATCCGGTCACGGGGTGTCGCCACAGTCGTCCGCCGTTGTGCTCGCCGACCGCGGGGGAGGCTGCCCGGCGGGGCCGGCGACGGGGTCAGCGGCGCAGGAGGGTGCGCTCGACGGTGAAGTCGTCGAGCGCGACCTGGTCGATCTCGATCCCCAGGCCCGGGCCCGTCGGGACGCGGACATGTCCGTCCTCCAGGACGGCCGCCTCGGTGACGATGTCGCGGGCGTAGAAGCGCGACGACGCCGAGACGTCGCCCGGCAGCGTGAACCCGGGGAGGGCGGCGAGCGCGGCGTTCGCGGCACGGCATAAAGGGAGCGCGGCGACCGCTTGCCGAGAGTCTTGAATGAGCCGGCGGCGCAGCTCCGCACGTGGCCGGTATCGGCCCTTATGCTACCGAAGGCTTCAGGCGAAAAGAACGCCCTCAGCATGTAAAGGCATCACAGCGAGCCGAGGCGTCAGCCGATCGGTCCTGGATACGCCTTCATCCAGGACGGCTGTCCGTGCTGGACGATCGCTTTTCCCGTTTCGCGTCATGGTCGACCCAATACCGCGTCTGCGATCGCAACGACATCGTCCCGAAACTCTTTAGGGAACGCCTTAGGCATGAGAACATCCTTCCAGCGGCGACGAATCACCACAGATCAGGAGTCACCTAACCCTCAGCAGTCCCGTCCGATGTTGACGTACGGGCTCTCCGCAAACTTCTCTCTCCTGCGCGGAGCTCGCTAGGAAAGCGATTGCTGGCTGAGCGCGAAGGCCGCCGGTGTCAGTGTGATCGCGACAGCGGCACAGACAGCAACTGCAACCGGAGCGATCCACCTGCGCCAGGTTCGGGTGAACCCCATCGAGATGACGCCGGCCGAGAGGATGAGCGTCGGCGACGCGACGACGTAGCCCCACACGAGCCCTACGAGGACCGCGCCGCTCGCCGCGCCCAGAAACACGAGCGCGAGCCACCACAGCACGCTGAAGAAGGTGATGTATCCGGCGAACCCGCGATACGTCCGACGCGCCGCGTCCGTCGTCGTAGGCGGAATTCGTTCGAACAGTTGAAGCACCGCCAGGCACAGTATCGAGCTACCCCAGAAGGAGACAGCCAGAACCCATGTGGTGGGATTGGCGGTGATCACCGCGGACAGGTAGAGCACCTGTTCCGCCGCATAGGCGATTCCCGCCGTCGCCATGAGCGCGACTAACACCCCGATGGCGGGCCACAGCAACGGCGAATGGCGGGGCACCGATTGCCGGGTCGCCGCTTCAGACCCGGGCGTAAAGGGCGTCCGCGAATCCCTGAGCGACACCATCAAGCTCCGTTCCTTGGGGGAACACGCTACCTCCGAACACTTCGGCCGGTGTGTGAATCATGATGTTATTCGTGGTGAACACGAACTTCACAGCGGACACGATGTTCGCCCGCGAGCCGAATCGCTCGTTGATGAAGGTGGAGAATCGCGGGATGACTCCGGTTTCGATCTCACGGACCACGTCGGAAACAGGTCGCTGTGGGTTTGCCGAGATTCGTTTTGCGCAGATGAAAGCGTCTGCATCCGCAATGAGATCCTCGCTTCCAAACTGTGCGTCGGAAGGAGAGCCAATGGCGTTAGCGAAGTAGGTCCGAACCGATCCAGAGAACGTTGGCCGGACGTTATCATAGAAGTACTTCCACTTTTGAGCCAGGTCGAGCGCCCACGCTCCCAGGTCGGCAGTGAGGTTGGATGCTCCTCCAGTTGAGGTCTGGCCTACTGCTCCGGTCGCTGGCACACCCCAACTCATGTACGCCATGGTTGATGCTGCCCAGTGACTGATTCGCGAGAGCGAACTCGCGGGAGGACTTGATGCCACAGACTCGTACGCTCCGCGGCCTAGCGAAATGCCGTTCGCAACGGTTGGGTTCGCACCCGGAACGTACTCCGGCAGCACGGTATAGGCGTTCCAGAGCGCACCGCCCGAAGACGTACCCCCTTGAATGGTCGGACTCCAGTAACCTTCCCGCTGCATGCGATGGAGCACATATTGATTGGCGAGTCCGTTCGCGTAGACGCTGATCTTCTCGGCATTCTCTGCGAGCACACACTGCTCGGTGAGGAACCAGTAGTAGTCCTCATCAAAGCTCTGCGTGCTGCCGAGCCCGGTGATGATCGGGGTCGGCAGCACTCCGGCCGACGACACAGGTTGGGCGGTTGAGGACTGAACATCTTTGTCGATTTGAACCGCCGTTGCCAAGCTCCCACTGCTGAGGGTGAGGAGCTGGATTTGATCGTATGACCAGCTCGGGGGGAGGCGGTATCCAAGGTTGCCGCTCCATCCCCAGGACATGGAGGCGATGAAGGACTCACCGGCCAGGCCGGCGTTGATGATTCGGGCGCATACGTTGCGGGTGCCGTAGACGCCGACCTTGTAGTCAACGCGTGTGGAGTGGATGTAGTCGCGCACTCCCTGGAAGTAGGGGATGACATTGGTGGTGATGACGTCGTCGATCGCGTCGAAGTCGACCGCAAAGAAGACGGTCGCGCCGGCGACGAATCCGAGTTGTCGAAGCCGGCGGAGCGCTTGGAAGCCGTGGTCCTTCCCCTTCGCGTACGAGAAGTCGGAGGCTGAGGTGTTTGCTTCTTGCATGATCGGGAAGGTGAACAGCCCTGCCGCGAAGATGCGGCTGAGCTCGCCGGGTGCGTATCGCTTGTCGAGGCTCCCCGAGAGGTAGCGTCCGACGGTCCGGTACCCGTTGTTGTAGAGCAGGGTGCAGTGGGCAGCGGTCAGCTGGGTCGCCATATCGCTGGCGATGCCTGGGCGGGTCTCGTCGCCCGTGCTGATGAGCAGCGACGCCCAGGTGCGGTAGTCGCCGATACCGGATGCAGTCAGTGCGGCATACCCCTGGAATGTCAGGGTCTTGGATTTGGTGTCGCTGTCGAAGGTGCCGAGGAAGCTGCATTCGTAGTCGTTGAAGCGGAGCGCCGCCTGGAACAGCCTCACCCAGTTCTTCGTTGAGTCCACGCTGCCGAGACTGACTGTCGCCTGCGTCTGTAGGGCGCTCTTTGTGCCCGGGCCGAAGTTGCCGTTCGCCACACCATCCGCCATACCGGCTTCGTATTGGATGGCGTACATGAGGCCTTGCTGCGCGTTCCTCGAGAACAGGCCGTCGCACGGGAGAAGGGGGAAGTCGGCTCGCCCGACGTACTTGCCGTTCAACCACCGCTGTACGGCCTGCTTTGCCGCGGTCCCACCGGGAAGCAAGGAGTAGGCATCCATGGTAAGGAGACCTTTCAGCATCTTCAGTGAGATGGCTGACGCGGCGGGGAGCCCCATGTCGAGGCTCAGGTACTGAATCCCCGAGGCGGTGTCGGTGTCGAAATATCCGACGGTGTAGCCACCCTTGTAGCCCTTGCACCACAGGGCGTATTGGCCGATTGTTCGGATGTTGATCTTCGACGTCGTGGCGCTGATAGAGCCGACCTGCGCGGTGAACTGTGCCGACGTCGTGGCGCCGAAATTGTCCGAGAGTGTCGTGATGCCGAGCTCGATCTGCAGCGCACGGGTGAGGCCGTATATGGTGCCCCAGCCCGTCTGCCCGTCCTCGGTGAGCACGTGCCACTGAGAGTTGCTGCTGTAGTGAGAGTTCAACCACTTCTGGGCGGCGAGCACCTGTGTGTCGACAATTGGCATATCGTCGTTCCCCTTACGCGGTCGCCGCTATCGAGAAGTCGGTGAGTTCGGTTCCACTTCGAGTGACCGGCGCAATGCTCTCTCGACCTGTCGCGCGCGCGTTGGATCGGAGATGGGCAGGCACGTCGGCCGACACGAGCGCCACGGAGTTCAGCGTGAAGCGCTTCCCACCTCGAGCTGAGGGTGTCGCCAACGTGAAGGTCACGGACTGCCCACCGGGCACCGCCGACAGCACATCGAAACTCACCCCCTGTTGTGTGTTCCGCCGAGTCGAGCCATTCGCGCGGGCATGCTTCCATGACGAGGCGCCCCGCATCGTCGGCGCCTGCGCTGATGCCAGCACGTCGACCTTCACTCCAGCGGGAACAGCGTTTGGTCCGACGCTCAAGAGTTGGATGACCTGGGGCACGCTGTAGCCGTCTGCGCTGGCCCAGTCCGCACGCAACTCGATACCCCATGGGGCCGCTGGCGCGATTGTGATCGGGTAGGGCGTGGGTACCGATGCGTGGTCCTTGCCGCGGGCCGTGAGTGACGTCGCGATCACGGTCCCGAGATTCTCGTGCGGATAGAGCTCCAGAGCCTGCACACCGAAGTGCAACCACTCAATATTGGGGGGCACGCTCACCCTGCACGTGCCCGGCTCCGACCAGGAGAGCTCGCGATGCATAAGCGCCCCAGCGCGTTCGGCCATGACGACGGGCGAGACCACGAAGAGCCGGCTGTCGTACTTGAGCAACACGGTTCCGCCCGATCGAAGCCCGAGAGGGACACGCCAACGAGAAGGGAAACTCACGTCCTGCGATGATGACCAGTCCGTGGTATATGCGCGATTCGTCACGAGTTCGCCTGAGCCTGGTGCCGCCGCGGTGGAACCTCTCCATGCTTGAGCAGCTGCGGCCGGGATCGAAGCAACGAAGGGTGCTGCTACAGCGGCGCCGAGGACTCCTGCGATGAGAATTCGCCGCGAAAATGCCGCATTAACAGGACTCTCTATGACGGTTGAAAGATCGGACGACTGATTCTCGTTTTCAACCAAGGTTCCCCCCACAGGAATTCATGCGAGCCATCCTCGCGCTTATCGAGACATTCTGACCGGCTGCCGACAGTCGGTCTGTAGGTACTTTGGGGGACAACCAAGCAGTCCAATTCCCCTCCCGGCATGAGACTCGACGCCGTAGCCGCGGTGACGCTATGTTCGATCCAGCTAACCCGCCCGCCTGCAAAGCTTCCCGTGGTGGATGAGGTTCGCGCCCCTGCCAGTGCGAGGCGATGTCACTGAACGTTCAGGTTGTCCCACTGCAGGTTGGCCGTCCAAGTGTTGAAAAGGCCATAGCCGTCGGTCTTCGTGACCTGAGCGGTGACGCACATGCGAACCGACTTGCCGCTCGGAATGGTGGCGATCTGCTTGTACGGGGCAGGCACTCCCCAGTCCTTCGTGATGAAGGTGTCCGACCACACATGACCCGTGGAGTCGATCAAGTTGATCCAGTAAAGAGCGGAATACCACCGCGCGCCTCCGTTGATCGACACATCGGTGAGCTTCATCCAGACGTGGCCCTTAATCGCACGGTACGTGTAGTAGTTCACCGGATTTCCGCTACCCTGCGATGCCCCAACGGGGACGGTTACAAGTGCCATGACTTCCTCTCATCCGACTCAAAATTGCCCCACAAGCGGCCGCATGATCAGTCGATCGCCGGCGATGCTAGCCACATGTACCGCTGTGCTTGCCGACTGAATCGACTGTTGCCGGGTCGAGATTGAGCACGTCGCCCGGTTGAAGGACCTGTCGATTTTCGTGGCAGAACCTCACGCTGTTGAGGGTGCCGTAGAGCTCCTCGATCGTGATGCAGAACCGTTGAGTGATCGCGATGTCGACATCGCCGGGAGCGACGGTATATGCGGCGGGGCGCCCTTCTTTGTTGAACGTCGCAGTTCCCGTCGCGAACTCGCGCGGACCAAGGTCGCGCATGTCTTTGAAGCTCGGATCATCAGTCGTGTACTGGCCCTGATTCGGGTTACATCGATCGCGGGGCGACAACGATGGAGAAGGAGTCGTGGTAGACGCAACACCCTGCGATGACGATCCCGCGGCGCCTGCTGTCTGCGCGGCCGTTGCGCACCCCGCGAGCCCGACAACGAGCGCTGCCGCGCTGAGCATCAAAACAATCTTGACGGCCCGCTTCATGATCGACTCCTTAGTCTCTGTAGCCTCGAACCCTGAGGTCGCCGCGAGAGGAACCCACGACCGGGCCTCGGGGCGGTTCACCCAACCGCAACGCTCTTGAGCATGTCAAAGTTGCCGCTGCGCGCGGCAGGGATCTCGATCCTGAGGAACTCGTCGGTGGGATCCTCCAAAACCTTGAGTCGGACCGACGAGTTGTACCCGGTCTCGAGCGTGTCAAGGAGGCGCTCGACGGCGGCCGCGTCCCCTGCCTCGAACGCATGACATGCCGCCCCTGCGACGGCACTTTGCCAATACAGGTACGCCTCCGCGTAACCGTTGCCACGCTCCCAGAGGACTTCCGCGTCCGTGGAAACGACACTTGCCCTCTCCTTCGATACGTTCACCGTATTCGAGAGACTCGACTCAGGAGGAAACGCCCAACCCTTCGGTAGCGCGAAAGGGAATTTTGCTATCGCGTCACGATACTCGGCGTGGATGCCGCTCAGATTGGTGAAACTGCCATGCGCGATCGCTCCCACATAGGCATCAACAGCCCCGGAAGCCTTCTCGATGTTGGCCCCCGTGGCCGCTAGCGCGGTTCCCGGCTGGAAGATAAGCCAAGCAGCGCCGCCCGCGGCGGCTACCTGCAACAGGGCCCGCCTTGACATGACGACCTCGCGGTCACGCGACATCCAGTTCTCCTCGTTCATGAGCCGAGCCTGAGTGAGATATGACATCTCTATCAGGGTCCTGAGCGTTCTCTGATAGCAGCATGCCCAAAACCACCAGAACTAGTGGCTGGCTCTCCCGCGGCAACAGATGAGCCACTGAGTGCTGCGGCGCAGGTCTGCCGGGTGCTCTTTCTCGGCCAACTGCTCCACGATCCGCTGAATGTTGTCGGCCTTGTCGACGGGCACTACGTAGACCGGCACGGTCGGTCGCCCGGCCCGCCGCGCATCGAGAGCGACGATCGGGACCTAACGCCGTTCTGCCGGATGCTGGACACGAACGCGTCGTCGAGCTTCACGCCTTCGCGGATATTCATCTCCAAGATCGGTGTGTTCGGACCGACATGCTCGATGGTTCCCGGCGTCGCGGTGCTAGTGGTTTCGGTCATGGTTCTCTCCCTCTCCTTCTGTCGCCTTGAAGGCGCGTAGAGCCGGTGCAGACGAGGGCGAACGGGGCGCAAACCCGCAGGGCGGCGGTCGAGAGAGTTTCGGCGCGATGTGAGGGAACGCCAGTGACCGCGTGCCGAAAGTCTCGGCGGAGCCGGCTGCACAGCTGCTTGCGCACCGGGCGTCCGGAACGGAGACTGCCGCAGGCTTCAAGGCAAAACAATGCACCCAGCACGGGGTGCCACAGTGCCGACCTAGCCAGCGACCGCTCAGGCTCGCTACGCACCTGCGGCACGGATGTGGGTCGGCACGAATAGCGAAGGACACGACAGGCACCGCACCCCGCCTCATGTGTGCCCCACTCCGCACATCGACGTCAAGCGAAACCCCGAGGCCTCGGTCTCTTGCCGCAGATGTGCGCCGCTCCCCACGCGCGCTTACATGCAGGACGAGCGAACGCGCACGGGGCCGGCGACGGGGTCAGCGGCGCAGGAGGGTGCGCTCGACGGTGAAGTCGTCGAGCGCGACCTGGTCGATCTCGATCCCCAGGCCCGGGCCCGTCGGCACGCGGACATGTCCGTCCTCCAGGACGGCCGGCTCGGTGACGATGTCGCGGGCGTAGAAGCGCGACGACGCCGAGACGTCGCCCGGCAGCGTGAACCCGGGGAGGGCGGCGAGCGCGGCGTTCGCGGCACGGCCGATCCCGGTCTCGAGCATGCCGCCGCACCACACCGGGATGCCGGCATCGCGGCAGACGTCGTGCACGCGCACCGCCTCCAGGTACCCGCCCACACGCCCGGCCTTGACGTTGACGACGGCGGCCGCCCCCAGGGCGATCGCGTCGGTCGCGGCCTTGGCGGACACGATCGATTCGTCGAGGCACACGGGGGTGCGCAACCGGCGCGCGAGTGCGGCATGGTCGACGAGGTCGTCCTCCTGCAGCGGCTGCTCGATCAGCAGCAGGTCGAAGCGGTCGAGCTCGGCGAGGAGCTCGGCGTCGGCGAGCGTGTACGCGGAGTTCGCGTCGACCCGCAGCGGGATGGCACCGAATGCGTCCCGCACGGCTGCGGTGTCGGCGACGTCGCGCCCCGGCTTGATCTTGATCTTGATCCGGACGTAGCCCTCGTCGAGGTATCCGCCCACGCGGTCCACCAGGGCGGCGGGATCGGCCTGGATGCCGACCGAGACACCGGAGGGGACAGCGTCGCGGACGGCGCCGAGATACTCGCCGAAAGCGCGGCCCTCGGCGCGCAGCGCCGCATCCAGCACGGCCAGCTCGAGGCCGGCCTTGGCCATCCGGTGCCCCACGAACGGCTCCAGCACACCCGCGACCTGCTCGGGCTCGAGCGTCCGCGCGTCGAGGAGGGCCGGCGCGAGGAACCGCAGCGCCACGTCCCATGCCGACTGCGTGTACTCGCTCGAGTAGAGCGGCGCCGCCTGCGTGACGATCTCCCCCCAGCCGTCGCTGTCCGGGGTGAGGGCACGCACCACGATGACCTCGCGGACGGTCTCGGTGCCGAACGAGGTCGTGAACGGCGACACGAGCGGGATGTGGAGCACCCGCAGCTCGAACCCGTCGAGCGTGACGGATGCCGCGGGGCGCGCGATGGGCATGCCCTCAGGCTAGCCGCGACCACCGCGGAGCGGCGGGGCGCGTCAGCGGAGCGCGCGCGTCAGCCGAGCGGAGCCCAGCGCGCGGCGCGCAGGCTGTCGTCGCGGACCGGCTGGAAGGTCGCTCGGCGGCCCCGGGGTCGCGAGAGGAGCCGCGAGCGCCGCCCACGGGCGGTGAACAGCTTCGACACGGCGTCGGCGTAGCCGCTCATGATCCCTCCCCTGTCTCGATCCGGTGGATGCCTTCGACAGAGAAGAGCGGTCGGACCGGCGGCAGATACAACCAGGGCCGCTCTCGCGGCACGACGACCGGGGCGGCGGCCGGTCCCCCCGACCGTGTGCGCCACCGCCCCTGATCGTCAGCTGCACGAGGAGTTCGCACGCGCGCGGGCACCCAGCACTCCGACATACGCGCTCCGCTCCTCGCCTTCTCGACGCCCTCCCACAGGGCGTCACCCCAGCGGACGACCGGCGACCCCAGCACGCGAGGTCGTCCGACGGAAGAGACGGGGGTCGGCGCGTTCTATGACGCGAGTCGCCGAGAAAGTTCGCGGGACAGGATCGACGTGCCGGGTCAGCGCTCGCCGGATGACTCGGCCCGCCGCGCCCACATCTCGCGGCCGTCGGGATCGTCGTCCCGTCGCGGCCGGAGGGCCGCCGGCGCGGGCCAGGGCAGCGCGAACCGCTCGACCGGGGCGTCTATCGCCCCGAAGTCGTCGGTCTGGACGACGACGCGCTCCGGGGTCACCTCGACCAGGCGGACGCGGAGGGCCGCGGCATCCGGCCGCTCGAGGATCCAGACCTCGCCCAGCCACGCGAGCCCGCGGGCCTCGAGCGCCGCCTCCGCGTCGAGCCAGTCGACGGCGGCCGACGCGTCGCGCCCCAGCGCGTCGACGGCGATCCAGGTCTCGCCGATGTCGTCGGCGGGACGGATCCACCCCACGAGCTCACCGTCGTCGCGGCGGTGCGGCGTCCAGTCGGCGGGTGGCATCCCGTCAGCGTATCGCCGCTGCGCCTCAGGCCGGCAGCTCGGCGAACGCCCGGACCGGGAAGGTGCCGAAGCCCTCCACCGCGGGCGGGGCGGCCGTGAACCGGGCGCCGCGCGGCGGAAGTGCGCCGAGGTTGGTGAGGTGCTCGACGACGTGGACGCCGGCCGCGAGGAGCAGCGTGTGCGCCGGGCGCTCGCCACCCGACTCGGTGTCGTCGATGTTCAGCGAGTCGATGCCGACCAGGGCCGCACCCGCGTCGATCAGCCGACGTGCGCCGTCCTCGGTTAGGAACGGTGCACCCGCGGCGTACTCCGGCGCGCCGAAGAGCCGGTCCCAGCCGGTGTGCAGCAGCACGGCCGCGCCGCGCACATCCCGGTCGGCGAGCTGCTCCGCACGGATGCCACGGCGATCCGGACCCCACGCATCCTGCAGGTGGAACACCTCGGCGGGCAGCCCCACGAGCGTCGCGAGGTCGAGTCCGGCGAGATCCGCACCGCCGTCGTAGCGGTGGAACGGCGAGTCGAGGTAGGTGCCGGTGTTGCCGATCATGGTGATGACGTCCATCGCGAACTCGGTGCCGGGTGCGTAGCGCGCCCGGGAGTCCTCGCGGGTGAGGTGCGGCGTGATCGTCGGGGAGGGGAGCCCGGGGTAGGTGACCAGGCCCGCCCGGATCGGGTGCGAGAGGTCGACGACGCGCGCCCGCTCCCCTGGGCCGGATGCCGCGGGCACGCCACGGCTCCCGCGGTGCTCCTCCTCGACGATCCGCAGGCCGCGCAGTTCGACCTCGTCGACGAGCGCGAGCCCGAGGTGCTGGATGAGGAGCAGCCCGATCTCCCGCTCGTCGAGGTCGGCCGACGGCAGATCGAGGCGGAAGCCGGTGCCGGCGAGCGCTCCCCCGTTGGCGAAGCGGATGTCGAAGTCGAAGTGGGCGCGGTACTCGGGCATGCCGCACAGCCTAGGGCGGCGACTCCGGCGCCGAGCGCCGCGCGTCTGCCACGCCTCGCCGTTCGACCGCCAACCCGGTCAGGGGCGGACGAACAGGTAGCCGCGCGCGTCGTCGAAGCCGCCGACGACGAGGCCGTCGCCGAGCAGGCGGAGGAACCCGTCGCGCACGCGATGGCGCCAGGCCGCGGCATCCGCCGGCGACTCGAGCCGCAGCGCCTCGATGTCTGCCGGGATCTCGACGGCGTCGATCACGGCGGCGTCCGCGGGCGTCGGTACGGGCGGCGCCGCGAGGGCCCACGACACCATCAGCCGGTCGGACTCGTCAC
>Ga0209930_1005079_pt1 | contig 11038 bp, 13 predicted proteins | sample ThiBiot_500_biof_2_FD_183948 | JGI IMG/M metagenome (GOLD analysis project Ga0209930, IMG submission 183948) | Wastewater bioreactor microbial communities from Cape Town, South Africa - Thiocy_cont_500_biof (SPAdes) | ecosystem: Engineered > Bioreactor > Thiocyanate-remediating >... | reverse complement strand
GTTCAATGTTGCTGTCATGTCTGCTGATTGAGAATATGTAGTCAATTGTTCAGCCACTGTTAAAAATCTAATAACAGAGAGAGTTAGATATCTTGTTTTAGTCTGTTATCGTACCCTGGTTGTGGTGCTTGTCCTGGTGTAAATTGTTTGAAGTCCGCAATCATCCATTCATTGTTGTAGGTACCATCATTATTCATGAAGAATTTATCGACCCATTCTCGGCCAGTATTTGCTAGACGATTAGCAATGATAATTCGCATCCATTCAGGAACAGATTGTGGTTGAATATTTTTGTATAGATCATCATTATAATTGTCAATTGTTGTTTCGGTAACTGTCAAATTTGTCGGACGCATCATATAAAAATCATCTAGAAGAAAAAAAACAAAATAATGTGATGTTTACAAAACATGATAGAATAAAACTAACCAATTGATTGAAGAGTTCCAGGATAAGATGAAAAAAGAACGTCGAAACCTGGAACAAGTGTACCTATACAAAACGAAAAAAGAATCAGTAATAAATTTACAAAAAAAAAGCACTAAGCCATTGTTATTACTAGTCGATGATGTTCGTGTGAAGGGCGTTGTGTAACGTTTGAGTATTTTTAACATTGATCCGTAATCATCCCAAGTAGCATGTGATACAAATATATCTTTATAGCCCGGTAAAATCTAAGTCGAAAATAATAAAACAATCTTGGCTGTGAATGATAGAACAATTTTTTTTACTTTGACCAATGCTGAACAATGATCTTGTGAATGTTGAAAAATCTTATCAAAACCTAAATGAGCGGAAATATCATCAAGCGATGTAATTGCTTGAAATAGTCTGAAACAAGAAAAGAATAGTTTCAAAGGAATATGAAGTTAAACTATATTGATTGATTACAAGAATCCAAGAGGATCATCAATTTCTTTTCGTGGTCCACGTGTTTTATTGTCATATCCATCAATGAGACCATTCAATTGAACAAGAATTAGATTTGCTTGATGCCAATAGTCATCATTTGGATTTGCATCGATTTGTGCATAGACCCAATTGAGTTGTGTTTGAAAGAATTCTTTTAATTTCTTACAGAAATGTTTATTATCACTATCGTCACAAATATCAGCAAGAGTATTTTGCCATTGCAAATTGGTTAATTCTACGAAAATTCAACATGTATAATTGAAAATGACAAAGAAAAACAAAATCGTACCGTGAGTAAATTGTCCTTCGAGTAAACCAGCTGCATAAGCTTGTTCAATATTCGAGAAATTTTCTGATGTTTTAATTTGTAATATTGACCAACCAGTTACGTTATATGTCTGATTAAAAACTCCTGTCGCTATAACATCATCAGTGTAATCACTAGGTGTTTCATAGAAATCGGCTAATGCGATGACTGTTTCATAGCTTCCCTTGTTCTTTAAAATACGACCGCGATATTGATGATTACGTAGATCATCTTTTGCGAAGGTTGAAATAAATGTGCTAAAGAGAATAACTACTAAAAACTTGACATACATGTTTGAAATGAAATGAATATGAGAATGCAATTCGAATGTTATATGTAAATATATGTAGAGATAAGAAAATAAAGATAAAATATATTTACTCGACAATAAACTTTGGTCAAGAATAAAAGGTAGTTAACTGTGTGCATGATGTTGAAAAAAACTGAATTTACATAATATATCCAATGAAACTACAATGCTGTAATCTTTTTTATTATGTAAAAATGAATGTTACTTCGCTTGATTTCTTGTTTTTTAACTATTATAAATTTTATTAATGTCTACACTAGTTAGTTCTCGACTATAAACTCGAAAATCATCAATATCACCATCAAAAGGCCCTGTTGATTGATGACCAGCTTCAGCTCCACTACAAACATTCATACCATCGAGACTATTTCCTAAAGTAATGAAATTCGACAAACCACTAGCGGTATATGCTGTAGCAAATGAATTCGATGAAACAAGAACACCATTTTGATAGAGACGAAGACCATTTGTTGAACTCCATGTTTCCACAACATGTGTCCAAACAGGCGACATAGAAATCAATGGGCCAGAAATAGTTACTGCTCCATTATTGAATACCAGACCTCCAAGATTTCCATTGGATGTAATACCTATGAGACTGGCACACCAACCAGTACCATTTGCATTGCTCGAAACATGTACAATTGTACGATTTTGTGCTAAGACCAAGTGCTGTAAGACTGGATATTTGAAAATAAGATGAACCAGTAAAAGAAATGACTTCACCAGAACTACCTCGCGGTATAATCGATGTTGAAACGGCAATACTCGATAATGAATTCGGGCCAGTATCTGCATAAGGTGCAGTTATATCGAACGCAAAACAAGCAGCAAGTGTTGCATCTTCAAGAATCTCACAAGCTGATTTAGCACGCAGGGTAATCAATAAATGATCTATATAACCCTAAAATGTGACTGATTGTAAAAAACATGTTTCATGATCAACAATAAAATTTACATTAAAATAATTCAATCCCGCGGAAGGTATCAACAGAGGAACACCACCAATTGTAATGCTACCTGTCGTAGGAGTGATTGAGCCTGAAGCTGTACAGATAGCGTCAATTATACCATTGACATATATTATTTGTTTAAGTGTATTTTTATCGAAAACAAATGCAGCATGTATCCATTCATTTAAAGGAACTGAGAAGCTGCCGTGACAATCATCATGAAAAAAACCAAACATGAGATGATGATCTGCCGAACGAATAACTAAGTGGAGACAGTCATGCGCATTGACAGCAGAGGGACAAAGACCAAGAATACTATGATCAGAAGGATTTACATATTTAGGTATTTTCAACCAAAGTTCGATAGTAAAACTATTGGCAGCTAGCGGAATATGAGGTGCAATCAATGATTGATTACGCGTTGCATTAAAGAGTATGGCTTGATTGACGTAACCATTTTTAGTAAATACTGGATTGTTAGATGGTATTGCATCATAGGTATTCATCCTATCATCATACGTTTCATCAAGTGGCCATTTTGCTACTGGATCCGAATTAAAAATTTGTCCTTTCAAATTTTCACATAAACAGCTGCAACTATTTGGAGTTAAAATTGTAGCTAAAAAACAAGATATGAAAAGATGGGAACTATTAATTAAATTTACTAGTTGACGTTGTTGTCGTACCTAACAAATTCATTTACTATGTCAATCATCATTGAAAATAAAAATCGAAAATACTTACTCGTTGTAGTCGTTGTGGTTGTCGTGGACGTGGACGTTGTTGTAGTCGTTGTAGTTGTCGTGGATGTTGTTGTTGTTATTGTGGAAGTCGTTCGGTTTAACGAAATAAGAGCTATAAAAATAATGCTTGCTATACCTGCAGCCAAAAGAAATCCAAGAAATAATGAAACAAATGCACACGGAACAGAACATAAACAATGGTAACATCCGCAACAAGGTCTAGCATGTAATAACAAATTGTAAATAATAGAAGTGAAACGTGATTGAAAGTACCTGCGTCTACGACGTTTGTTCTCTTCTTCAGAAATACCAGATTCCTTTCGATTTATTAGAACTCGTATCTATTCAAATGATTTAGTTATTTATAATACAGCGCAAACTTTACTTTGTTTGTATTGACGGAGCGGCTCCTCATTGATGGTCGTCGATGAAATTCTTGATTATGTAAACTCGATGAATTAATACTCCATGAATTAGATCGAGACTAAGACATGCAAGTATTTTATTATTGTATAAGATAATTAAATCATCCTAATCACAACTACTTGAAAGCTATAATCAGATTGCTTAACAGAAAGTAAGCTGTTCTTTCTTGATCGAATACGTGTTTGAACCGTTAAAATAGGACGTGAAAGTCGTTTACGTTTTCTATCAGACTAAGAAATATATTGATCTATATTAGCTTACTGTTTCAAAAGAATTATTTATGGTCGTACTTTTACTTTAAACTCGGATTTTTTTGTGTGCGAGTACATTTTTATTTTAATTCGAATTGAGAACTACCACAGGATTTTATATGTCGATTTGAATTTAATTAATACTGTCTGTCTGTCTGTCTGTCTGCCTGTACATTGAAGCGGTTTCTCTATCAACTACCAATATAAATCTACCTCAATTAGACTCGATTACTTCATCCTCAATCTGTTAAAAATAGTTTGAAAGCAAAAAATCTTTTATTGTCTATAAAATATAAAATGAAAAGAGAGTATATTCATAGTTATTCCTTCTTCTTGGATACAATTAACATTCTACTTGTAAATCTAATGAATGGTTGTTCGACAAGACAATAATAAAGGCAAGCTATGAATTCTGTTATAATCAATGTGAATATAAAACAAATCGGTGATGCAATATCAATATGATACTGAATCAATATTTTCAATGGTCCTTTGCCAACCAGATCATATGCGATACGTGTATGAATTAAATAAGATAGATAACTCAGTTTAGAAAATGGTATTAAATATTTTGACGATAAAAATTTGTTTAAATAATTATTGTAGTACAGAGATTTTCTATCGACTAATGTTGTATATAGAACATAACCAATACCCATTGAAATAAATTGTCTTATTGAACAAATTAATATAACGGGTGGATCTGCTTGATTCATACTTGGACGTATACACAAGATTGCAAACAGAAACAGTGATAAAAACCAGTAAATATATTTTTTGATTTTGTTTTCATTCATAAAATTTTCATTTTTATGAATTAATAATTTAACCGCAAGAATAGAACCAGTAATAAAACTTCCAAAACGTACGTGAGTTGGAATATAAAATTGAACTATACTTGATAATTTATAACGATCAATAAATTCAGATTTGTTTAATGGAAATGTCAAATTATAAGTATCAAATAATGCTTTCGATCGTTCATAAGTTGTTTGATAGAATGGGTGTGATCGTGTACCGGATTTTACGATTTGTATTGTTGAATCAAACGAACAATAACAAATAATAATCGATAATATTAATAAGCATATTAATATTTTTAGAATTTGATTTAATCCGAGTTTATACCTAATCCATAATGTTCGAAGTATTAATGATAACACAATATAAACATGAAAATCAACACAATTCGACCAATTCATATGCAATGTATAAAACCAACTGTCAAATTTTGCATAATTCATTATGAATAATAGATGAACAGCATATTTCGATAGTGATTGTGGTAGATACGGTTGTTCTAAATCACCAAATAAATGCATATAGACAAACATTAATATTAAACCTGGATAGTAGCGCAAAAAACGTTTGAATATAAATAGAAAATAATTTGCATGATTTTCATTTTTATTATTTGTTAAGATCGAATATGTTAATAAAAATCCACTTAAAACGAAATAAACTTCCAAAATATTAACAAATATAACTCCAAATAGAAATGCATTTGTCTGGAGATAATTAAACCATTCAGCTGATGGATATGTTGCAATAAATAAAACAAATAATTGAGAAACATGAAGATAGATTATTAATAAACTTGACAGTGCTCGTAAACCATCAATACTTGAAAAAGAATTCGATTCAAATAGAGATTTAAAATCTTCTTTCGGCTGATATATCGGCATTTTCAACCAAAAAAAAACAGCTATTACGCTACCATCCAATGAAAAATAAGACATCGATGTTTTTCTTTTTCTCGTTATGTGCTCTCTCTGAGAAAAAAAAACAAGACAGAACGCAAAAATGCAACTTATGAGTCATCATAGACCAATTTTAACAATAGTTATATTCGAGATCAGTTTTCATTTAGAATGTTTCTTTGTTTTGTGAGTAATAATAGTCGATTGAATTTGTTTTTCTACGAGATATTCTTCCAGTTTGTGAATCCATCGTAGTAGAAAGAATCCATAATTTTGTTGTCGATTGACTGTCATATAATCTCGTGTATGTACTGCACATTGAATTGGACAACGATATCGAGAACGTTGACAGTATCGAATACATGTGAGTATAAATCGACCAGCACGTTTCAATTGCATATGAAGAAATTCATAATCAAATAACAATTCATAAATGATAATACTTCGAGTAAGCATGGCTTGAGTTTTTAACGTAGGAATTTCACCAACAGCTAAACCTGAACAACTTCATTTTTAAAAATACAAATACTATATTTGATTTCATACCGATCAATAGATTTGTAATAATGATTGTTAGACCAATTTCACCTGCGATGATGACAATGTAAACAACTGGATAGAGCATAATACCATTGCTAGATGGTGTATAAAGATGAGCTTCATAACCTATATCATACAAACTGATAGCTGTTCTTAAAACTGCTTCCATTGCTGTTCCATAAACGCTTTGATATTGAAGAAGCATATAGAAAGTAAAACCAAAACCACAGATGAGAGTGAGAAGTACAGGTAAACATTTGAGAAATTTTTTAAAAATCACTTGCATCATTACAATATACAGACCCGTGTTCATCCAAGTCAAATAACGCATATATGCTATAATATCTATCCATACTAATAGTAAACCTATAGACCCCTTAAATTTACATTTTCTATTTTAAAATATAACCAGAGAAAATAGATCTATAACTTACGATTTGCCATTGATCAGGACAACGAAATTTGAGAGGTACTTGCCAATCATACAAATCAACAATAAATATTAAACATAAAATCAATCCAAGACTTTCCAAATAAAGAGCTGATTTTCGGAAAATACGAGGAAATGAAAATAAAATCATGCCTGCATTTCTCACAAGAAAAAGTGTCAGCAATACATATAACACTGGTATAATCCAACTGTACGTTCTATTCTTGAAATATTCACTATTGTTTGATGTTAACAGATATTTTCCAACATTTTCACAGATAGTTTCATTGTCTCCAAAATCCCATATTAATGTGCCATTGATTGTATCATTATATAAACTGTAATAATAAAATGGATGTCGTGTTTCGAGTGCTATGACTGTATAGAGTATAACGAATAGAGTATAGGTTAAACAGAAAAATGTGAAAAAACCTAAACCAAAACGTTGAAATTTCTTTTGACATAATCGAACACAATAATCATGTTCCATCAATTGAATCTGTTCACTTTGAGCAACAATAAGTAATGGATGATTTCGAACAAGAACATAGGAATCATTCGTATAGATCTCCTGTAAATCATTTCGTTGATTCAATCGTAAATCATGCATCCAATTACGAATATGATATTGATCTTCGAAGAATGTATAATCATAGACAGTTTGATGTTGACTTGTATCATCATTTCCTTTCGTACGAGTTAATTTCGTATCAATAATTTCATAAGCAATATCCGGCATCAAAATGATCAGTTGTCGCATTGGTGTTGATACATATCCATTGGGATTGTAGTAGGCATTTTTTAGTAAACGTCGCCAATTCGAACATTCAAGTAAACGACGAACAATCTGTGTTTGACTATTGACAATGGCAATATCAAGTGCATTGAATCCTTTAGAATTTCGAATCGTTGCATCGGCATTCGTTGTTTCTAAAAGATAATTAACAACATGTAAATGACCGTTAGCACATGCAGACGCAATCAATGTTTCACGATTTTCAGCTTGAGTTGTCAAACAAGCATTGAATTCTTCAATAAAACATTTAGCTACTTCCAGATTTCCAAGAGTACATGCAAGATGTAACGGTGTTTTTCCATCGATATCTCGAGTATCATTCAAAACTTTGTTAACTATTTGCCTGTCTATTGTGTTGGGCAAGAGAATTTTGACTAGAGCCGTGTTTTTCACTTGAGCACACATATGTAATGCTGTACGTTGTTTGAAATCCTGCATGAATAGATAAACATCGGGTTTCATACGGTTGACGAGTAACATGCATAGATCTGCATTATTCTTCTGACAAGCAATATGAAGTGGCGTGTAACCGTTATTGTCATGTTCCGTATTGAGAAGTTTGTACAATGGATTTTCAAGCAACCAATTGAAAATGATTAAATGTTCAGGATTGGTTTGTTCAGCACAAATATGAAGAATATTTTGATGACGTGCTTGAGTACATTCTTGTAATTGTAGATCGATATTTTTCGATGTTGAAAGTAAATATTTAGCACAATCAATATGACCAAAATGTGCAGCAAGTAAAACGGGTGTATATCCTTCTCTGTTATAATTCGATAGTGTATTTAAATGAAGATCTTCAACGAGATATTCAATGATTTGACTTTGATTTAGTTTACAAGCAAGATGCAAAAGCGGTATATGGAGAGATGAATACTCATTGTAGACTTCGAGGACTGTTATCAGTATTGCACGATTGCCTGATTTAACAGCTGAGACAAGAACTGTTTCCCATTGTGTAGTATCGGCATAACGCAAAAGAAAATTTACTGTTTTGAAGTAATTTTTCTCAATAGCTCGACATAGAGCTGTTTTTCCATCAGCATCGAACATATTTACAGTACGTTTTACAAACGGATCTAGTGCTTGTACGAGAATTTCAATCATTCGAATGCAATCATCATCGAATGAAATATTACAAGCCAAATGTAAAGATGTTTCATGAAATCGATTCATTTTCTAAATATTAAAATTATATTTCTGAAAGCAATAATTGAAATAACAAATTCTACTGTAACATCTGCTCCATGATCAATTAGCCATTTGACATATGGATAATTGTTATATTTAACAGCATAGTGCAGCTATGAAATAAAATAATTCTACATCGAATATTTCGAAAATTTCACGTACTGGTGTTTGATATTCATCATCGAGAGCATTAATATTAATTTTTGGTTTAGTACTACATAGTAGTTGTAAGATTTGATCACCACAATCCGTGTTTGACCATTTTTGTCGATTTGCATACATATGGAGAACAGTTTCGCCATGAATTCCTTGAATATTGACATCTAATCGAAAGTTTTCGATGAGCGATTGACAAACTCGAAGATTATTGTAACGAACAGCATAATGCAATGCACATTGAAAATGTTCGTCTAATGATTGTAGAAAATGTCGTTCTCTCATACGATTAGAACAAATTGACAATGAACACCACCAATGACAGGACCATTTCGAGATGAATGTTTGATAATCCGAATTATTTGCTAAATAACTATCCCAATCGGAATGTTTGATAATAACTTGACGTAAATTCTCTCGAACGATTTCTTCGCGAGTTCGTTCATCACAAGAGATCATATTTCCGAGTAGATTATCCAAAGATCGTCGTCTCATTGCTGATTGAGACATGGAAATAGTGTGAATATGAGAACTGATCTTGTTACGATGTCTATGCATGCCACGTTATATTTGTTTTATTTAATATGATGAAAAAAAGAACAATAAAATCGGGCAACTTCTATGTCAATATAAATATGGGAGACAGGGAGAGAGATCGAGAAAAAAAAAGTTTTTATATACACAATTTTTTACAATTAGTAAAATGTAAAAAATCTTTTAACAACGCGCTGTAGTTCAATGCACTCAACAAATATTTTTCATATTACAAATATACAATGAAGAATGCTGTGATCAATAAAAATATCTCACATTTTGTTAGAAAAAAAAGAAAGAAAAGAAAAGTTAATTGAAGTGATGTTTGTAATCCTCTGAATTTGCAATGCAGTTTATGAAGTTTTCTTTTGATACGCTAAAAGAAACGATTATTAACAAGTAATTATAATATTTGTATGTAAGCACTTACCAACCACTACCATCATTGAGTTTATTCCAATAGGATTCCCAGTTATTAACTATCGGCTTGCTTATATTCTCGAATGCTGAATCATTTGAATTCAACCAACTAGAAAACAAAGAAAAAACACTAACCTATTATCTTTAGCAAAATTAAAAAAAAATGATAATGACTTATTATATCGATTAAGACGATAGAATACTCGTTCAGCTTGTTCACGAGTGATAAATCCTATAAATAAGAAACTTGCCAAAGTGAAACGGATGCATTCCTTTCTTCTACCTGGTGTTACACTATTTTGATCCAGAATGTAATCCAATCGGTCACGGAATGAAACACTGCTTCTTCGTGCACCTGCATAATGAGTCAACATAAGATAAGCTTCAGCAAACTCTAATATTCACCAATAAAACTATGATCTATTTATAAACCTAAATCATGTAGGTTACCTTCAAATGTTAATTTTCCTTTATTTCATAAAATAAAATAGAATAGAATAAAGTATTTAGTAAAAGAAAATGAAATACCTGCTCCTTCAAAATCGTACGTTTCAAATACATCATCGGACATTCGATTTAATTCACGTTCAGTGAAAAATGGTGGTAGACCACTTGGAAGTGAACTTGACTTGCTATTGATGTACATTTTTTTATATAAACGACGAAATTCTTTTTTGTCAATTGCATTATCATGTAGCGTAACAGTATCAAAATCTTTATGAATTTTTTTAACCATCGGCAAAGGAATACCTGTTACATGACTAAATTCAATCAAGTCCCATTCAGTAAACGTATTTTTTGAACTGCGTAATCCCATGATACTCGTTTGCACAATGACGAACAAAATAATAATAGAAAAGTCAAATGCAAGCTTGTTGAGAGTATAAAAACGATGTTTTTTTCTTTATTTTCTCTCGCTATTGCTAAATGTTTCTTGAAGAGGAAAGAAGAAAGAATACGACAAGCATCTCTTATATACTATCTATAACTTAACCAGGGTTCTTTTTTTTCATTGAACGGAGTAGAATAGAGAGAAAAAAAAATATAAGAATTTCGTCATTCTGTGCTTGCCTCGATAACAGCAAGTAACAGGAAAGAAGAAGAAAAAAGAAATGAACCATAAAAAATGTTGTTGGTTTCATTTTTCTCTTTTCTGTAGATGTTCACTATAAGCTTGTGATTGATAATAAATGACAATTTATTACATTTCAAAATCAAACAAACAAGAAAAACATTCTTAAGCACTAAAACGATGATGAAAAGCACTCAATGCAATAGCAAATGCTTGCATAGCTGTCAAAGGATATCGATAGTCGAGAGCAAATGTATTCTCATCAACACGACCAAATTGTAAAATAACATCTTC
>Ga0209930_1005076_pt1 | contig 11044 bp, 15 predicted proteins | sample ThiBiot_500_biof_2_FD_183948 | JGI IMG/M metagenome (GOLD analysis project Ga0209930, IMG submission 183948) | Wastewater bioreactor microbial communities from Cape Town, South Africa - Thiocy_cont_500_biof (SPAdes) | ecosystem: Engineered > Bioreactor > Thiocyanate-remediating >... | reverse complement strand
TGTCGTGCTCGGGCAGTACACCACGATGCAAGCCGAGCTCGCGCGCAAGGCGATCGCCGAGAGCGTCAACCCGGCACTCACCAAGCTGGCCGACTTCCTCACTACCGATTACTTGCCTGCATGCCGCAAGAGCTCGCTCGGTCTCAGGTTCGATTGGCACTCTTCACGCTCGCAGGCTCGTACGCTCTCTCTCTTTCCTGCTGACGAGCAGTTGCTTGGCGGTGCGGCAGTGCTCTCCCGGGCGGCAGCGCGTACTACGAGTTCCTGGTGCGCAAGTTCACCAACGATAAGAGCCAAACGGCGAAGAAGGTGCACGAGCTCGGCCTCTCGGAGGTGGCACGCATCCGGGCGCAGATGGACGCCATTCTGAAAGCGAACGGCTTCACGGGATCGTTCGAAGAGTGGACCAACCGCTTGCGCGCTGATGTGCGATACCAGTTTGCGACAGAACAAGAGCTGCTGGGTACGTGCTACTGAGCTCTCGCTCTCTCTCTCTCGCCCTCGCTCGTTGTTGTGCTCATCTGCACACTCGGTGTCGCAGATTTTGTGATGCTGTTGTCCAAGAAGATCGACGGCAAGCTCCCGTCGTTATTCGGTACACTTCCGCGTTGCCCGTATACGATCGAACCGGTGCCCGAGAACCAAGCACCTTCCGAGGCGGCTGGCTTCTACATTGGCAGTGATGCAGCGGTATGCAGAGAGCGAGAGAGAGAGAGAGCGCGAGAGAGCAGTGCTCGTAACTTGGTTTACTCACACGAGGGAACGATTGAACAGTGCACGAGGCCAGGCGCCTTCTTCGTCAACACCTACGACCTGCCCTCGCGACCGCGGTATGGCATGTACTCGCTGACGCTGCATGAGGCCATGCCGGGCCATCACTTGCAGACGGCGCTGCAGGCCGAGTTGCCGAATCTGCCGCTGTTCCGCGTCTACGGCGACTGGACGGCCTTCTCCGAGGGCTGGGGCTTGTACTCGGAGTCGCTCGGAGTCGACATGGGTATCTATGACTCGGACGCTGCCAACTTTGGCCGCCTCGACGACGAGATGCTGCGCGCCTGCCGACTGGTGGTCGACACCGGCATCCACATGTTCAACTGGACCAAGACGCAGAGCGTCGAGTTCATTCTCTCGAACTCGGCCCTATCGGAGCTCGAGGTCGTGTCGGAGGTTGAGCGGTACATCGGGTGGCCAGGGCAGGCGCTGGCGTACAAGTCGGGGCAGCTCAAGATCTCGTCGCTCAAGTCGTTGGCACGCAAGCAGCTCGGCAGCCGCTTCGACATTCGCCAGTTCCACGACGTGGTGCTCGGCAATGGCGCGATACCGCTCGAGATCCTGGACCAGCAAGTGCTTGCGTGGGTGCAAGCCTCGACGCCAAGTACCAACAAGGCGTGACGCACACGCCGATATTGATTCGTTCGCCGTGTACCATAGAGAACGTGAGACAATACACCACCACCACAACCACAACATTGACAACCGACATTGACATCGCGAGCCACATTCGTGCATCATTCGCTTGTTGTCGTCGTGCGCGTGCCACCTCCCCTCTCCTCGTGGCGCTTGTTATCATCATCGAGGAAGGTGGTTGATTGATTGATTGATAGACTGCATCGCAGCTCGCTCTCTCTCTCGAATATGCTTCGATCGTTGACGCGAGTGGCGGCGGCGACACGAGTGGTGGTGTCGGTGGGCGGCGGCGCGTTGCGTCGCGGCGGCGTCGTGGCGCACGCGACCTCGCGGCGCACGTGGTCCAGCCACGCACTGCCGGTGCCGACCACTGGCCTGTGCTTCGAGCTCACGGATGAACAACGCGAGATGCAGCAGATGGCTCGCAAGTTCACGGCCGAGTATGTTGTTGTGGTCCCGTGCGCGAGAGATAGGGATATGTACTGACGACCTCGATCTCGACCTCGATCTCGACCTCGATCTCGACCTCGATCTCGACCTCGATCTCGACCTCGATCTCGACCTCGATGATGATAGCAACATCATCCCTCGTGCAGCCGAGTATGACCGCACCGGCGCGTACCCTTGGGATATCTTCAAAGGCCTGTGGGAGCTCGGTCTCATCAACCTCCACATTCCGAAGGAGGTCGGCGGTCTGGGCCTTGGATGCGTCGAGGGCGTGGTGATCGCCGAGGAGCTGGCGTACGGCTGCACCGGCATCTCGACCGCTGTGTCTGCGAACGACCTAGCCGAGGCGCCGCTGATCCTGGCCGCCAACGACGCCATCAAGAAGAAGTACCTCGGTCGTATGACGGAGGAGCCGCTTGCTGCAGCGGTACGCTACGTGGTCTCGTGTGCTCGATGATCATCGATGATCATCGTGGTCGTCGTCGAGTGGGAACTACGTGCTTCCCACTCAGAGCGAGAGAGCGAGAGAAGGACGATGGTGATGCTGATGGTGGTGATGGTGGTGGTGGTGTAGTACTGCGTCACCGAGCCCGGTGCCGGTAGCGACGTGGCCGGCATCAAGACGACGGCCGTCAAGCAGGGCGACAAGTGGGTGCTGAACGGCAACAAGCAGTGGATCACGAACGGCGGCGTCGCGAACTGGTACTTTGTGCTGGCGCGCACGGACGCGAGCGCCAGCGCCGGCAAGGCCTTCACGGCCTTCGTGCTCGACGCCAACACGCCCGGCATCACGGTCGGCGCCAAGGAGAAGAACATGGGCCAGCGGGCGTCCGACACTCGCGCCATCTCGTTCGACAATGTCGTGGTGCCGCACGAGAACGTCGTCGGCAGCGTGGGCCAGGGCTTCAAGATCGTCATGGGCGCGTTCGACCGTACGCGCCCGCCGGTCGGTGCCGGCGCCTTGGGCCTCGCACGTCGTGCCATGGACGAGGCCACTCGCTACTCGCTCGAGCGCAAGACCATGGGACAGGCCATCTGCAACCATCAGGCACGCTCACACTCTCACTCGCACTCGCACTCGACTGGAATCACTGCTAACCTGCTGTTGGTGTTGCGCGTAGGCCGTGGCCTTCATGTTGGCCGAGATGGCGATCGGCATCGAGACCAGCCGCTTGATCGTGCACCGCTCGGCGTGGGAGATCGACGTCGGCCGCAGGAACACCTACTACGCCTCGATCGCCAAGGCGTGGGCGGCCGACGTCGCCAACAAGTGCGCCACCGACGCCGTGCAGATCTTTGGCGGCTACGGCTTCAACACCGAGTACCCGGTCGAGAAGTTGATGCGCGACGCCAAGATCTTCCAGATCTACGAGGGCACGGCGCAGATTCAGCGCATGATCATCTCGCGTCATGTGATCGATGCCGCGGCGAGTGGCAGCAAGTGAGCGCATTCGTTCGTGCACGTCGTGCGAGTCGTGCGAGTCGTGCGAGTCGTGCGAGTCGTGCGAGTCATCGTCATTGTTATTGTCATCGTGTCACAAATGTGAGCCAATATACACCAGTGCTGTTTCGATTCGATCGATAGCACGATTCTCTTCTCGCAAATGGCGATAGCACGGCGCGTACGAGTATGAGTACGGGTACGGCTGGTGCTGATGCTGATGCTGCGCGTTACAGTTCGACGTAGCGCAAGCCCTCGAAGCCTGGGCGCTTGTCTCGCACGGCCAAGTGAGCGCGACCAAAGTGCAGCGCCTGCCACGAGGCGGCCACGTGCTCCATCGAGCCATTGGCGCGCAGGTCGGCAAAGTGCGCGGCGGCGTTCTCGCGCGAGCTGTGCTCGAAGAGCGTCAGGTGCGGCGTCAACGGCTGCGAGTACGGCGTGATCTTGGCCTTGTGCGTGGCAAAGACGCCGGCCGTCGTCGCCGTGTCGAACAGGTTGCCGAGCGCGGCACGGAGCTTGTCGTCGTCCTGCGTCGCGTACCGCAGCGCGATGTGGTTCGGGAACGGATGCTCGAGTCGAACCGTGCCAGGCCGGGCGTCCAGCAGCGCCAGCACGCGCTCGGCCGTGTTGGCCTCGCGCGCCGCAGCCACCAGGCCGTCGAGCATCGACTCGGTCACGGCGCCAATGTACCACAGCGTCATGTGCGGCACGATGCCGCCGCCGGGAGCCGCCGAGCGAGCGACCTGCGCGTTGGTGTGCTGAGCGCAGAACTCGCCAATCGCGTGCTCCGAGAGCTCGGTGGCGTCGCGCGGTTCGAGCGACGCCTCGAGCCACGCGGTACCGAGAGGCGCTTCTTGCGGCGTAGACGCGAGCATCGTGAGAGCGACGAGGATCGAGGCGAGAGACACGACAGTGAACGAGACGAGAAAGAAGGAGCCCAGCGCAGGAGGAGGCGGCGAGCGAGAGCGAGCGACGAGGAGAATGAAGGAGGAGCGAGAGTGGTGGGAATGGCTGCAGCAGCAGCGAATGTCGATTGCCAGTGCGAACGAACTAACCGATGGCGCAGCTCCTTCTCGTTCGGTGGGCTTACCGACGCGCCTGGGAGACACGGCAGCAGCGCTGGAGGAGGTCGTGTCTCAACCTCCCCGGTGGCGCGGCCGCAGGTACGTATCGATAGCGAGCGCCGCGAGGTCCGGGAGGCCGCAGGGCGACAATTAATCGGGCGATCGAGCGGCCAATCAGGAGCGTCCGATCGATCGCCTTCCGAACTACAGCGCGCTCGATCGACAAGAAGCAGGTCGTTGCTTCTTCGCCTGCACTCGCTCGCGCACTCTCACGCTGTCGCTACTCGACAGTCTGCCTCTGCCTGCCTTCTCTCGCGCCCTCACACACACGCACGCTCTCTCTCACTCCTCACACTCACCCGCGAGATGAAGCGCTCCTCGCGTGAGGTGCAGACCATCTTCGAGGCGTGGCACGCCATCAAGACCAACGACGTCGCGTCGGCCGAGTCGTTGTTGTTGGCGCATATCAAGAGCGCCAACTTCCCGCTGCTTGAAGATACGCTCTCGATCGAATGGATCGCCGGTCGCTTTCGACGCTTCCTCGAGCGCGAGTTCTGCGCCGAGCACCTGGACTTTCTGCTGGCCGTGCGCGAGGCTCGCGACCTCGTGGCGCTCTCGAGCACGGCCGTCAATGCCGCAGCCGCCACCGCGGCCACCGCGGCCACCTCACCGCCACCACGTGCTCCCACAGGCCACCAGACACCCGATCAACTCGCGGCCTCGTTGCTGGCCAGCGGTGGCGCGGCCACTGCGTTCGGCGTGGCTTCTGGCGCGACGCCGCTCGACACGGCGACGCGATTGTACAACAAGTACTTTACGCCGTGCGAGCTCAACCTGTCGCAGGTCGAGCAGCAGGCCGTACACGCGAGCATGAACGCGCTACTCTCACCGAACAATGCTGCTGGTGCCACTACCACCACCACTGGTGCCACTACCACCACCACTGCCACTACGGCCGATCCACTCAAGATCTTTGACCTCGCGTACCACTCGGTGTTGTCGATGCTGCGCGAGCCGCACGCTCGGTTCGCCGAGTCGCGTTCGATACAACGCGCCGTCTCGCCACCGACCAGCGGCAAGCAAGCAACCGCCGGCGCTGGCAGTGGTGCGCCATCAGCCTTTCGTCGGTTCTTTGCGAACCTCGGGGCCACGAGCGATGCGTCGTCGAATGCCGCGACGCCGCCATCAGCGGCGGGTGCGTTGAACAGCACCGCCGGAGTGCCGCCGCGAAGCCGCACCAAGTCACCGGCGCCTGCTGGTGCCAGTGCGACACTCCGAGGTGCCGGCAGAACGCTCGAGGCGCCAGGCGAGGCGCATCGACGTCGCTCTCGCTCGGTCGGCAGCATGTCCGACCTGCTGGCTGGCGTCGTGCTGCCGCCAAGCACCACCACTCCTGCTGCCGACACTCCTCCTCCTGCTACTGCTACTGCTGCTACTGCTGCTACTGCTGCTACTGCTGCCACTGCAGTCCCGACCAACTTGCCGCCACCGCCACCCGGCGCCTCAACAACCGCGTTTCAACCTCCGCCGAGCGACCCGCCACCGAGCAGGCCGACGCGCTCGGGCGCCGTCACGGCATCGCCGCCTGCGTTGCTGCTCTCGGGCCTCGCGTCCAAGCCGACGCCACCCACCTCTCCCGAGTCCTCGACACCGACCTCACCCACACAGCGACCGATCGATGTTGATGATGCGCGTGTGCCGTCGCTCTCGGTGGCGCCAGCAGCCACCTCCGCCATCGTAACGACGACGACGACGTCGCCGCCACCTCAGCGCCAGCAGCAACAGCAACAGCAAGCCAAGCCAGTGAGATCGGGAGGTGCTGGCAATCCAAGCGGTGCCAACGGTGGCGCGGGTCGTGGTGCTGGCCGCGGCCGTGGTCGAGGCGCCGCCCAGGAGCCTGGGCAAGGCTCGAGCGAGACACTGACGCCGCCGCGTCGGCCGACCCGCGCGCGACCGGCATCGCTCATTGTGCGCTCATCGAACGGCTTGCAGGCCATCTCGCTGCAGAGCGATTTGGAGGAGCTCTCGGCCGCCGGCGGCGCGGGCGACGTGGCGTCGTTCTCGTGGACGGCGCCCGACCCTGCGCGTCCCGGGCCGACACTGCGCGAGACACTCGACGACCCGATACTGCGCTTCTACTTTCGCGAGGCGCTCGAGCGCGAGCACTCCGAGGAGTACATTGCCTTCATCGAGGACGTCATGGCGTACCGTCTGCTGGCGTCGCTCGGTCCGACCGAGATGGAGACCACCGATCCACCGCTGCCGGCGGCGCTCAAGCGCACGGCATGGGTGCCGCCCGAGAACTCGCGCTTGGCTCGCTGGCGCACGCAGTGCCGCTCTTCGGCGCTCAACCTCTACCACAAGCACTTCTTCGACAAGGACCTCGGCTTCTCGCCTGACACCAAGCGCACGACCGCCAAGTTGATCGAGGACCTGCGCGTCGCCTCGACCACCGACGTGCCGTCGCCCAACGTCTTTGACGCGGCCTTCAACGACGTGGTCATGTCGCTGCACGAGCCGCACGGCCGCTGGCTGCGCTGCCAGGACATTTCCAAGATCCTCGCCGAAGCGTACGCGCGAACGCCACCTGCTGTGCCGTCGCAACAACAACAACCGCAACCGCAACCGCAACCGCAACCGCAACCGCAGGCGCCATCGCAATAGCTCCTCTGTATGGCACACATGACTCTGATGACCTTGTACATTGATAGAGATCGATTAGATTGTATTTGTATCGTTATCGTTGATTATTGATGTTTGTTTTACCGCAACTCTAACACACGACATATATATATATTAAACACTAAGCTATCTGCACACTCACGTCAATGTACAACTCTCGCTCACGATATCTCACGATATCTATCTCACTCACTCACTCACTCACTCACTCACTCACTCACGAAAACGCCCTATCCAAGATCGCAATCAGCTTGGTGATATCGACCTCCATGTCGGCCGTGTCGTCAGGTCGCGACGCTTCGCACGGCATCTGGTAGTAGGTCTGGTTCAGCAGCCCGGCCATGGTCCACACCATGCGCGCCGGATGCCGCATGGTCGAGCGGAACTCGCTGCGCAGCACGGGCATGAACTCGACGAGCACCGTATCGCGCGGCGCAAACACCTGGTTGTAGAAGGCGCCGCCGTGCGGCCCGATCATGACTGCCACGCGCTCAAAGTACTCGACCACTCGCTCGGGCGTGCCGAGCGCCGAGCTGCTAAAGACCTCGAGCTGCATCGGTGGCTGTCGCCGCTGCGCCCACTCTCGCAGGGCCTCGAGCGTCGCGTGCTCGTTGAGCACCGTGCGCCCGGCGTTCGCGTGCTCCTTGCGATTGGAGCGCGAGAGGTACGAGATGATGCGTCGCTCCGAGAGTGGCACCTGCGCGACGCCCAGCAGCGCCTGCATCTTGCTCCACAGGAAGGGATGGATCGGTGGCGCGTGGCATGGCACCAGCAGCTCGCGTGCCACGAGCTTGTGTGAGAGCGAGAAGCGCACGATGCGCTGCTCGTCGAAGCCGATGAACTTGAGCAGCTCGAGCACCGGCTTGTGCCGGCGGTCGGTGAGATCCACGAGGAGCTTGACGTTGGCGTCGGTGCCGATGAGCTCCCACGCGTGCGCGATCTTGGGGAAGACGTTGTCGATAAAGTGCTGGAACGACCAGCCGCCGTCGCACACGAGGCTCACGAGCGAGTCGTACGTCGTGGCGCTCGAGTACTCGTTGCGCTCGAGCACCTTGGTGAAGAACTCGAGCGGCGTCGATTGGCCGCAGTCCACCCAGCCGCGGTACACGCCATTGCGCACGGCGCTAATGTGGCCTCGCACATGCTGCGGCGTGTAGTACGCCAAGTGACGCTCAGCATCGTCGTCGTACTGCTGTCGCTGTTGCTGTTGCTGTTGTTGTTGTTGATGAGAGTCCCGCACACAGAAGCTCGCGTCGGCGACCGTGCACCTTTGTGAGGTCTCGAGCAGTTGCTTGGTAAAGTTGTTCTGCAGGAACCACTGGTGATCCTCACGCGACGCGAACTTGGGCATCGGCAACACGAACGGCGGATACGCGTACTCGGCATGGTACATGACCCGCGTCTTGTTGAGGCATGCCGCTTGATTGGCAGTGCCCTGGAGACACTTGTCGCGCACCAACACTGGCGGCAGCACGGCTTGCGTCAGCGGCTGCTCGGCGCCTGGATATCGACGCTGATAGGCCGCGATCGCTGGCGATACTCGTGTGGCATCATCGACACGACGTGTGAGCTCTCGAAGTCGCTCGCGTAGGCTCCACGTATCGGCGTCGACCGATTGAAGCTGCTGCTCGGCGTTGGCGCTCGTGGATTCGAGCTGCTTCGTGATGCGCCGCACATCGTGCTCGAGGTCCGAACGACGCTGCTGTGTCGCGAGCAGCTCGGTACGACATGTCGCCAACGACTCGATGGCATGATCGACTTGCTTCTGGAACCACTTCTCTCGAGCGTTCGGATCGTTCGTGAGCTGCCTCACCTGCGACTCGAGCTCGTGCACGATGCGAGTGGCATTCTCGAGCTCGAGACGCAACGACATCATCGACATGGCGCTGCTGCTGCTCGTCCTCGAGCACTCGCTGCTGCTGCTGCGCCGCCAGCTGCTGCACGAGCTTCTCCTGCAACTGTTGGAGTTGCTCGAGCTTATGCTCAGACTCAACGAGCCGCTGTTGGTATCGTTGTTGCGCCTCGAGTTCCAACGAGCCAGGAACCTGTGGCAGATGCAGCACCTGGTGCACGAGCAGCACCACGAACGCCACCAGCACGACCAACACGCCCAACCGACCGACGTGTCGCATGATCGCTTCCGCGCAACGCTATGAACTCATCGACGCCCAACGTGGTGTGGTTGCTGGTCGTCAGCGTGGCCAAATACAACGACGTGTAACGAGAGAGTGAGAGTGTACGTGAGCAGGCAAACAAGCGATTGATTCGACAACCGAACAGTTCGACTACGTTGATGACATGAAACATAACAAATAGGTAGGTAGGTAGGTAGATAGATGGATAGATAGGTATCTAGGGAGTGTGGCAGTTGAAAGAGGAGTATCAGAGGAAGCTTGATCAAGGCTCTCGCATTGGGGGAGGGGGCTGCTGCCATCGTGGCTGCTGCCATCGTGGCTGCAGCATCGCCGCGACACCTTACGACACGAGGCAGCTCTTGCCGGCCTTGCCGGACTTGCTGGCCTTGCCGGACTTGCCAGCCTTCTTGCCTTGTACTTGCGGCCGTGTCTCATCCATCGACTGGCGTGTGACCTCGGCTTCGTGTGCCGGCTTGTAGAGTAGTCGTGCCACTTGCTCGAATACGTCGTTGACGCCTTCGTTGTTGAGCGAGCTCGTGCGGAAGAACGGCAGGCTGTGTGTACGAGCAAACTCCTGCTCACAGATATCGAATGCGCGTCAGTCAGTACAAAGTCTTCGAGGCGAGCGAGTGCGTGAGCGAGTGCGTGTGAGTACCGCGCCGACTTCGAGGGCATTCGGCTCTTGCGCACTCGAGTCGCACTTGGCCGCGACGACGACCTCGATGGCCGAGGCACTCTTGTACTGATGCACGGTGTCGTACGACTTGGCGAGATGCTCAGCTGACTTGACCGACTCGACCGAGAACAACAGAATGAAGGCGTTGGCGGCCGGATAGTAGTTGGCTGGATCGCCTGCGTGCTCGATGTTGTCGGTATCGGACTGCGCAAGTGCGAGAGTGCGAGTACGTGTGAGACCATCATGATGCGTGCGATGACATCAATCATTCGATCGCTCGATAGAACAGTCATCGTACGATCATGAATGATATGGATTGGCCATCTATCGTTGTTACTTTGTGGTACTACTCGACGAATACGAGCACCATCAGCATCATCAGCATCATCAGCATCATGTGCATCTACAATGGATCGCTCGCTCGTCACGCAGCTACACGTACCACCTCCTCGAACGCCGGTGTGTCATCAAAGATGTTTTGCTAAGAGCCAAGATCATCGGGCGCATACTCGACCAATCAGCCAACGAACGACACACTCACACACTCACACTCGAGCGAGCATCAGCATCAGCATCATCGACGTACGCAGAACCGTCGAACCAACGACGTCTTACCAGCGGCTCGAGCGCCGAGCACCTGAATAGTACACTTGCTCATATCGCGATGGTGTGTGTTGTATCTGTGTGTGTGTCTCTCTACTATGGCAGGCCTGGATGGTGGTGATATTGATGACGTGTGCGTGAGCGAGCAACCAAGCAACTACCGCGCCATCGCCGTCGACATCGAGCTCGTGCTCGTGGTCGTCGTTGTTTGATGTCCACCTCGCTCTCGCACCCACTCGATGACCGACGACACTTGCGAGGCACTCATCGAGGCCGCCGCACGATCGAACACCGTGACACTGCTCACGCTCTCGGGCCTCGAGCTCGAGAGCGTGCCCGAGTCGCTCGATGCTCCCTGGACCACGCGCATCACGCGGCTGTTCCTGTCGCGCAACCGCATCTCGCGACTGCCGCCGTGGTTCTGTGCTCGCTTCGAGGGCCTGACCGGTCTCTATCTGCACACCAACGAGTTGGTCGAGCTGCCCGACGACCTGGCGCGCCTCTCGAACCTCACGGAGCTGATACTCGCGCGCAACCAGCTGAGCTTCCTGCCGCACTCGCTCGGTCAGCTGACCAATCTGCGGCAGCT
>Ga0209930_1005073_pt1 | contig 11045 bp, 7 predicted proteins | sample ThiBiot_500_biof_2_FD_183948 | JGI IMG/M metagenome (GOLD analysis project Ga0209930, IMG submission 183948) | Wastewater bioreactor microbial communities from Cape Town, South Africa - Thiocy_cont_500_biof (SPAdes) | ecosystem: Engineered > Bioreactor > Thiocyanate-remediating >... | reverse complement strand
CTCCAGGACGTGACCGACCACGACCGCGCCCGCGGCCATGGCCTCGCACGCGGCGACGCCGTACGACCCCAGCCGGAACTGGTCGAGCACGATGTCGGCATCCGCCCACGTCGCCGGCATCTGCGCAGAGGGCACCCCCGCGGTGATCTCGCGGTACTCGATCACGCCGCGATCGTGCAGACGGCGGAGAGCGGGCCGGATCAGGTCCGTCCCCTTGATCCAGGGGTTCGTCGGGAGGTGGGCGACCACGGGCACCGCACGGGCCGGAGGGCGGTCCGGTGCGCGCCAGCGGTCCACGTCGACCACCACGGGGCACCAGTGCGCGAACGGGAGGTCGGCGAGCAGATCGGGCGTCGAGACGAAGGTGGGCCGGCCGAGGCGCGTGAGCAGGGCGATGTTGCGCTCCGCCTCGATCTCGTGTCGCGCGAGATAGATGTCGGTGTCGCGGTAGGGCGACCACACGGTGCGGGTCGCGTGACGGCTCGGCAGGCGGACATCCGTCCCGTGGGCCATGTAGGCGGTCGACACGCCCGCCGCCGTCAGGATGTCGGCCTCACGGGCGACGTCGCGCAGGAACAGGCGCCCGAACAGGGGCTTCTCGGCCTCCACGAGGACGTGAGTGAAGCCCCGGACGGCGTCCAGCTGCGCCCGCTGCCACGTGCGCGACCGCTGGTAGACCGCGACGGGCACCTCCGTGTCGGCGCGGAACGCGTAGCCGCCCGGACTGACGACGCTCATGTTGCGGCACTGCAGCCGCGGATCCGCGGACTCGAGGGCGCGCGCCCACGCATAACCCTGCTCGGAGTAGTTGACCGGCCCGATGTACACACGCACCGCTGCGTCGGGCACCGCGGTGGGCGGCGGAACGTCCTGCGGGCGCACACGCCCGAAGCGCAGGGCGGCGATCCTCCCCGGGATGCTCGCGGGATGGTCGGCGACGTACTCGATCACGCGATTCGCCCACGACGGCAGCCGTCCGCGCGAGCGCGCCGCCGCGGTGCCCCGCTGCGTCGGAGTCAGGGGGCTGCCCGGACCCGGTGCGACGCCGGGACCAGCAGCACTCGGACGGTCGCCCGGAGCCGGCCGCACGAGGATCGCCGCCCGGCGCAGCGGGCTGTCGACGGCGAACACGGCGAGCGGGGACGCGGTGATCGCCCGCGTCCACCGCGGGCCGCGGTGGTGCCGCTCGGCGGCGGCTACGAGCGCGCGGGGGTCCCGGGCCGACGCGGCGGCGAGCACGCGGTGGTCCGCGATGGAGAGGCTGGCCAGCCCGCGGGGGTCGAGGGCGGAGAGCCACGCGGCCACGTCCGCGACCGCGTCAGCGTCGGTCGCGGACCACTCCTCGGGCTCGGGACGCCGCAGCACCGCCGGGACGAGGATGAAGCGCGCCATCATCACGGCCACGGCGGTGCGGGCGGCCGGTTCGAGTGCGGCGATCCACGGACGTTCCCGGAGACGCGTGAGCGCCTCGAGGTCGCGCGAGGCCGGGCGCGATGTCGTCGTGACGCGGTCCTCCTCCTCGTCGCTCAGCACGTAGCCGGGCAGCGACGGATCGTAGGACACCACACCACCGCGCGTCACGAGGGCCAGCGACAGCTCGATGTCCTCCCCGGTCGCGACCCCCTCGCTCAGCATGATGCCCAGCCGGTCCAGGTATTCGCGCCGGATGAGCCCGAACAGGGCCAGGCGGTAGGCGAGCCGATCCCGACCGGCGTCGAGCGCGGTGAGCCGCCCGCGCCGCGTGAGCGGGTCGCGCAGCGACCTGCCGTTGAGGTCGCGCTGGGGGCCGATGAGGTAGTCCGACCCGAACGCGCGCGCCGCCTCGACCCACCGGTCGATCGTGCCCGGCTCGAGATAGTCGTCGGAGCCGAGCAGCATCACGTACGGCGCCGATCCGGCGCGGATCCCGACGTTCATCGGCCCGGCCGGCGAAGGGACGCCGTCGGAGAACTCGAGCACGCGCACGCGCGGATCGTCGCCGAGGGCGCCGAGGGCGGCGCGCATGTCGTCGGCGCGGAGATGATGGGCCACCACCGTCACACGTACGGCCGTGCGGCCCGCGAGCGCGGACGCGACCGCCCGCGTCACGGGGCGGCGCAGATCGTGGTTCGCGATCACGACGTCGACGACGGGCGCGTCCGCCTCGTGCGTCCCGTCTTCCGGAGCCGTCATCGCCTCGGCGACTCCGGCTGTGCCGCGATGGCGTCGATCGCGCGCTCCCATCCGGCGACCTGCGCGTCCGCGGACAGCTCGCGCGCTGCCGCATCCGATGCGGCGACGAAGCCCGCGACCGCGTCGGGCGTCAGCGTGTCGAGGGCGGCGGCGAGCGCATCCGCGGTGAAGTCGGACGTCACGACGCCGAGCCCGCGGGCCTCGACGGTCCCGGCCATCTCCGGCGACGGCCCGACGATGAGCCCCAGCCGCGCCTGCACGTAGTCGAAGAACTTGTTCGGGAGCGCCCAGCGGTTGTTGAAGTTCCCCGGGGGAAGGACGTGCACGCCCATGTCGTAGGCGGTGAGCGTGGGAATGAGCCGGTCGTAGGGCACCGGGTCGAGGACGCGCACGCGTCCGCCCGTCGTCTCGGCCTTCTCCTTCAGCTCGGCCAGGTGGTCTGGTTCGTGGGGCATGAGATACATGTCGAGCTCGACCTCGGCCCTCGACCGCGCCACCCCGTCGATCAGCAGGGTCAGATCGCGGTTGCGCAGCGCCGCTCCGCTGTGCACCAGCCGGATCGGGCTGCCGACGGCGTGGGGGCGGATGTCGCGGAACGGCGTGGCGTTCGTGACCACGCCCGGACGGAACCCGAACTCTTTCTCGTACTCCCTCGCCAATCCCCCGCCCACCGTCGTCGTCGACGCGACCCGCGCCACGAATCGCCGGCAGAGCCAGCGGGCGTAGGGGGCCCGCCAGAACACCCATGCCGGCACGTCGTCGTGCAGACGCGGGTAGTACTCGTGGAGATCGACGTGGATGCGGGACGCGGGTGCGAGCTCCAGCGCGATCGGTGCGGTTTCCGCCTCGTTCGCGAGCACGACGTCGAACGCCCTCCCCCGGAGGAGACGGCGCGCCTCCTTCACGGCGCTCGTCGACGAGTAGGCGGCACGGTACAGGCGCGCGGCGATGAGCCGGAAGTCGGTGTCGAGCGCCCCGTGCTCGGTGCCGATCTCGAGGTGCTCCGCCACCCCGTCCGGCGCCGGGCCGTAGCCGCAGGTCGTGACGCGGTAGCGGTCGGCGAATGCGCGCACCTGCTTGAGCACCCGCGCGTCATCGACGATCGGCGAGAACGAGACGATCAGCAGCGACGGTTTGCTCACGGGTCGGGACTCCTGGATGGGACCGGGCACGGTTTCTGATCCCCTACGAGGACGGGCGGGCGACGATCGCGGCGACGGCATCCGTCCAGACATGCTGGACCGTCTCCGCCGACCAATCGCGCGCGGCGATCGAGGATGCGGCCTTCCACCGCGCGACGGTCTCCGGGGTGACGGTGTCGAGCACGCGGGTGAGGTCGTCCGCGGTGTATCCGTCGGTGACCACCCCGACGCCCGTCTGTCGCACGACGTCCGCCATCTCGGGCGACGGGCCCACGATGAGACCGAGGCGAGCCTGGATGAAGTCGAAGATCTTGTTCGGCAGCGCGAACCTGCTGTTGACGGTCTGCGGCTCGAGCAGGTACGCGCCGACGTCGTAGCCGTTGAGCGTGTCGACGAGGGCCGACTGCGGCACGGGGTCGTGCAGCGCGACCCTTCCGCCGCTGTCCGCCGCGGCAGTGCGGAGTTCCTCGATATAGGCCGGGTTCGACGGCATCAGATAGAGATCGAGCGTCACATCGGTCGTGGTCGCGAGTGTCGCCGCCACCAGCTTGTGGATGCCGCGGGACGGAGCCCCGACGCCGGCATGGACGAGGCGCAGAGGTCGGCCGGGCTCCGTGGGGGACAGGTCGTGGTACGGCGCGACGTTCGGGACGACCGCGGGCAGGAAGCCGCAGGCTCGCTGGTACTCGAGTGCGATCTGATGGCCGACGGTCGTCGAGGACGCGGCCCGTCCGGCGACGCGGCCGCACAGCCAGAGGTAGTAACCGGCGGCGAGACGGCGGTACCCGCGCACGGCGGCACCCTCCTTGGGCCAATACTCGTGCAGATCGGCGTGCAGTCTCGACAGCGGGACGACGGACGTGCCGACGAGCAGCGTGTCGATGTCGTTCGTGATCGCCACGTCGAATCGCCGTCCGCGCAGCGCGGCGCGGGCCTGCCGTGCGTGCGGCGCCGCCCAGAACGCGGCACGATACAGCCGCAGAGCCTTCAGCGACTCGACCGCGAGGGAACGCGCCCGCGCGCGCCGCGGAGACGAGCTCACCGGCGGCGGGGTGAGCTCGATGTGCTCGACGTCCGCATGGGGCTGGGGGCCGTAGCCGCAGGTCGTCACGGCGTAGGCGCCCGCGAACAGACGCACCTGCTTCATGACCCGCGCGTCGTCGATGATCGGCGAGAACGAGACGATCAGCAATCGGGGGCGGTCAGGCACCGGCGACCTCGAGACCGGCCAGCCGCGCCTGGACCCGGAAGTCCGGCACGGCGCGCTGGAGCTCGTCGAAGCTGCCCGTCGCGACGACGTGGCCGCCGTCGAGATAGGCGATGGTGTCGAAATGCCGGATCGTCGCGAGACGGTGGGCGACCGCGACCACCGTGACGTCGCCCTGCAGGCCCCGGATCGCTTCGGCCACAGCCTCCTCGGTTCGGCCGTCCAGAGCGCTGGTCGCCTCGTCGAGGACGAGGACGAGCGGGTCCGAGTACAGGGCGCGGGCGATGCCGAGACGCTGACGCTGGCCGCCGGAGAGGTTCGAGCCGCGTTCGGTGAGCATGCTGTTGATGCCCTCAGGACGGGACCGGAGGACGTCGTCGAGCTGCGCGCGATGGAGAGCGCGCTCCACACGCTCGGGATCGAAATCATCGCCCCACGTGAGGGCGACGTTCTGTGCGATGGTCGCCGAGAAGATGCTGACCGACTGCGGCACGTAGGCCACGCGGCTGCGCCACGAGTGGAGCGCGGCGGAGATCGGCACGCCGTCGACCGCGACGGTGCCGGTCGTCGGCACGGATAGACCGAGGAGGATGTCGACGAGCGTCGACTTGCCGGCACCGGTCGGGCCGGCGATGCCGAGCGTCCCGCCGAACCGGATGCGCAGATTCACGTCCTCGAGGACCTCGGGGGACGTGCGCGAGTAACGGAAGCCGACATCCTCGAGCACGAGTTCGCGCGGGTTCGCGGGGAGCGCGAGCGTGTCGACCGCCGCGGCCTCGTGCACGGCCGTCTCCGCGCTGAGGATGTCGGCGACCACGTTCTTCGCGTGGATCTCGTTCGCCGACGCCGTAGTGAGGCTCGACTGGACCGTGTTGATCGCGGGCAGCATCCGGAATCCGGTGATCGTGAAGAGAGCGATCGCCACGATCGCCTGCTGGAACCCACTCGTGGCGAGCGACACGCCGCCGACGATGAGCAGACCGAACATCAGCGCCGACTCCATCGCATAGCGCGGCACGATCGACAGGAACGAGATGTTCGCGCGGCCCCGGGCGGCGTGGACGCGGATGTCACGCACATGCTGGCGGACGGCGCCGAGACGATCGCGCAGCGTGAACTCCTTCAACGCCTCGACCAGCTCGGTCAGCACGCCGGCCGCGCGGTACGCGTACGTACGGTTGACCCGCCCGGCCTGCGCGACCTTCTTCGACAGGAACCGCGACATGAAGATCGCCACGGCGATGAGGTAGGCCATGACAGCCAGCGCGCTGAGCGGTTTGGCGACGAAGAGCACGACGGCGACCGAGAAGAACGACACCACGTTCGGCGGAATGCTCGAGAGCGGGATCAGGAACCCCATGATCGTGTTCGCGATGCCGGTGTCGGCCACGCGGGTCAGATCGGAGGTCTTGCGGCTGGCCCGCTCCTCCCACGTGAGCTGTGTGTATGCGCCGAACAGGCGGTCGCCGATCTCGAGCTCGTAGACGGCAAGACGCCGCGTCGCCCACCACTGCATGGCGACCGTGGACGCTCCCTTGACCATGATCAGTCCGCACGCGATGGCGATGAGCCACACGGTGGCGCTCAGCGGGATCGTCCCGATCAGCGGAACGGTGATCGGGGTGCCGGTGAGTGCGGGCGTCATCACCAGGGCGATGATGGCCATCGAGACGATGTCGAGAAGGGCGAGCGCGCTCGCGAACACGACGAAGCGCAGGTAGAACCGCTCCGCCTTGCCCGGCAGAATGCGGAGCACCTGGCGAAGCGTGACGTACAGCGATCGCACGCGTCTCCTGTCGTGAAGGGGATGGGTCCGGAGTGGAGTCTAGTCGGCGTGCCTGTCAAGAAACCGGGTGAGCGCGAGCGCCGAGGCACGCCCGTCGTGGAGGTGGCGCACGAAGGCCGGGCCCCTCGCCGCGACCTCGCGCGGGCCGTCGCGGTCGGCCAGGACGTCGAGCAGCGCGCTCTCGAGCGTGTCTGCCGTCGACTCGATGACGGGCAGTTCGAGCCCGGATGCCGTCTCGGCGGCCGCGCGCGTCTGCGCAGAGACGTGCGAGATCACCACCCGCCCCGCGGCGAGCGCCTCGCACGTCGCCACGCCGTAGATGCCCAGCCGGAACTGGTCGAGGACGATGTCCGCGCTGCGGTAGAGCTGTCGCATGGCCGCCCGATCGAGGCCGGCGGCGGCGCGATATCGGATGCGGCCTTCCTGCGCGAGCCCGTGGAGAACGGGTTCGATGAGGTCCGTGCCCTTGAGTGCGCCGTTACTCGGGGCGTGGACCACCAGCGGCACGGGGCGCTCCAGCGGGGGCTCTCCGCCTCCCCATTCGTCCGCATCGACGACCACGGGGAGCCAGGTCGCCCACGGGACGTCGACGAGCAGGTCCGGCGTCGATACGAACGCGGGGACCCCTTCTGCGTCCAGCGCACGCAGCAGGGCCTGGTTGCGGTCGACGAGTTCTTCGAGCGTCGCCAACCCGGGGTAGCCGTCACCCCGGAACGGAGACCACGGATCGCGCGCCGCATGCGCCTCCGGCCCCCGGATGTCGCTCCCGTGGCAGAGCGTCGCGACGCGGATGCCGCGCTCGCGGAGCATCCGGATCTCCCGGCCCGCGGTCGCGCCGCGCCCGGGGAGCAGCGGAAGCTCCGCCTCCACGATCACGTGGGTGAATCCCTCGATCGCCGCCCATTGACGTCTCTGCCACGGGATCGAGGCGAGGACGGTCCTCGGTACGGAGCAGTCGGCGGGGAACCCGTAGCCGCTCGCGGGTGCCATGTTCCGGGCGCCGACACCGGGGATCCGCTCCGCCGCGCGTGCCCACGCCCAGCCCTGCCCCGCGTAGTTGGCCGGAGCGATGAACAGGCGTGTGGGTGACGAGGGCACGTCGACCGGCGGCGGAGGCGGCGCATACGGGCGCCGCGCGGCGATCGCGCGCAGTCGCTCGCTCACGCCGGTGGGGAGCCGATGGGCGACGCTCGCTCCCAGACGCAGGATGGCGCGCGAGAACCGGCGTCGCGCAGCCACGAGGGATCGCTGCCCACCGCGTGGGTCGGTCCGCGGCGTCGGCTGCTCGTCCATCGGGCTCCGATCCTAGCCGCACGGCGTTCGACGCCGCCGCCTGCGCGCTGCGCTCTCGGCGATCCGCCCGAGTGCTTGAATTGGGGATATGACCTCCCCGGATCCCGCCTTCCACGAGCCGCTCCACGTGGGCAGGCCCAACATCGGAGATCCGCAGGAGTTCCTCCGCCTCGTCGAAGGCGTGCTCGATCGTCGATGGCTGTCCAATGACGGACCGCTGGTCCGCGAGCTCGAATCCCGGATCGCGGCCCACCTCGGGGTGGCGCACTGCGTCGCCATCACCAACGGGACGATCGCGCTCGAGATCGCGATCCGCGCGCTGGGGTTGACGGGCGAGGTCATCGTGCCGTCGTTCACGTTCGTCGCGACCCCGCACTCGCTGAGCTGGCAGGGCATCACACCGGTGTTCGCGGACATCGACCCCGAGACGCACTGCCTCGACCCCCAGTCGGTCCGCAGCCTCATCACCCCGCGCACGACGGGCATCATCGGGGTCCACCTGTGGGGGCGGCCGGCCCCGGTGGCGGAGCTGGAGGAGATCGCGCAGGAGCACGGCCTGCAACTCATGTTCGACGCCGCCCACGCCTTCGGCGTCTCGCTGGGCGACCGGATGGTGGGCTCCTTCGGCCGCGCGGAGGTGCTGAGCTTCCACGCCACGAAGTTCTTCAACTCCGTCGAGGGCGGGGCCATCGTCACCGACGACGCGGACGTCGCGCGGACAGCCCGCCTCATGCGCAACTTCGGCTTCGCGGGCGAGGACGATGTCGTCTACGAGGGCACGAACGGGAAGATGACCGAGGTCTGCGCCGCCATGGGTCTCGCGAACCTCGGCGCGCTGGACGACGTCGTCGCGACGAATCATCGCAACTACGAGGCCTATCTCCGCGAGCTCACGGGGATAGCGGGTGTCTCGCTGCTGCCGATCGGAGGAGAGGGTCGCAGCAACTTCCAGTACGTCGTGATGCTCGTCGACGAGGACTGCGCCGCGACGCGCGAGGAGGTGCTGGCCGCGCTCCGCGAGAACAACGTCCTGGCGCGCCGCTATTTCTGGCCCGGATGCCACCGCATGGAGCCCTACCGGACGCTGTTCCCGGATGCCGGGGCGAACCTCCCCCAGACGGAGCGGGTCGCGGCGCGCGTCATCGTCCTCCCCACGGGCACGAGTGTCGACGAGGACGCCGTGCGCACGATCGCCCGGATCGTCCGCGCCCGCGTGGAAGCCGCATGACGGACGTGGGGCCGCAGACGCTCTACATCTTCGGAGCAGGCGGGCACGGTCGGGAGGTGGCGTGGCTCGCCCGCCGGGTCCACCCCGCGGCACGACTCGTCCATCTCGTCGACGACGAGCGGTTCCTGGGGGAACCGGTCAACGACGTCCCGCTCGAACTCGTGTCCCGGGCCGTGCCCGGCGATCGCACCGCCTTCGTGACGGCGGTCGGTGACGCGGCGGTACGTCGCGTCGCCGCAGCGGCGCTCATCGCCGCCGGGCTTCGTCCGATCGCCCTCATCCACCCGTCGGCCGACGTCACTCCGACCGCTCGCATCGGCACGGGCGCCGTCGTGTGCGCCGGGACATTCGTGAGCGACGGCGTGGAGGTCGGCGAGCACGCGATCGTCAACGTGGGCGCCACGGTGTCGCACGATGTGCGCCTCGGCGACTACACCACCCTGTCACCCGGCGTCCACATCGCGGGCCACGTGCTCGTCGGGCCGGACGCGTTCCTCGGCATCGGGGCGAGTGTCGTCAACGGCCGCCCGGGCACGCCCCTCGTGATCGGTGCCGGTGCCGTCGTCGGAGCGGGCGCGGTGGTGATCTCCGACGTCCCTGCCGGGGCTGTGGTCGGTGGCGTGCCTGCGCGTCCTCTCGTTGCGAAGGAGTCGCGATGACCGTACGCATCGTCCACCTCTTCCCCGACTCGCCGTTCCTGCGCTTCACTGCGGAAATGTTCGAGTCCGCCGCCCCCGGAGCGAACACGTTCCTCGTCTACGCGGCCACCGGCGACGTTGCCCGCCACGGCTTGCCTGCCACCGCTGCGATCGAGACCCTGATCGCCGACGACGCGGGCCTCAGGCGAGCGAACGACGCCATCAGCGCCGCCGACATCGCCATCTTCCACAGTGTCGGATCGTTCGCCGCACGAGCGCTGAACAGCGCTCCGGCGGGGACGCTCAAAGTGTGGAGCGGCTGGGGCGGCGACTACTACGGCAGCGACTGGTCGGGGATGGCGGGGCTGCTCGATCCGCTCACCGCCCGCTACGACCGGCGACGGCTCACGCTCCCCGGAAAGGTCCAGCAGACGTACCGGCGCCTGCGGACACCCGTGCGGGAGGTGCACAGAGCCGCGGGGGCCGCGGACGTGTTCTCGGCACCCGTGCCCGAGGACTACGCCGTGTTCCGCCGTCGGTTCCCTGAGTTCCACGGCCGCTACGCGCAGCTGAACTACGCGAGCGTCGAGGACACTTACGCCGTCGGTGCAGAGGCGGCCACGGGCGACGACATCCTGCTCGGGAACTCCGCGTCGCTGCCGAACAACCACCTCGACGTCCTGGAGATCCTCTCCCGCGCCGACATCGCCGGCCGGCGGATCGTCGCCCCACTGAGCTATGGCGATCCGAGATATGCCGACGCGGTGACCGCGCGCGGCCGCGAGTTGTTCGGCGAGGCGTTCCTGCCGCTGCGCGACTTCCTGCCGCTCCCGGAGTACCAGGCGCTGATCGCCGGGTGCAGTGCCGTCGTGATGGGCCACCATCGGCAACAGGCGGTCGGCAACGTCGCGAGCGCCCTCTGGACCGGCGCGCGGGTGATCCTGCAGGACCGCAGCCCGCTCTTCGCCTTCCTGCGTGATCGCGGCGCAGACGTCGCCCCTCTGTCCGGCGTCGCTCGGGCCGGGGTCCCGCGTGCGCGGGCATCCGCTCATGAGCGCGAGCGCAACCGGGAGGTGCTGACCGCCTTCTGGAGCAGAGAGCGGGTCCTCGCGAACATCCGCGGACTCATCGCGTCCGCCTGATCCGCGTCGGGCTCGTCCTCAGTCGAACGCCGTCGCGACGCCATCGCGCGCCGACCCGAGCGCGGCCTCGACGACGGCGAGGGTGCGCAGGCCCTGCTCCATCGTGACCACATCGCTCGGCCGCCCCAGCACCGCGTCGCGGAAGGCCTCGTGCTCGACGCGCAGGGGCTCGCGCTTCGCGAAGGCGTACCGCGTGACGTCGCCCTCGGAGACGCCGCGGAAAGAGCTGACCGACTCCCACTCCAGCGGGATCGTGCCGTTCGCGTAGAACGTCAGGTCGCCGGTCGAGGTATCGGCGACGAAGGCGCCCTTCTCCCCCGTGACGACCGTGACGCGCTCCTTCATGGGGCTGAGCCAGTTGACGAGGTGGTTCACGATGACGCCGGACGCGAGGCGCCCCGTGATCGCGATCATGTCCTCGTGCTCGCGGCCGCTCT
>Ga0209930_1005068_pt1 | contig 11052 bp, 17 predicted proteins | sample ThiBiot_500_biof_2_FD_183948 | JGI IMG/M metagenome (GOLD analysis project Ga0209930, IMG submission 183948) | Wastewater bioreactor microbial communities from Cape Town, South Africa - Thiocy_cont_500_biof (SPAdes) | ecosystem: Engineered > Bioreactor > Thiocyanate-remediating >... | reverse complement strand
CCTTGCATCATCCCGCCATGCTCGCCTTGCATCATGTCGCAGTGCTCGTTCTGCATCGCCCCTTCCTCGGCGTAGAGGGGCGACGCGGTTGAAACGCTCGCGGCAACAATGAACGCGAGCAAGAGCGGTGTTGTGATCTTACGCATGGGAGTCTGTCCTTTCGTTGAGTGCCTGAAGCTGTTTGACTTGCGATGATTGAGGTTGATCAACCACGCCGTGGCAGCAACTTGAGCCGCTCGCCGTTGGCTGGTCCATCTTGGCAACCCCAAGCACGCCGGTCGATGTCGCAGAGTTCGCCGCATCGCCTGATACTGTCGATTGCGCTTTGTTGGACCGGCACATCGCGCATACGCCAAACCCGCACATCACCAGGCAAGGCAGCGTACTGAGAATGACCGGCGCAAGGCCGGCTGCCACCAGCCACCCCCAGCCTCCGAATGATAGTCCGGCAATCACGGCGAGACTGCCGAGCGCCAGAAGAGCCCATCGGTTGCCAAGATAGTATCGTACATCCCGCCCGAGCGACGGCTCAGCCGTCGCGGTGGTTCGTGGTAACGTCATGCGATCTCCTCCTTCATGGTTGCCTGTTGCTATCGGTGCCACCGGCTGGAATGCCAACGCTGCGTTTGCCGCAGGGTGGCGTTGCGGCTAATTTTGATTCTTTCGAGAACGGCGCCGCGGCATCTCTCGCAATCACGCAACGAATGACTTCAGTGATCTCTGGCGCATCCCACTCGGCAGGTCCGATAAGCCTGCCGATCTCCCGACCCTCGCGATCGATCAGCAGTGTCGTCGGAAGGCCTACCGCTCCCAGGTCGCGCGTTGTCTTTGCCGAACTGTCAAGGTACATCGCAAGCTTTCTAATTCCGATCTCGGCAAAGAACTTGCGTACCGCATCCATGCGGCGGTCGATCGACAGCGCCACCACCTCGAAGTCAGTTCCTCCCAACTTGGTCTGCAGCCGGTCGAGCGTCGGCATCTCCTTGCGGCACGGTACGCACCAGGTCGCCCAGATATTGAGGAGCACCACCTTGCCGCGAAAATCGGTTAGACTTCGGGACTGGCCATTGGCGTCCTCGAACTGGATCGCCGCAAGCGGCTTGGGTCTTTCGTTGACCGTGAGATGCCTGCTCGGCTCCTGTGCCGCCGCAATTGTCCATGTCGCAACAACGAGGACCGTTGCCGCGAAGCAGAGAACCACACCACGTACGAGCGATCGTTTCACGGACATCATGGTTGCCGCAGCTTTCGGATCAGTGGAAGAATCGTGTCCTCGAGCACCTTTGGCGTCACCGCTCCGATGTGTTTGTAAGCAATACGGCCATCCTTGGTGATGACGAAGGTTTCGGGCACGCCGTAAACCCCCCAGTCGATCGCTACACGTCCGTTGCGGTCGGCACCGGTGCGGGCATAAGGATCGCCCATCGTGTTGAGCCATCGCGCAGCATCATCGGGCTGGTCCTTGTAGTTGAGCCCATGAATGGCAACGATACCCTTGGCCTTCAACTGCATGAATATGGGATGCTCTTCCCGGCAAGCGGTGCACCATGAGGCAAAGACATTCACTAGTGACACTTCGCCGTTGAGATCGGCACTAGCCAGACCAAGCGTGCGGCCCTTGACCGGCGGCAGCGTGAATTCTGGTACCGGTTTCCCGATCAGCGCCGACGGGATCGCGCTGGGGTTGCGAGTCATCCCCCAGGCAAGCACGACTGCGACTCCCAGAAAAATCGTGAGGGGGGCGATTAGGACAATCCGTCGGATTCCCGCATGCGCACCGCCACCAACAAGGCCGGGTGTGGCAAGAACCGGCTGGGTGCCTGTTTCCATTCCAAATGCTGTCGATGGCCAGCGCCAGTACCGTCGCAACAGGAGCACGATACCGGCCAAGATGGCCGATACGAGGAGTAAGCCCGTTGCGGCGATCGCCAGTAAAGCGGACTCCCAACCTAACTCGGATTCACCCATGGCCAGCATCGTTGATGCTCCGGTTCTACTCGGTCGCAAAGACCTTCCCGGGCGCGGCATCGCTCCCGATTTCATAGACCGGAAGCGGTCCTGTCTTGTGGCCGGTCATTCCCGGCGTCCCCGCGGGCATCCCCGGTATTGAAACGCCGACGATAGCTGGATGTTCGGCCAAAAGCTTCTTGATGACTTCAGCGGACACATGGCCTTCGACGGCATACTTGCCGATCACTGACACATGGCAGCCCTCGAATTGTTCCGGAACGTGCAACTGCTTCCGGATCACCGCGAGATCCTGCTTCGAATCGACCGTGACTTCGAAACCTGCACCGCGCAAATACTCAGCATAATCCAGGCAACAGCCGCAGTTCGGATTTCTGTACAGTGTGACCTTTGTTTTCTCTTGCGCGACGGCTGGCATTGCCACCAATCCCAACAAAAGCGATGCAAGCAGTATTTTGACTATTCTCATTTTCCGTCTCCGAATGGATATTTCTTCTTTGCGAGAGGTAGATCTAGCGTGGTGCTGCTCAACCGATGAAAGAACTGATTTCGCGCGGGGCGGCGAACACGACGAACGCCCGGTCGCTACTGGTGGGCATCAAAACCGGGGTGTGTTCGGCTGGTCCATGATCGCTGGCATCGGTCTTGAAATGCAGGTCGAATTCCGAGTACGAGACCACTTTCCCGGAAGCCGTAACAACGCGATAAGTATCGCCGAGCTTACTGATTGAGACGACCTGATGTTCCGGGCCGAGCGTTCTCAAATCCATGGTCGCCGCCGCTGGAGCGCGGGCGGTAGGCTTCAGGTTCTCTCGAGAAACACGTGACTTATCGCTTCCAATGTTTGCGGCAAGCGCTTCGTCACTGTAGCCACGACGGGTCAACGTCAAGGTCGCTGCAATGCTCGCAACCGTGGCAAGAAATGAGCGGCGGCGAAGCAGCCGACCTTTAGATGAATCAATGTCAGACATGATATTGCCCTTTTGCTAGTCGCGATTGCGACCTCGTTGAGGATGTCGAATGATCGTTCTCTGTCTTTGACATAGGCGATGCTCTTCACGTGTCGACCAGCGCTGTCAGCGTTTATCGATCCAATGCAATGCAGTCATGTCCTAGCATCGGCGATCTCGCTCCCTTGGCGTAGTGCGTTCAACATTTTTTCTCGACCAAACTTCCGATTTCATCCAGATTTGAAAATACGACCGACGCGCGATCCCCCTGCATCCCGCCATGCACAAGCACAGGCTTTCCCACTTTTGGGCCGTTCGCGCTGGAATCGATTTTTAGGCGCAGATTCATCTCCCAGAACGGACGCTGTTTTCCGTCCGCCGTCGCGACGAAAAATGTCTCGTGGCAAAACCGGAGGCCCGTCACCTGTTGTTCCGGAGGGGCGGCGGCTAGCGGTTCTGGCGCCTGACCGCGTGCGGTTTCAGCGTCGATCAGTCCCTGCGCGACAACGGTCTTTGCGCCGCCAGGTATCATAGCGATCTTGAGAAAGGCGATGAGATCGCTGCGCACGTTTCCGTCCTTGATCCCGCGAAAGGTCATGTAAGTGCCAGGCACGAATGCCTTCGGATCGGTAAGCCAGGCATTCAGCGACGTCTCATCCCACAGAAAGCCCTGCTCCTTGAGCGCGCTGGAATATCTCACAAAGTCCGTGACCGACGCGGCCTTCTTGCCCCACAGCCCGTCAAGGCTGGGTCCGGTCAGATGCAAATTGGGCTCGAGCGAGTGGCAAGCCGCACAGGCGCCATAGATCCTTGCACCGCGCTTTGGATCGCCATCGGCGTAAGCCATATGCGATGCGAAGAATACAAGTGCCGTACAGAAAACGAGATACGCTTTCATTTTCATCGAATAGCTCCCCTCAGGCTACACGGATGACGGTCGTCATGCCGCCGTCCTGATGGTCGAGAATGTGGCAGTGGAACATCCAGTCGCCTGGATTGTCGGCGACGAAAGCAATGTCGGCGGTCTCTCGCGGTGGAACCAGCACAGTGTCCAGCCATTCGCGGTCGCGCGTAGGTCGGCCATTACGTGCAATTACCCGGAACGAATGCCCGTGGAGGTGTATCGGATGAAACCAGGCGGTTTCATTGCGGATGCTGATGACGCAGGAACGTCCACGGGACAACGTGATCATCGGCGTCATATCGTGACTCGTTCCAGCAACGTTATTAATCGACCATCCCATGCCGTTGCCGCTCATGCCCATCATCATGCCGCGGCCACTCATCATCCCGCCCCCCAGGACTGCGGTGTGCTTTTCGGCGTTGTCGATATCTGGCTCCGGCATGGTGTTGGAGCGTATTCGTGAGGGCGCATGGAGTGGCTGCGCTCGCAGCAGCGGCTCCTTGCCGTATTCGAGTTCGACCAGCTTGTAGAAATCACGATAGAATGTATCGACCACGCTCGCGGTTGCGCCGGGCGTTCCGCTCATGTCGAGCAGAACGTCGGCGCGCATCGCCGGTCCCAATACAACGCGGTTATCTGATGGCTCGCGCGGCTCGACTGGTTGCCCATCGAGCGCAACAATCAACGGCCGAAGATCCCTGAACTCGAGTCCGAAAATCCGCGCTGGTGCGGCATTGATCAATCGCAAACGCAGCCGTTCTCCGGCGAGAACGGAGATTTTCTCGGGCACATGGCCGTTGATGGTAACAACATTGCCAATGCGCCCGGCCATCGTCACTTCCATGCGATCACCGAAGTCGTTGACAATCGACGCATCACGCGCCAAGCGCCAATCGCGAAGAACCCAGACAAGGTCGCGATTCACGACAAGCGGTTCGCTCTCCTCGACGATCAACGCTCCAGCCAAACCTCGGCCAACCTGCTCGGCACTGTGGTGATGCGGGTGGTACCAATAGGTGCCAGCATCCGGAACATCGAATTCGTAGGTAAATGTCTCCCCGGGGGCGATCGGCTTCTGGGTCAGAAACGGCACGCCATCCATTGCATTCGGCACCCGCACGCCATGCCAATGCACTGTCGTTGCCTGAGATAATTGGTTCTCAACCAGGATTCGCAAGCGCTCGCCTTGGCGAACTCGAATCTCCGAACCAGGGATGTTGGCGTTGTAGGACCAGACAGCCGTATCAGGGTGAGGCGGACCAACCAGCGATACGCGGCTTGGCGCAGCTACGAGCGTAAATTCTCGAACAGGCGCAGCAGTACCACCACGACTGCCGCGCGGAAATAGAGCCGCTGCCGCCAAACTTGCGCCGCCGACGAAAAGCGACCGCCGGTCAATGCCAGGCCATCGAATCGAGTGCATGAAGATCCGTCCTTGATGCCGCTTTGAATCGTGCCGCAGCCTTTCAGCCAGACGCAGGCCACGATTAGACACACACGACACGCCACAACGCGTCGATGCTCATTGCGAATTGCACCCGCAATGGGTGCAAATTAGCTCAAGACAACAGATCGAGGGGGATAAGGATCGGGGGACACATCGTGCCCGACCAAAAGACGCGGCGTCAAATATTGACGGCTTTCGCCAGCGACACCGTCAATCGTCGCTACTTCGGGGAATACCGCAGCCACGCCAATGCAATACACGGAGCAGAGGTTGACTGGAACGCCACTTTTGCTTCCGGCGCAACCATTGCAACTGCCTTGCCCGGACATGTCGCTCAGGGCAATTGATGCCATCTTCCCATTCATCGACGAGGCGCGCACGCCAACTCCCACCGTCCCCAACACCAAGGAGAGGATAAGAACCACGGCAGAAAATTGGCGAAACACACCAGTCATGATCTTCTAGAGATACCGGTTTCCACAATGGATTACCAGAGGTGCGCCACCTCAGATGACCGTTGGTTCTAAACTTTTTGTGAAATGAGCGCGCCGCTCATGCCCACGGTGACAAACACCGTGAGTGCTACAAGCCGTCGGATCGACCAGCGTTTCATGACATTGAATGCTCGCACTAAAGTATGCCGAAAACAATTTCTGGCAGCATGGAACACCGAAACGGCAGAGTTGGCACAATGAGGCGATAAGATTTCTCATCTGAAGAACAAGTATTTTACGAGGGCCGCGCCGATCAGCACCAACACGACGAGTGCGACAACGCCGAAAAGACCCATACCCCACATCATCCCGCCGCCCATCATATCCTGCATCATCATTTCCTCCGCTCACTCGGCAGCCTCCCGAAGAAGTACGGATTCCATCCCGTCCTCCGAGATTGAGGCATACTTCGTCGGTAGCCGCCATACCTTGATGAGACCGTAGATCGCCGGAATTACCACCAAGGTGAGCATAGTCGACGACATCATTCCGCCAATCATCGGCACCGCGATACGCTGCACCACCTCCGAGCCGGTGCCGGTGCTCCAGAGGATCAGCACCAGGCCCGCCATGATGGGAACAACCGTCATCATCTTCGGCCGCACGCGCTCCACAGCTCCGCGCATGATGGCCTAGTGCAGGTCCATCCGGGTAAACGGCCTGCCCTGCCGGACACGTTCTTCCCTTACCTCCACGATGAGCGTTTCCGTGAGCTTGCGGAAATTGAGGAAGAGCAAGAGGAAGATGATGATCAGCGTCACCGGTACGACGATCTCGAGGCGCGCGATGGCACGCTCGAGATATTCCTACTGGCCGCCGCTCCAGACCACGTAATGACCCGGTGGGAACTCGTGGATGTAATCACAGCTGATCTTCGACGTCCCTCTTGCGTACATCGGCTCTTGAAATTGACCTGTGCGCTCCGCTTTGATTGCCGCCCATGTTCTTCATGCACATAAACATCATGAGCGCGCATGGCAGTACAAACAAAAGGGGTAACAAGGCGCCAGCAGGCAGCTTGCCATCGAGCTCGCCGCTGACAGCCAGAATGGCGCCGACGATGACGAGCACGCAGACCACCATCCAGCCCCATCCACCGAGCCATTTATCCCACTTTACAGTCGCAGAAGAGTCAGGCCGTGTACCTGTCGATTTTTCATTCGGTCCCATCATCTTCTCTCCTAATGCTGTGACGCCAAGATACGAAAAAGAACTGTGACCTTCCCGTCATTGAAAGGTAGGAACTGTCATATTCGCAACAAACCAGCGTCCCGCCACGCGGTCGACGCGCCACGAAGTGAGATCTTGATGATAACTTCGCAAAGCGCTCCGGACAGGTTACACGTTCACGGATAGGTGACACTGAAAAGAATTGGCCGGGTTTGTAGTGCCCAATGGACCAGCCAGTGGAACAGCACCTAATGCGCATCGTGCAGACGCTGTCGTGCAAGCCACTCAAGACTTAACCGCGGTTATGATCACCATAGCGAGAAGCGGCGCCTAGCCTCTCACGTCAGCGTGAACCTGTAACCGACATAGCGATATCTCCGAACTTATTGTGAGGAACGCTAACAGCCGGCGTCACGAGACCGCTTGTGAGCGGTGACCTTAAATGTAGGCGAACAAGTTAGCGCTGGACTCGGGGGCCATGGTCGTCGCACGAAAACGATTCTCATCGCGTACATCGACTGAGACGCAAACAATCCACCCACAACGTACCCAATCCCCGGTACGGGGTTTTCCAATCGTGTTCCGCTTCTTCGAAAATCCCTGCGATCGCAAACAGACCCGCGTCAAGCAAGCGTTTAGAAAATAAAAGACGATACGCATGCGCATTAATGCCACCCCTCCAATGAGCGGACGCGACCTTCGCCTTGATCTCTTCCGCGGCATTGCTAACTGGGCGATCTTCCTTGACCATATACCAAACAACGTTGTCGCGTGGATCACGACCAGAAACTATGGCTTCAGCGATGCAGCGGAACTCTTCATATTTATGTCAGGCTATATGACATCTCTGGTCTGCGCGAACATCATGATTCAGCGCGGTTTTGTTGCGGGAACGTCTTGGTTGATGAGGCGCGTCTGGCGGCTCTACGTTGCACACATTTTCTTGTTTGTGTTGTATGTAGCCGTGATCGGCCATGTCGCACAAAGCTACGCTAATCCCGAGCTCATAAATGAATTCAATATAGCCGGGTTGCTGCACAACCCGTTCGATGTCCTTACCCAGGGCTTGCTCCTCCGTTTCAAACCCCTCAACATGGATGTGCTCCCCCTTTACATCGTGCTTTTGGCAGGTATGCCGCCAATTCTATGGCTTATGTTGCGATTGCCCAACGCTACGATGCTAGGATCATTGTGCATATACTTCGTTGCACGAGATCTCGGCTGGAATTTATCCTCCTACCCCCGGGGGGCGTGGTATTTTAATCCTTTTGCATGGCAACTACTGTTTGTCCTTGGTGCGTGGTATACCGTAGCTGCAATCCGATTGCGTCCCCTCACCAATTCGCGAGCCCTTCGTTACGTTGGAGCCGCCTATCTGCTGTTTTCGCTTGTGATGACGATGACAGTTCATATCCCATATCTGGCAAACGAACTCCCAAAATGGCTTTTTGACGCATTCAATCCTAACGACAAGACCAATCTCGCCCCTTACCGCGTGGTCCACTTCGTATTCTTTGCACTCTTTGTCACAAGATTTCTGCCGAGGAACTGGCGCGGTTTGAAATCTCGCATTCTTCAGCCTCTAATCAAATGCGGTGAGCAATCATTAAACGTCTTTTGTTCGGGAGTTCTTCTATCATTTTTGGCCCATTTCATATTGGAGACCGGCTCACGCACAGTGTGGACAGAAATCCTCGTCAGCGTAGCTGGGCTTTCGCTGATGACTGCAGTTGCGTACTTTGTGTCTTGGTCCAAAACATTGGATATACCACGACCGCTTTTCCTAGCGGGACGCACTGGAAAAGATGCGAGTAATGCTGCCAACAGCGATGATACTGAAACATCGACCAACCGTCCGACTTGGTTGGGCCGAATCGGCTTCTCTCACGAACGGTAGAAAACGGCGACATCAGGAAGCGCGGACGCTCGTTCTGGGCTAGCTATTTCGTTGAGTTTTCTACTGCGGCGGCGTCGATCAAGGTAATCGAATGCTCATCGACGAGCCCGCGGCGGTCATTGACCAGTCCCTTTCGCTTTCCTTGACCTCCGGTCCCCTTGCTCCATTCCGCAAAGAGCTTTCGCAATTTTGCGCGCGACGCTCTATCGCATGTCCAAATACACTGCTAAAATTTCTTTTTGTCGTCGCTCCTGCTATTGCTTCTCTCGAGACGGCCGGTCACCAAGAGCTGCACGCCAACAGCAACGATCCGGCAAGAACATCGGTACGCGCTTTTGATAGTTCTGATATTCATCGCCGAACCGTATGAGCATCTGCCTCTCCTCCTTTCGAGCCAGACGCTGGTAGGCGATGACGATGATAGGAAAGGCCGCAAGTGAAAATATTGTCGGCCAATGCACGACGCCTTCACCAAAAAGGGCGAGGAAAATGCCGCTATATTGCGGATGGCGCACAAAAGCCGTAAGGCCCCTCGGAGGCGAGCCGTCTTTTTGCAGTCGCTCGATAAACCTCACGCCAACCTGCGATCAGCAGCGTGATCCCCGAAAATACAACCGTGTAGCCAATCGCCATCGAAACCGGCATCACCCACCAGTCGCCGGTTAGATAAACCCAGAGATTCTCGTCCCAAAAGTTGCCGGCGACGTCCAGACCGAAAATCCGCGTCAGTAGATAGATCGTAACGGGAAATCCATACATCTCGGCATAAAACGCAATGATGAATGCTTGCACGAGTCCCGCCCGGCTCCATTCACGCCAGTTGCTCGGCACGACAAGACGATAGAAAAACCATGACACGACGACGATCGAGATCGCTATGCCTCCCCAGAATATGTTTGCATGCATCCATCTGCCTCCGTCGTCGATACTCAATGATTCGCACGCCGTCGCGGATTTTCCCCGGCGATGCGACCTCCCGTAGTGTTTGCAGTCGACAGCTTGACCGCCGTCGGTTGGCCCCTTTGTGCTAGAGCGCGATCGCGATTTTCTCGTTCTCGCGCTGCAGATAGTTTGCCGGCGGCCGGTGAAACAGAAGCGTGCGGCGCGCACCAATGAATCGACCGCAGCTCCTCGGGTATCGCCATCCCTCGTGGGTTAGGGCAGTTGCGGTCCTTGCGCTTTTCCATTGCGCTTTGCATGCGCTTCTCAAATAAGTTCGGGTCAAGCGACCGCCCGGTTACACGAGATGAAGGCGAGAGCGGGATTTCTGCTGGCCACGGCTGTCTGGCCGCCGCGATTTCGGGGCGGGGCCGGCCCTGGCGACGATCGCATCGAACAGCGACGCCCGCTGCCCAACGTGACCGGTCCGAAAATCCTTGGAAAATTCCAGGTTAAAGGGGCTATAGTGTCATTGTAACTACATCGTGTGGCCTTCACAAAGCGAGGTCGCTATGCTCAAGCAAAGCTGGAAAACCGAAGCTATTATAGACGTCGCCAATCTCGCCCTGGGCGGGTTTCTGTTTCTATCGCCCTGGATATTCGGCTTCAGCTCTCGGCTCGGATGGCATACGTCTTGGATGGCCGGTGCCGCCATCGGCATCGTCGCTATTTTTTCGATTGCCGACCTCCTCAAGCCGGTCTCGATTCCGATGTTCTTCGAACAGGAGGAATGGATCAACCTCACTATCGGCGCGTGGTTGGCGGTCTGCCCTTGGGTTCTCAGCTTCCACGACGATGCCATGGCGATGCAGGTTCATCTCGTGGTGGGAATCATCGTCGCAACAATTGCCGTTGTCGAACTCTGGGCTCTGCATCACAGCTCGCCACATCAAAGGATATGATGCTTTTCGTGGCAGCATTCCAGTGAAAGCGAATGTTGAGGCTAGCGTTGCCGTGGGCGGAGCTGCAATGAAGAATGCCGTGCTACTGGGACTGGTCGCGTTGGGTCTCTTCCGCTGCCGCGTTGGCGGCGGATATGGTAAGGCCCCAAAGCGTTGCCATCTTCGTGGGATACCGTCACGGTAACCGGCCATCTGGAAGCCGGCGTCACGCTCAATGGGACGGGCCTTCGGACGGGATTAATTTCTGTCGTACGGCGCGGTGCTGCCGACGCACAAGATGCTGGCCGTCATGCAGGCGTGCGGCGGTTCTCCAATCGTTCAATGCTGTCAATCAATCCGTGTCCTCGGCCGATGGATGCGGACGATCGCGATTTCCCAACC
>Ga0209930_1005067_pt1 | contig 11052 bp, 12 predicted proteins | sample ThiBiot_500_biof_2_FD_183948 | JGI IMG/M metagenome (GOLD analysis project Ga0209930, IMG submission 183948) | Wastewater bioreactor microbial communities from Cape Town, South Africa - Thiocy_cont_500_biof (SPAdes) | ecosystem: Engineered > Bioreactor > Thiocyanate-remediating >... | reverse complement strand
ACCATCAGTGTAGGTTCTGGTATTGGTTACATGATAATAGCACAAATTATCTGTGAATTCATTTTTACGACATGTCATAAATATCGTAAAATGTGTCATTTGAAAACATCGGTAAGTTGCTTTTTTTCCTTTTAATCTTTATTAAATTCAATTACTTTTAGATAGAAGTAGATGATCCTCGGTTGGCACATCCTGAAATTTTCTCTGAAACAATAAACGAGTTTTCTGAGTAATACGAAATTAAAAAAAATAAATTAAATACGAACCCGAACCCATTGAAGTTAATGTTTTTTTCATCTTTAGTTACTCTACAGAGACAATATAATTGAAAGTGTGCGAAAATAATATTATTATTTGATGAAATTCACAATGACATTAACAAATAATTTTGTATATACTTTTAGATAACAGTAGATAATCCTCAGTTGACACATCCTGAAATTTTCTCTGAAACAATAAACGAGTTTGCTGAGTAACACGAAATAATAAAAAAAATCAAATACGAACCCGAATCCATTGAAGTTAATGTTTTTTTTTTCGTCATTAGTTGCTCTACAGAGACAATATAATTGAAAGTGCGTAAAAATAGTATTATTATTTGATGAAATCCACAATGACATTACCAAATAATTGAGATTCAAAAGTTTGTGCGTGAAGGTCATTTTTATTTTTTCAGGAAACCTAAAAGTAATATATGAGATGGCTGACGAAAAAAACAAACTATCAAAAGTAAAAAGATTCACACAGTTGACTACTGTTTTCACTAGATCCTTTTCTTTCGTATAGAATTTTTCGGGCGTTAAAATAAACAAATTAAAACTATCGAAGACGTTAACTTCGAAAAAAAAGAACAACAATCAATATATACCACAAGTAACAAGAGTTCGAAAATTTACAGATGAACTGCTACGCACACCGATGTATGTCGATCATGATCATGTAACTGTGACATCAAATAAGCAAAGAAAAAAGCGAATCATTCGGATTCATAAAAATATAGTGGAACCATCAGTGATATCTTCAGCAACAAATACTTATCGGATAAATGTAATAATCTCTTGTATACAGTCAATGTAGAGAAATTAAGAAAATGATTTTTTCATTCGATAGTACCGTACATCGGCCAATACCGAAAGTGACCAGTTACCAATTGAGGGTACTACGAGTAAGAAAAATTTGAATATTCGATCATGGTGTACAAAATCACGCATATGGCTAGTATTTCTATCTTGATGAATAAATTCGACTAGAATATTTTGCTATTTCACAGGTGTGGTCATTTTAACTGTTCACCATTGTCCTTTATTCTATTCAGTATGGCACTGCTATTATTATTAGCTGGAGGTCTCACAACAGGAATCATGCTATCAAAAACGAAAAATGAAAAGCAGTTAGACTTAGAAACAACAATATTGAGGACTGATACAAGTACTACTTCAGCTATCAGCACTGATACAAGTACTACTTCAGCTATCAGCACTGATACAAGTACTACTTCAGCTATCAGCACTGATACAAGTACTACTTCAGCTATCAGCACTGATACAAGTACTACTTCAGCTATCAGCACTGATACAAGTACTACTTCAGCTATCAGTACTACTACAACAACATGTGCTCCTGGTTACTCGCGTGCACCATCTGGAATATGCGTTAATCTTCTTATTGATATCAATAATTGTGGTTCTTTTGGTTATGTCTGCTCTTCAAACTATACAAGTTGTTCAGCTGGCAATTGCAGTAACACACCTGCAGTGCAACTGGATGGCGGTATTAGTATTTTCAATGTTAGTAGTACAAACGTCGACGATTCAATGATTAAAATAAGTTTACCACTCAGCATTAGGTTATACAACTATTCGACGATGAATGTCACTGTTACAACTAATGGTGTAAGCATACTATTTACTTTGTGACTTTTAGCTACTTAATAAAAAAAAGGTTGTCTGTTTGAGTTCTTGTAGCACTACTTATAGTAATCAACTCCTTCCAAGTAGCAGTTTTGCAGGTCCAACCGTGTTTGGTTATTGGGACGATCTTTACATTAAAGCAGGAACTTCTCAAAATATCTACTATGCAGTGAATGGAATTGCACCAAATCGTACAATAACATTTGAATTCTATTGCACTCATTATGGTCTGTTTAGTGAATACTATCATTTTCAAATTGTATTCTTTGAAAACTTGCCAAACATCGTTAAATATATCTATTTCGAAGCATCAGACAGTGGTTCTTCAGCTACTATTGGCGTACAAAGTAAGTTATTCTTTGTTTCTCTAATGAAATACATGTGCATATTGAAATGCTAGAATCTGGAACTGGTCCCAGTATGACTTATTCGTTCAATCAACATAATTCAGTTATCAGTAATTTAACATTATTATTTGATACAAATACCAATACATTTACCTGATAAATAATAAAACTGATCATTTTTCATTTACTTTGATTTTTTCTTCTTCCAATAAAACAACCAGTAAAAAACACTTTCGTCATTTATCGATGCAACGGACCATATCAATACGCATGAATGCATTCAAATGAGTGAATATTGCTATTGACTATATATATATAGACACTCTCACTTTATGTATATATAGTTTCATAATGAATTCGTACTTTATAACCCTTGTGATAGCAAGCTTGACTATTTGTGCCAGTGGACGGTATCAGAGAACAACAACAACCATCGGTCGAGTTGATTGTTATCCTGATAGAGAAGCAAAACATTCGAATTTCTCTGAAGATGCCTGTTTGGCACGCGGTTGTTTCTTTGATGATAATAATGAAGATGACTCAAATGATGTTCCATGTTATTTTAAATTCCATTATGGTTACAAATTACAAGGAGATGTGCAAGACATACCCAACGGAAAACGACTACGTCTAACACGTAATCAAGCAGTAACTAGTCCATTTGCAGAACCTATAGATAACGTTTTACTCGACGTTCATTATTACACCAACGATATTATCAGATTCAAATTGTACGATGCTGATCAGCAGAGATTCGAAGTATGATTGAAAGTCTACTATATACGTAGATTGGATTATTATTCATTGTTTTAGGTCCCTATTCCATTGACAACACCTACTGACTCGATCACTTCAGCTCAATATGAATTCACTTATTCAACTGATAGCACAAAGGACGACATTCTGTCATTTGCTATTAAACGTCGTGCGAATCAAACGATTTTGTTCGATACATCGATCGGTGGTCTTGTTCTGAACAATCAATTTCTTCAAATTGTTTCTCGACTTCAGTCACCTCATGTCTATGGATTTGGAGAGAATAATCACGAAACACTGAAACACAATGTAACAGCACGCACCATATGGGGTATTTTCGCTCGTGATCAAGGTATTTCCTGGGCCAACAATACCAATCATTATGGAGTACATCCATCCTACTTGGTTATGGAGCAAATACCCAATTCAGATGGAGTTCCATCAGGTTGCATGCATGGTGTTCTCTTGCTCAATTCGAATGCTATGGATTATTCATTTGGACCAGATCCATCAGTGACTATTCGTACCATAGGTGGTATTTTAGATTTTTTCATTTTTCTTGGTCCAACACCAGAACAAGTGATTCAACAGTATACATGGCTTGTTGGACGACCAATGATACCGCCATATTGGTCACTTGGTTTTCATCTTTGTCGTTGGGGTTATGGAAATTTGACACATATGAAACTGGTCAATCAGCGCAACCGAGATGCTGGCGTACCATTCGACGTTCAATATGCTGATATCGATTATATGGATGCATTTAAAGATTTCACCATCGATCCCATCAATTATCGTGGTTTGAAAGAATATTTTGCTCAATTGAATGTCGATGGAATACGAACAATTATTCTATTAGATCCAGGTTTATTTGATGATCAAAAGTACTATAGACCAACTATCGAAGGTATCGAACAAGATGTGTTCATTCAATGGGAAAATGGATCGTTGATGAGAGGTACATGTTGGCCCGGTCCACTTTTCATGCCAGGTAGACACGAGTCCATCATATGTGAGAGAAAAGAAGATAATATAGGATTATTTTATTTCGTACATAGATTTCTTTACCAATCGAACGCATGTCTGGTGGACAAAATTGGTCACTAATTTTCATAATGTCAATTTGACGTTCGATGGATTATGGATCGATATGAATGAGCCAGGTAAAAGTTCTTATTTGTTTAAATTATTCTATTGAGAATAGTAAACAACTTCTTCTCACAGCTCTATTTGGTACAAATGATGATGCACCATGGAATTGGGATATTACAGCTAGTAATTTTACATTAAAATGTCCACAAAGCAAATGGGATGATCCACCTTATCGTACCAAAGCTGTCTTTCGTTATGACAACGACGAGTCAATGAATCGACCTGCTCGTATCTCTGATCGTACTATATGTATGACCGGTTTACAGGGAGAAATCGATGCTACTACGAGAAAACCAATGTATCGTCATTATGATGTACACAGGTAAACATTCGATTTTGTTACGTATATTCTACTGTTTACATATTTAGTCTCTATGGATGGAGTCAAACAAAACCGACCTTAGATGTAGTACGAACAATCTCTGGTAAACGAAGTTTGGTATTAGCTCGTTCGACGTTTGTTGGCTCAGGTCAATGGGCTGCTCATTGGTTAGGTGACAATGCAGCGATATGGCTCGAACTGAAACAATCATTGATTGGATTAATTGAATTCAATTGGTTCGGTATTCCAATGGTTGGTGCAGATATTTGTGGATTCGATCAAATTCCGACCGAAGAGATGTGCATACGGTGAGAGAATTTCATATTCCGTTGATTTCTTCGACGTATTTTGATTTTTAGATGGCAACAAGTTGGTGCTTTCTATCCTTTCTCTCGTAATGTATGTTGATCTCTTGGTTCTCAATCGATAAGTTTGCCATTTCTTCTATACGTATCTTTAGCATAATATCTGGAAATTACCTGATCAAGATCCAGCTGCATGGAATGCATCATCTACAGCGATCATGATTGATGCTTTGCGTATCCGTTACACACTTCTGCCTTACTATTATACTCTTTTCTATAAAGCACACGTAAATGGTTCGACAGTTATTCGACCACTCTTTCACGAGTATCCAACTGACAAGATAACACTCGATATATATTTGCAATTTCTAATTGGATCTCATATTATGATTGCACCAGTGACCGATGATGGAGTTCGACAATTGAATGTCTATATTCCTTCATCGGATTGGTACGATTACTATACAGGTGTTTCGATGTCTGACCAATCACAATATGTTACCATACAAGCACCTTTGACCACAATTCCAATTTTACTTCGAGGTGCAGCAATCATTCCAACTCAAATCTATGCAAACAATACTAAATATTCACGGTAAAACTACTAAAAAAGATAGTCATTCATCTTCATTTCACTGATTTGTTGTATTAGAAAGAATCCATTCGGACTTATTATTGTACTGGATGCGAATGGAAATGCTGAAGGTGATTTATTCTATGATGATGGTGAAACACTTGAAACAAATGCATACTTCTATGCAACATATAAATGGTCTTTACAAAATCATCAATTACGAATTGATATCATTAAAAACAACTATAGTCATATGTCGGATTTGATTTTAGATTCATTGGCAGTTTATGGACTAAAAAGTGAACTGCCAACTAATATTACCATCAATGATAGACAGTTGATCGCAGTTAGAAGAGAACAGACACAAATTATTGACGTGATTGGATTACAATTACCAATGAACAATAGTTATGTAGTAAACTGGAGTTATAATACATCATCTCATAATGGAAATTCTTCTATTATATTAACACTTTTTCTTTGCATTCTATTTAGATATTTTTCATTGTGAAGAATAAATACAAAGAATATTAATACTCTTCTGACTTTGCCCAACTTGAGAATGTTGGATCGTATAGTTCAGCAGTACGAGTAACATTGTTCCAATAACCTTCTCCGCCAGTAATTAATACTTTTCCGTTTAATAATATTGATGCTCTATGGTCGTTTCGATTTTCATGCATGCTATCAATTATAGTCCAAGTTTCTGTCGATGGATCATATAATTCGCTATTGGGAACTGAAGAATTTGCTCCAACATTTCCACCCGTAACTAAGACTTGTCCGTTTTTCAATAGAGTTGCTGTGTGAAGTGATCGGCCAAAATTCATACTAGTAGTATTAGTCCAAGTGTTCGTTGTTGAATTATATAATTCAGCACTTGCAAAATGTTCCGGACCATAACGTGTTCCGCCGGTAACTAAGATCTGTCCATTCATTAACAGTGTTGCTGTGTGTTGATATCGTTCAACATTCATAGTAGCAGCGATTGTCCAGTTTCCTGTCGATGGATCATATATTTCAGTTGTCTTTGCTTTATCAATGTCACCCCAAGCGCCAATAACCATCACTTTCCCATCAGGTAATGTTATTGCTACATGACATTGCCGTACAAAGTGCATGCTACCAGTTTTGGACCATTTTCCTGTCGATGGATTATATAATTCACATTGAGATAGTGTTTCATCAAACTCATTTGATCCTCCAGTAACTAATACATTTCCGTTTGGTAAAATTGAGGCTGTATGATCTGTTCGAGCATCGTACATACGATGAACCAATGACCAAACATTAGTTATCGGATTGTATAATTCAGCTGATGCGTCATCAGTATCTTCAATAGAATTACCACTATCAGGTGATCCACCAACAATCAATACTGATCCATTTGCTAACAATGAAGCCGTATGACCAATTCGTTGAGCATGCATATCAGCAGCTTTTGTCCAATTACCTGTTATTGGATTATACAATTCACATTTTTTCGCCATAAGACCAAAACCGCCAGTAACTAATACTTCACCATTGTTTAAAACTGTTGCCGTATGCGAATCTCGAGTAGAATGCATAGAACCAGTGCGTGACCATGCTATCAATTTCAGAGGTTGTTTCACTATTGAATTTTCATAATCGAAAACAAAACTGAAAACTTACCTGATGATGTTACTTTTCGTGGCAAAGAAGCAATAAAACTTATGAACAAGATTAAATTTATTGTCGAAACTATGAAAATAATTGAATAGAAGATTATTTTTTTGCGAAAGAACACTCACGATATAGGCGTTTGTTAAACATATTTTCTTCTTCACACGAATGAAAATAATAAAGAAATGAATAAATGCACTATTATCGATAAACTATGCCTTTTATACGTCTCTTATATTTTCACAAGAATAACAAAAGATTACTACTAAATACAAAGTCCTTTCGCTAATACATTATCGATGATTGAACTGATCTTCTTTGCTTGATCTTTGAATGACGGATCTATGATACAACGTTGCACAGCGTCATGAATTTGTTCAGATGTGGCTTGCTCTCCATCTAAGGCAATTCCTGCTCCAAGTTGTTCCACACGTTGAGCTAGTATCGGTTGATCGGCTCCAAACGGAAGACATACTAGAGGTACACCATACTTCAATGCGATACTTGTAGTACCATGCCCAGCATGAGTGACTACAACATCTACACCTTGTGACAGAACTTCTGAATGCGGAAGTTGTTCAATGATAACTGCATTGTTGGGAACATCTATATCTTTCATGGATGTTATCGTGCTTGTGACTAGCACACGGTATTTAGTTTGATCGGATAATGCTGTCAGAGTTCGCTGTATTTTGCTATGACTATTGAACAATGGTTCTGTACTGAAAGAAACCAAGATAAATGATCGTTGATCATCTTGTGACCATGGATTGATCCATCCCGAAGGAGGTGCATCCTCTATTTGTGGACCGATCCATCGGTATAGCGAAGGACTAAGACTAGAAGCAAATGGATCCAATTCGGGAATACTAGTGACTAATGCTCGACCGACTGGTTTATCTTCAGCCCATTTCCATGTATCCCACAGTTCTTTGACAGGCTCGAGACCTTCAGCAAGTCTCATTTCATTGGCACGATTCATATTCAATGATTCTATCAATCCACCTGGAGTGCTTATGCCGCCAGGAATAGTATGCACCAATATGTAAGAAATCTTCATCAACTCAGGACTCTTTTCCACAGCAGTCAAAGCTCCGTACATCATACAATCTACAATGATTCGATCAGGTTTTTCTTGTTTCACTAGCATAGGAATTTCGTTGATATGCGTCTTGCAACACCAAGTTGTCTCAATGAGTCGATCGAACCCTGTAGAAGTGCTTGCCATCACCACTTCGTGCGTTTGTTCTAGTTGAATGAATCGTAATCCTCGCTTGTTAAAACGATTTTGCTGACTAGCATATCCAGCAATGGATACGCTATGACGTTGTTTTATGAGTTGTTGAGCGATAGCAATTGTTGGCGGTTGATTTCCTGCACCATCCCAAGTAAAGATGAGATAGTACAGAGAAGAAGAAGAATGAGACATATAGAGCGGTGTTTTGAGGATTTTATCTAAAGCGAAGAAAATGTAATTGGAAATATATGGATGACACACAACAAAAAACTGAATGTCTATTTTAATTAGTTCTTTTTCGGAGCTGAATCACCAAATAAATAGGCCGTCATTTGTTCAAGACTACGGCCGCCTGCTACATCAGCTTTTTCGCATGCTTCTCGAATTTCTTGAATTTCTTCTTGAGTTAATTTAATTTCAATAGCTCCAATATTCTCTTCTAAATTTCTGATTTTACTTGTGCCTGGTATTGGAATAAAATCATCACCTTGTGCAAGAATCCATGCCAATGTTAGCTGACCTGATGTACAACCTTTCTTATTGGCTAACGTTGTTATTTGATCGACTAACTGAAGATTTTTTGGAAAATTCTCCTTTGAAAATCGTGGCATCATTCGTCGACGATCGCCTTCATCAAGATCATCAGGACTCTTAATTTGTCCACCAAACATTCCACGACCTAATGGTGAATAGCAAACAATAGCTACGCCAAGTTCTCGACATGTTTTCAATAATCCCACATCATCTCGTTCAATATCTAAACTAAACGGTGAATATTCAATTTGTACGCATGCAATTGGATGAACAGCATATGCTCGTCGAAGTGTATCACTTGAACATTCCGACAAACCAAGATATTTTACTCGACCAGCATCAACTAATTCTTTCATAGCACCAATTGTTTCTTCAATTGGTACGGTTTTATCAATTCGATGTACATAATATAAATCGATAACATCAAGACCGAGACGTTTGAAACTTTTTTCACTTGCTTCACGAACATATTGTGCATCACCACGAACTAAAAATTTCTTCTCAGGCGTAGTAATATTGGCGAATTTAGTTGCAAGAAATACCTGAAAAGAAAAATGGAGATGTCATCGAGTAATTACGAATATACGAACTTTCTCTCGTTGTTCCGGATATTTTTTGAAATATTTGCCAAGAAGATCTTCACTATCTCCGTAAACATCAGCACTATCGAAAAAAGTACAACCGAGTTCGATAGCACGATCAAAAATCTTGAAACGTTCCTCATCGGCTATTGCTGTTGGCGTTCCATAGAATGCTGATAAACCCATGGCTCCAAACCCAAGAGCCGATACTTGAGGACCATTTTTTCCTAATTGTCGTGTTGGTATCTTTGCCATCTTTACAAATAAATCTCTCGAAAAATAAAAATAGTATCTCTCGAAATAAATGATTCGTTGTTTTTTAAAGCCAATATTTATCTCGGAGATATATAGAGGGCTTCAAAGCATTTAGGTTTGTATACGAAAAAGCTTATCAGCGTAATCGTCATTCGCACTAGAAATTTACAGATTTTTTCACCTGACCAGAACAAGAATCCTATGTTATAATAACAGATCAGAGAGTCGATTTTTCAAAAATCATCTATTCTTCTAGTCCACATCATTCTTTTTCACAGTATGCACAATAATTTCATTTCAATCGTTTTTCAGCACCCTCTTTTCTACTGTTGAATACATTGAAAAAAGCGACATCAATAAAAAAAAACAACCTTCGCATGAATGTTTCATCCCATTAAAGTCGTCATGACGAATTGCAAACCTTTCAAATGATTCTTTTTCTTTCTTCGCTAGTTGAAAAACTAAAGTAGGTAAAATATTTCATACATCTTACTCTACCAACTTCATTCAAACCAGTATAGGTAATATTTCAGATTCAACGAATCATGTCATTGTCACTTCATACACTCCCGATCGACATAATCTATCGCATATTCGATCATCTCAGTGAAAAAGAATTATTTCTATCCACAAGCCACGTAAACCAGAAATTCAATGCTATTCTGAATTCTTACAAAAGATTTCAAGTAAATTCAACTAACACACATACCTCCACCTCTATAAACTCACTAACATGATTCTCTACACAGACACTTACCACACTCGACCTCGAGTATAATCAGATCGAAGACGCAGATGCACAAGCACTTGGTCAAGCACTGGAAACAAATCAAGTTCGACATACACATCTATCTTTTTCACTTGTATCATCAGTCTTCTGTATTTATTACAGACACTCCTCACACTCCGTCTGGACTATAACGAAATCGGACCTGTAGGTGCACAAGCAATTGGTCAAGCATTACAGAGAAACCAAGTTAGCGGCGCATTTTATTTTTCCACTTCTATCACCAGCCTTCTATATTAATTCCAGACACTCACCACACTCAGCCTTCAATCGAATAAAATCGGAGTTGTAGGTGCACAAGCACTTGCTCAAGCATTAGAAAGAAATCAAGTTAGATACAAATTTGTTTTCAATTCTATTACCAGTCTTTTGTATTTGTTACAGACACTGACTACACTGGATCTCTACAATAATCGAATTGGAGAGCAAAACGAACAGTTGCTTAGAAAACTATTGGAGAAAAGGCGAATTTGAATATATGCTTCTGGTTTAGTTGATAAAAAGCTTGTCGCTAACTTCTAGTTTCTGTTTTATATGAATAAATATCTGAGACAGTATCATCTAAAAGGAAGCGGATTGGTGTTGGTTTTGATATTTTAGTGGAATAACTTGGAGGAAAATTAGTATAGATTGGACGAGGGTGTTGAG
>Ga0209930_1005066_pt1 | contig 11053 bp, 12 predicted proteins | sample ThiBiot_500_biof_2_FD_183948 | JGI IMG/M metagenome (GOLD analysis project Ga0209930, IMG submission 183948) | Wastewater bioreactor microbial communities from Cape Town, South Africa - Thiocy_cont_500_biof (SPAdes) | ecosystem: Engineered > Bioreactor > Thiocyanate-remediating >... | reverse complement strand
TGAAGTTCTGGGTCTGGTAATATTGCCACTTGAAATTCTTGAACTGAAGACGGTTCTTACCGAACTCTACGGTATTTACCTGGGCAGAAGCTCCTCCGGCAAAAAAGAAAATCCCCAGTATGACGAAAAAAAAATAGTGTGACTTCAACATAATCTGAGGATCTTTAGGATCTTTCATACCCATTCTTTAGAGTTTTAAAGTTATACAAATCCCAAATACCGGTGAAATTGATTTTAACTAAATGAATTGCGTATGTTGACAGTAAAAACCTTTGTTTTCAGCCCTGTGCAAGAAAACACATACGTGCTATCCGATCAAAAGGATGCCTGCTGCATCATCGATCCGGGCTGTTATTTCGGGAATGAGCGGAGGGAATTGGAGGAATATATTGAGCAGCAGGGGTTAACGCCCAAAATCCTGTTAAATACCCATTGTCACCTGGATCATGTCTTTGGTAACAAATTCGTTCATGACACCTGGGACTTGCCCTTACACCTCCACGAAAAAGGTGCTGGAGGTGGCGCCGGTGATAGGGCGTGACTGGGGCATGCCTTTCGAGAACTACCGGGGGCCGCTACTTCTTCTGGAGCCGGGGGAAAAGGTGCAGTGGGGGGAGGATGAGCTGGAGATATTGTTCCTGCCGGGGCATTCGCCTGGTAGTGTAGGATTTTACTGTGCCAAACAGGGGTTTTTGATCGCGGGGGATACACTTTTCCGTGACAGCATCGGGCGGACGGATCTGCCGGGCGGGGATCATATGACATTGCTGAATAGTATCCGGGAGGTGCTTTGGGCGTTGCCGGACGATACGGTGGTGTATCCGGGGCATGGGGGGGAGACGACGATCGGGTGGGAGAAGAAGCACAATCCTTTTGTTAGGGGATAGAGCGCGCTCTACAGATACTTCCCGATGATGGGTAGCCGACGAAACTCTTTCCTTTCTACGCGGAGGATGAAGATGGCATACGCCCCGGTGAGCATGGTGGCCAGGATAAAGCCAAAGCCCCGGTGATGCCATATATGGATGAGGCCAAGATGCACAAAATAGAGCAGGGCGGCGATGACCATATATGCTACGAGCTTTTTCCAGGCATAGGGTACACGGTAGGCCTTTTGCCCCCAGATATAAGATATCACCATCATGCTGCCATAACAAAGGAAGGTGGCCCAGGCGGAAGCCCAGTAGCTGAACCGGGGAATAAAAACGTAATTGATGATAAGGGTAATACCGGCCCCGATAAGGGTAATATACGCCCCCGCGCGGGTATTCCGGGAGAGCTTATACCAGATGGACAGATTATAATAAATCCCCAAAAACATATTGGCAAAAAGGAGAATAGGCACTACTCCAAGACCCTGCCACATGCTTTTGTCCCGGATGAACTGTTTCCAGATGTCCAGGTAGAGGGCTACGACGAGGAACATGAAGCAGATGGTGATCACAAAGAATTTCATCACACGGGCATAGGTGCGGGGGGCGTCGCCCTCGGCGGCCTGCCGGAAGAAAAAGGGTTCGGCACCCATCCTGAATGCCTGTACGAAAAGGGTGATGAGGAGCGAGAGCTTATAACAGGCGGAATAGACGCCGACTTGAAAGTCGGACACGGCACGGGGGAGACGCTGGGCGAGCATGATCCGGTCGAAGGTCTCGTTGATCATCCCTCCAAATCCGGCAATGGTGAGGGGAAGGGCATAGATCATGACCTCTGTCCATACCGCCTTGTCGAAGGTCCATTTGAATTTCCGGAGCTGCCCGCTGAGGGCGATGAACTGGAAGGCGGAAGAGATAAGATTGGCCAGAAGGACATACCCTACCCCGAAGCCGGGATCATATAAAAAATGCCAGATGCTGCTGTTGGGATGTGCTTTTGCCATCTTGGGGCAGATGGACAGGAAAAAGAAGGTAAAAAAGATATTCAGCAGGATGGCCGTCACCCGGATAAAGGCAAATTGCCGGGGTCTGCCTTCATGGCGCAGCCGGGCAAAGGGCAGGGCGGCGAGGGCTTCGAGGCCAATGATAAAGGCAACGAAGGTGATGTATTCTGCGTGCTGCTCCAGGTGTATAAAAGCGGCGATCGGGTGCCGGAAAAGGATGATGAGCCCGGAGATCAGAAGGGTATTGAGGAATAGGCTGTATATGAGGGTGTCATAAAGATGGGTCTCGGCCTCGGGTTTTTGGATATACCGGAAATAGGCCGTGTCCAGCGCAAAGACGACCAGGACATTCAGGAAGGGGACGAGGGAATAGACGAGACTCATCTTTCCGAATTCGGTGGTCCCGGTGAAGACCAGGGTGAGATAAGGGGTCAGCAGATAGTTGAGGAATCTAGCAAAAATGGAGCTTACTCCATACCACATCGTCTGCCCGGCTAATTTTTTAATGCTGCTCAAATACGGCGTTGTTTATTCTGATCTTCAAAAATACTTCTGTTACCGCGATATTAACGCTGAATTTTCAAAATACCGTATACTGAGTATGAACCCGATGAGTGTTCGATATCCTACACTTTTTAATGCGATGGCTTAAGGTTTTGTAGTACCTTTATTATTACAAAATTTTATACTATGAGACGGTATCTCTACCAAAACCTCGTGTTTTTAGCCGGATGGATTGGATGTTGTATCAGTGGCGCGCGGCTCTATGCGCAGTCTCCTGTGCCGCCCAAGACTTATGAAGGTCAGGTCGGCTATCAAAAAAGCCAGCTGTCTGTCATCATGGTAGACCTGCCCTATCCTTCGGATGTAGTGGAGTCGACCATTAAAGATTATATGGCCCAGCGGGGCTGGAAGGGGTCGAGCACCCGTGGGTACAAGATGTATCACAATGTGCGGCTGGAGGATACTTCCTCCTCCCTGAACGACCTGCATATCAAGGTGGAGCGTAAGACCAGCCGGGACAAGGACAACTCGACGGTGACATTTCTGCCGGCCGGGCCGGGAGAAGACCCGGGGACGCGGCCAGGGCGTGACGCGTTGGCGATGAGCCGTACATCCGCATTTGTCGAAAAAATGCTGCCTGCCATCGACGCGGGTGTCCTGGAGGACAAGATCAAGACGCAGGAGGGAGTAACCAAGAAGGCGCAGAAAAAGCTGGGAGACATGCATGATGATCAGACCGACCTGGAAAAGAAGATCCGCAATACGCAGGACGATCTGGCGAAGAATAATCAGGACCAGATGAAGGAGACGCAGAACATGCAGTCCAGTGTAGGCAGCGACGACAAAGCGGTACAGAAATCCCACAAGCGTATGTCCAAACTGTTGGATGATCAGAAAGACCTTCAAAAAAAACTGGCCAAATACCAGGGGCAATTGCAGCAAAATAGAATAGACCAGGAGGTGCAGCGGCTATCAGCGGGCAAGGAGCAGCAGTCGCTGGATTCTTTGCGGACACTGAGAAAGAATTGAGGGGGCGGTCTGCCGGCTACAAGATATCCTCTTCGGCGATGAGATTATGTTTTAGGGCAAATACGACGACGCCGGCGGTGTTCTTCACATCCATCTTTTCGAGGATGCGGGTACGGTAGCCTTCGACGGTGCGTTTGCTGAGAAAAAGCTGTTCGCCTATCTCCTGTGCGGTGTGCTGCTGGCAGATCAGGCGGATGATCTGTCTTTCCCGTTCCGTAAAAAGGTCCCCGGACTTCTTCTTCTGAGGGTCGAATTTGCTCTTGACGATAAGCGAGGCCAGGCGGGCGGAAGTATGTTTACAATAGAAAATATTCCCTTCGTTGACGGTGAGGATGGCGTCGAGTATCTCCCGCTTGTCCGCATTTTTTAGCAAATATCCTTTAGCACCTGCTTCGAGCATTTCCACGATGAGGTCCTCTTCTTCGAACATGGAGAGGGCGATGATCTTTAGCTGCGGATCCTGTTGTAGCATCAGCCGGCAGGCTCCAATGCCATCCAGATAGGGCATCTTTATATCCGTGAGGACTATATCGGGCTTCTTTTCAGCCACGAGCTGGACGAGCTCACGGCCATTGAACGCCTGTCCCACGACTGTCATGTTCTCCTGCTTGTTGAGCATGAGCGCAAGACCATCCAGAAAAATCTCATGATCGTCAGCTATTACCAAACGGATATTCTTCATATAGGAAAAGAGGATGCTGGTAAAATTAAACATTGCGGGTCAATGAACCGTCAACCAACGGGGATCTTGATAAAATAATTGGTTCCCGAGCCGGGTTTGGATTCCAGCGAGAGCACTCCATTGAGTATTTCACAGCGACTTTCCAGGCTGCGCAGCCCAAGTCCCTGCGATCCTGTGAGGGCCTTTTCCTTGTCAAAGCCGCGCCCATCGTCCTTGGCCAGGAACAAGAGATTGCCGCCTTCTTCGCTGAGGCCTATCTGCAAGTTCCCCGCATGTGCGTGCTTGAGAGTATTGTGGACTATCTCCTGTATCATCCGGAAGATGTGGATCTCCTTTTCTTTGGGGACCTGTATCTCTTTCACTACGTATAACTGAATATTCAGGGATTGTTTGACATTGACCTGGTTGATAAATTCCCGGATGGCTTCGAGAAGACCCTTTCGCTCGAGGGTATTGGGGAGAAGGTCATGGGAGATCCTGCGCATGCTGCCGATGATCTCGTCCAGGTATCCGGCTGTCTTGTCGAGGATGGCTTTATCCTGGGGGTCTTCGATATCGACATTGCTAATGTTTAGCTTGACGGCGGAAAGGAGGGGGCCTAGGCTATCATGCAGATCGCCCGCGATACGTTTGCGCTCATTCTCCCGGATGGTGATCTCGGCGAAGATCTTTTCCCTTTGGAGGCGCATATAGCGGCGGTGGTACCGGATGATGGAAACGAAAAAGTACACAATGATAATTGCTATGATCAGAGAGAAAAGCAGCGTAATATCCAGGATCTTATTTTCCATCTTCTAAGTAAAAATACATGCATTTGCTGTGATTGCCAACCTATGGGCGTTCTACGGTGGGTGGGGGTATTTGCAATGTGAACTTCTGAGGCTTTGGGATCAGAAGGAATGCAATAGCATAGATGACATTGGTGAGTGCATTGACATAGGCCATCCAGAATACGATGGTCCGGGCAACCTCGGTGGGTCCGGCGATGCTGATCTGGTAAGACCATTCGTAGAGGATCTTATAGATAAAATAGATAATAAAGGTGACGCAGATGAGAAAGACCGGGCTTCGCAAAAGATTCCGGTTGTCGTGTGTGATCATGAAATTGATCTTGTTCACGCTGAGGAGCACAATGACAAAAGACGATAGGAACCGGAAGTAGGGGCTAAAGGTGACGATCTTCCAAAAAATAAGATTTTCCGTCACCCAGCATACGGCGCAGACAGCCCAAATACTGTAAAAGACCCACCGGCGCTGTTTGGTAGGATGCCAGATATAAAATTGCCAGACGATGAGCGAAAATTCCAGCAGGGCGTCGATGTTACTGGGGACGGCATTGCTACGGGTGATCCAACGGACAACGACGAAGGCGACGAGCTCTGCCAGGAATCCCGTCAGTATAAGGATAAAAAAGGGCTGATACATTTTGTCCAGACGACGAAAACGCACCAGCCCCGCAATGATTGGTAAAAGAATGGATTGACCGATCAGGAAAAGGAAGAAATATTTCATGTGCTGTCTGAATGGCGAAAAGTTGTGACCGTAAGACTACTGCCTATTACGGGTTCAAAGGACCGGGGGGAGGGCAAACGGGGGGGCAGCGTGTTCCGTCCTCCAATGCCTGTGGACCATCCACTGTCAGCGATTCCGTTTTGGCCCCGCCGGCAGGAGTTTTTGTGCTGTCTGCACTGATGAGGTGGTGAAGGATGTCGTTGCCATTGACGTCGTAAGGTACGAGAACGAGTCTCATCTTTCCCTCCTTATCCAGGCCGTAATAGATGCGGATCCCGGCTGCGAGACGACCGACAGAATCTTTTTGTGAGAGGAGGAGGTCATAGGAGTCGGTGTTAAAGGCTTCGGAGCGGCCAAACTGCAACGAGTCCTTGAATCCGGGGCATTTTGTGTTAAAAGTGTCGATGGTCCTGCGAAAATCCTTTGTGTACTGGATGGCCAGACCTAAGGGAATGACATGGTTCTTAACACTGTCCACGTTGTAGGGGGGGCGTCCGTGATCACGGTCGCCGCCGCCGCAGCTAAAAAGGGTAAAAGCAAGGGAGGCGATCAACAGGAAGGCCGGCAGGGTCAATGAACCAGGCCTCATGAATTTGTTCATAAGATGTCCAATTTTAGAGGTGATATAATGTCCGACAATAATACTGACAATAATACTATTTCCCTTTAGCAGTGCGGCTAGGTATTTATGCCTAAATAAAATACGTATAAATACCTATGTTTTTTAAGCAGTTGTACGCTTTGTACAAATCCCCGGAAAAAGGACCTTTAAGGTCGAAATGCTCCGGGTGGACCCGGAGTTTTGGAGAGATAATTTGCCAACCCCTAACCCGTCTCTCGTAGAGACAAGTACCATCAACCATTAAACACAAAACGGGTCGTTCCTCCATCCTGCAAAGGGTGGGGGATCTTTTTTTATTCCCCGCGGCGGACCTTTTTTCTGCCTTCCTTGATCTGACCCTGTCTTTTCTTGGCCTCTACTCTCTTCTCCTTTGATGCCCTGCTGGGTTTGGTTGCCACCCGCCTTTTCTCCTTTTTCAGTCCCTGTTCGATGAGCTGGTTCATCTTGCGGATGACCTCCTCCTTATTGGCGAGCTGGCTCCGGTGGACCTGTGATCTCACCTGTAAAAAACCGTCGGCATTGATCTTACCAGCCAATTTCTTTTCCAGGATAGCTTTTTGCTGATCGTCCAGGAGCACAGAGTTACGGATGGAGAAATACCCTTCTACCATGGTCTCGACCTTATTCACATTCTGGCCTCCTTTACCCCCACTGCGAGCTGTTTGGAAAATTAATTCTTTAGTAATATCGATTTTCATACTATTTTGAACCTTTGACGGAACCGTCCGGTAGAACGGGGATGCATATTAAGTCGATTTTAACTTGGTACCCGAAGTTAAATGTTAATATGGTCCGACAATTGCAAAAACACCCCTAATATGTCCAAAGGCCCATTTATCCAGGTGTCAGGCATGCGTTTTTCCAGTAAAGGGTGGTTGGTCCGACTCTTACCTCATGCAATAGCGGTGTTGATATTTCTGCTGGTGGCGGTGATCTATTGCAAACCGGTGTTTCAGGGCAAGGTCCTTTACCAGGAAGACGTAATGCAATGGAAGGCGATGGCCCAGAGCTCCTTCGTCTACAAGCAGGCGCATGGCCATTTCCCTTTGTGGAGCAAAAGCATGTTTTGTGGTATGCCTGGATATCAAATTGCTATTGACGGTCCGTCGACGCGGCTTCCCGCCTTCTTCCACTTTTTGCTTACGCTGCATCTGGAAAAGCCGGCGAGCTTTTTTTTCACGGCCTGTATCTGCTTTTATTTTCTGGCATTGGTGCTGCGGGTCAACCCATATGTCGGTATCATCGGGGCCCTGGCCTATGCGTACGCCACTTATAATCCCGTCATCGTCTCGGTGGGGCATGACACAAAAATGCAATGTATTGCCCTTTTACCCGGCCTGATCGGGTCGATGATACTGGTACTGGAGAAAAAATACTGGCAGGGCATGGCATTGATGGCTCTTTTCACTTCGCTGATGATCGCCACGGGCCATATGCAGATAGTCTATTATGGGTGGCTTACGGCCGTCCTGCTCTTTGGAGGCTATGCGATACCCTGGCTCCGCCGGCGGGAATTCCGGCAACTGCGTCATGCGACATTGGTGATCGTGGGGGCTCTTCTGATAGGCGTACTGTCCAATGCGGTGGTCCTTTTTACCACCTCCGACTCTTCCCATGAGACAATACGGGGGGGGAGCGAGCTGGCGGATAAAAACAGCAATTATACCAGCGACGGGCTAGGTGAATCGGCGGCCTTTGACTTTAGCCTGTACAGAACGGAGCCGCTGGTGATGCTGGTACCCGATATTTATGGAGGCAGCACGGACCTGGACTTGCCTGCGGAGAGGTCGCATGCGGTGCGGGCGCTGCAAAAGATGCCTGCTGAGCTGGGGCAGTTGGTGGGAGAAGAAGGACCCAGGTATTATTGGGGTGGCGTTGGCGACCTTTTTGCGGGGCCGCCTTATGCGGGGGCGATCATCTGCTTCCTCGCGCTGGCGGGGCTGATCCTTTTGGACGGGAAACATAAATGGTGGATGGTGTCGGTCATGGTGCTAACGATCGTGATGAGCTGGGGGGGGTATTTCCAGCCTTTCAACAGCTTGTTGTTGAAATATCTTCCCATGTACAACAAGTTCAGGGCGCCAAGCATGATCATTGTCATCCCCAATCTGCTGCTTTGCATACTGGCGACGCTGACCCTTCAGAAGATCCTGGTGAGCGGGGTGGCGAGCGCCGACATCTGGCGTAAGTACAGGTGGGGGCTGCTGTTGATACTGGGTATCTTTATTGTCGTCTTTGGCATATATGCGGGCTCGGATTATGTGAGTGCATGGGATGGTCATCTGCTGGAAAGGGCCGCTCTCAAGGGTAAGCGGGCGGTGGGCTATGCGCAGACTTTTTTGGCGGGACTGCGGCAGGACAGGCGGGAACTGTTCCTGGGCAGCATGCTGCGGAGCCTGCTTTTTGTTGCAGGAGCGGCGCTGGTGCTGGGGCTTTATATCAAGCGGAAGATCCGTCCCGCCCTGCTGCTGGGGGTGGTAGGGGCGCTCTGCTTTGTGGACCTGATGGGGATAGATCTTAAATATCTCAACTACGATAATTACCAGGAGAAGGGGAAGTAGCGCATGACAGTACCTATTACCGCGTGTTCGATCTGCGGGATACGGCCAATAATACCCTGAGCTATGGGGCCATGACGGCCTATTATCATAATTCCATCGGTGGATACCATGCGGCCAAGCTGCGGGTATATGAGGACCTGATCAATTATCAGCTGGTGAATTATCCGATGTGTCAGCCCGTGATCAATATGTTGAATACGAAGTATATCCTCCGGCGTAATGTGGCTGGAGAAGATTTTGTATATCAAAACACCAACTGTCTGGGGCCCGTTTGGTTTGTGGACAGTCTGCGGTTCCTTCCGACACCGAAGGCGGTGATGGATAGTCTGACACATTTTCAGCCGGGTACGGAGGCCATTCTTTTCGAGGCGGACAGGGAGAAGGTGCCTGTTATGGTTCAGGGACCGGACACATCGGCGTATATTGAATTGCTGAACAACGATAATGACGTGATAAATTATCTGTCGGAGTCGAAGAAGCAGCGATTTGCGGTCTTTAGCGAAATATTCTATCAGCGGGGCTGGAAGGCGTGGGTGGATGATCGTGAGACGCCCATTATTCGTACGAACTATGCGTTACGGGGGCTTTCCATTCCTCCGGGGCGGCATATTATCCGGATGGTCTTTCATCCTTTGTCTTATTACATCGGGTGTCAGGTGCAATGGATGGCTATCATCCTGATGCTGCTGATATCGGTGGGTGCGGTGCTGGTCGTATTGTATGAAAGGGGATTGCGTGTACGGGTGGCCGGCCGGCCGATGTTGAACTTCCACGTGGAGAGCTTATCTTCATCTTAAAATGCGAGCTGTTATCCAAAGAGTAAGCCGGGCTTCCGTCACCATCGATGGAAAATGTAAGGCTGCCATCCGGGGCGGCCTGTTGGTATTGGTGGGTATCGAGGATGCGGATGGGGCGGAGGATATTGCGTGGCTGAGCAGTAAGATCGTCAACCTGCGTATTTTTAATGACGAGGCGGGTGTGATGAACCTGTCGGTGAAGGATACGGGGGGTGAGATACTTTTAGTGAGCCAGTTCACGCTGCATGCGGCTACCAGGAAGGGCAACCGGCCTTCGTATATACGAGCGAGCAAGCCGGAGGTGGCTGTTCCGCTGTATGAGCAAATGATCGCGCGGCTGGAGGCTGATCTGGGGCGGGGTATTGGTACGGGTGAATTTGGGGCTGATATGAAGGTGGAGCTGTTGAATGATGGGCCGGTGACGATATGGGTGGATACGAAGGGGAGGGAATAGGGGGGCGTAATTTCAGTTGTGTTTTTGGCAGAGTATTCTTTGGTTTAAAAAAAAGCGAATTTTAGTACTCCAAGTACTAAAATCTGGAAAAAAATAAACCATTTTACAAGAAAGTAAAAACAACCTATTTGGTCGAATAGATACCCTTTCCAATATGAAAATCTATCAGGTAGACGCCTTTGCCGCAGCCCTATTCCAGGGTAATCCGGCGGCTGTTGTCCCGTTGACGGAATGGTTACCGGATGGGACTATGCAGAACATTGCCATGGAGAACAATTTGGCAGAGACGGCATTTATTGTGCCGCGGGCGGGCCTGGGGGACTCGGCCGCCGGGGTCGGTGGATACGACTATGCCATCCGGTGGTTCACTCCTACGGTGGAGGTGGAGCTTTGCGGTCATGCGACGTTGGCGTCGGGGCAAGTGGTGTTCCGGCATCTGGATTTCAAGGGGGATGTGGTGGTGTTCCGAAGCCGGCATAGCGGGGACCTGAAAGTGACGAAGGCGGCGGGTGCCCTGGAGCTGGATTTTCCCGCGAATATGCCTGAACTGACGGGTACAGGGACGGGGGTGGCGGCGAGTGTGCGGCCAGCAGATCATACGGCGATATTTGAAGGGCTGGGGATCGCACCGAGGGAATTATACCGGGGGCGTCATGATTTTATGGTGGTGCTGGACAGTCAGGAGCAGGTGGAGGAGCTGAGCCCGAACTTTACAATATTGGCGGGCGCACAGGCGCGGGGGGTAGTGGTAACGGCGCCGGGCAGGGACGCGGATTTTGTCTCACGCTGTTTTTTCCCGCAGTCGGGCATCGATGAAGATCCTGTTACGGGGTCGGCGCATACGATGATGATACCTTTCTGGGCGGGGCGGCTTGGGAGGAATAAGCTTTCCGCAATTCAGCTGTCACGGCGCAGAGGGTGGCTGGATTGCACGCTGGCGGGGGACAGGGTATTTATTGGAGGGCAGGCGCATACCTACCTGGTGGGGGATATCTTTGTAATATGAAACAATCGAT
>Ga0209930_1005059_pt1 | contig 11064 bp, 9 predicted proteins | sample ThiBiot_500_biof_2_FD_183948 | JGI IMG/M metagenome (GOLD analysis project Ga0209930, IMG submission 183948) | Wastewater bioreactor microbial communities from Cape Town, South Africa - Thiocy_cont_500_biof (SPAdes) | ecosystem: Engineered > Bioreactor > Thiocyanate-remediating >... | reverse complement strand
GGGCACATGGCGGGCGATCAGGTCGCCCAGCTTGCGCACGAGCTTGGCGCGTTCGGTGGCGGGCGTGTTGGCCCATTTCGGGAAGGCGTTCTTCGCGGCGGCAACGGCGGCCTGCACCTCGGCCTCGCCGCCTGCGGCGACCTCGGCCAGCACCTCCTGGGTGGCGGGGTTGACGGTCTCGAAATAGTCCTTGCCGGCGACGGCCTTGCCGTCGATCAGGTGGTCAATGCGCATGGGGATTCCTTGGCGTGTGCGGTGGGTTCAGGAGGCGGCCGGCGCGTCGCCGACGATGGTGTTGACCAGGCGGCCCAGGCCTTCGATCTCGGTGACGATCTCGTCGCCCACGCGGGAGTCGGCCACGCCGTCGGGCGTGCCGGTGAGGATGAGATCGCCGGGGTTCAGCGTCATGAAGCCCGACAGGTGGGCGATCAGCGAGGGGATGTCATGCACCATGTCGCGCGTGCTGCCGTCCTGCTTGAGCTCGCCGTTGACCCAGCTGCGCAGGCGCAGGTTCATGGGGTCGGGCACATCGGCCGCATCGACGAACCACGGGCCCACGGGCGTGGCGCCGTCGCGGTTCTTCACGCGCAGGTTGGGCCGGTAGAAGTTCTCCAGGTAGTCGCGTATGGCGTAGTCGTTGGCCGTGCAGTAGCCGGCGACCACGCTGTAGGCATCCTCGCGGCGCACGTTGCGGCAGGTCTTGCCGATGACCACGCCCAACTCGCACTCGAAGTGCATGTAGGCCACGTCGGCGGGCCGGTACGTCCGGCCGCGGTGGCCGTTCAGCGTGTTCGGGCCCTTGAGGAAGACCAGCGGTTCCTCGGGCGCCTTGTTGAAGGCGATTTCCTTGGCATGGTCCGCATAGTTCAGGCCCAGCGCGAAGACGGTGCCGAACTGCAGCGGCGGCAGCCACTGCACGGCGGTCTCCGCCACCAGGCGGCCATCGGGCAACTGCACCTGTCCGTGCGGGCCTTCGGTGACCTGCAGGGTCTGTCCTTCGAAGATGACGCGTCCGTGCTTCATGCTGCTGCTCCCTGTTCTGCCACCACCGAATGCGTGAGCCGGCCCAGGCCGGGCACCTCGATGACCACGCGGTCCCCGGGCCGCGCCAGCGGCGCGCCTTCGCCCGGGCCCAGCAGCAGCACGTCGCCGGGCGACAGCGTCATGAATTCGGTCACGTCGGCCAGCAGCCTTGCGGGCGAGCGCACCAGATCGGCAAAACCGCGCTGCCAGACCTGTTCACCATTGATGGACACCGTGAGCGTAGCCGCCTGTGCGTCAAAGCCTGTGCCGCGAACGAGGGCGCCCAGCGGGCAGAAACCGTCGCGGCAGCGCTGGCGGATGGCGGGGCGGTAGTAGTTCTCGTGCGGCAGCGTGAGGTCGCTGGCGATCAGCCAGCCGGCCACATGGTCCAGGGCCGTTGCTTCGCTGACGCGCGTGGCGCTGCGGCCGATCACCAGGCCGATGCTGGCATCGACGCGGACCTCGCCCGGATCGGCCGGCACGGCCACCGCAGCGCCATCGCGCGCCCAGGTATTGCGCGGCTTGAGATAGAGCACGGGAGCGCGCGGAGCGGCCTTGTAGGGCGCGCTGTCGAACTGCGGCGACAGGCGCTGCACGGTGGCCTGCTGGTTGAGCAGCGTGCCGTAGACCGTGCCCAGCGCAAGGCCGTCATCCAGGAGAAAGGGCTGAATCTGCATGGTGTGGATTTAGTTAACGTGGTAATTATTGTTTTTGCAACAAGCCCCGTCAACACGGTGGATTCAGGGTTTTCCCAGGCCGCAGCAAAAAGCCCCTGCGCGGCGAACCGTGCAGGGGCTTGAAGGGGGTACCGGGTGCGGCCGGTACAGAAGGCGCGCGGGCGTCAGCCGCGGCGGCGGCGCAGTGCGGCCATGCCGCTCAGGGCCAGCGCCAGCAGCGCCTGGGCCAGTGTGGACAGGCCGGGCACGGGGGTGGCCGTGGCGCCGGGCGGCAGGGCCGCAGGCGCGGCCACCGACACGGGGTCCACGATGACGCCGTTGACGGTCAGGTCGCTGTCTCCCGTCTGCCCGTCGGTGATGTCGAAGCTCACCGAGCGGCGGTCGGGTGCGAAGCGGTAGGCCGACGCGGCCAGCTCATACCAGTGCGCCGTGGGCGTGGCGGCCGTGGGGCCGTACTTCCAGAGCGTGGCCTGGGCGGGTGCGGCTTCAGGCAGGTCCATGCGGATGGTGGCCATGGAGCCCGGCGTGCCGCCCATGAGCACGAAGCTCAGGCTGCCGTAGGGCATGCGCAGGCCGCCCGGCAGCGGGCTTTGCGAGGGCGCGGGCTGAAAGCCTGCCGAGTTCGAGGCGAACTGCCATTGGTCCGCACCCACATTGCCCGTGCCGTTGCTGACACCTGCCGTGTTGCTGCCCGTGCCGATCTGCGTGCCGATGGGCACGGGCTTGCTCAGGGCCAGCACAGCCGGCGCGCTGGCCGTGCCCGAGGCCGGCAGGTTGACCGCATGCACGCGGTAGCTCACGGCAGGGTCCAGGCCGGTGAAGGACAGCGTGGCGGCCGTGCCGGCTGCGGTGCTGACCGTGTTGCTGGCAGGGGCCGGCAGGCCGGCGGCATCCAGGCCGGCCATGACCTGTTCCCAGCTGGGGACGGGCGCATTGGCAGGCAGGGCCACGGCGCGCAGGCTGCCGCCCACGCTGGGCGTGGCCTGGACCACGGCCGATGTCTGGTCCACTGCCTGGGCGGACAGGGCCACGGTGGACAGCGCCGGCACCGCCAGGCTGTCCAGGCGCGCCTTTTTCCAGGCGGCATAGGGCAGGTCCTTGGCCACGGTGCCATCGCCGTAGAAATCGGCATCGCCGCAGTCGCTGAGGATGTCCACGCTGCCGCCGGCGTCCAGGCTGGCGGGCATGGCGCCTATGCCTTCGGCCGAGCAGGCGGTGTGGGGTGCGGTGATGGCGGCCAGGTCGGCAGCGCGCGGTCGCAGGTTCAGGGCCAGGCCTGCGCCGTTCACGCGGCCATCCCAGGAGTAGAGCTGGAAGTTGCGCGGCGCGGTGCCCGTGGCGCTGGCCGAGGGGCCGGCAATGATCAGGTACTCGCCGGCTGCGTTCTTGCGGATTTCGCGGATGCCGCGGCCGCCCAGGTCCAGGCGAATCGGCGGGCCCATGGACGCGCTGCCCTTGCTGCCGCCATCGGCCGCAGGCAGGGCCGCGAAGTTGGTCACGGGCACGATCAGCGCATGCGTGCGGCCCGTGGCGTCGTCCGCCGTGACGGCGGGCGCGCCCGGTGCCGGCACCAGCGGCGCGCGAAAGCCCAGCCAGGCGGCGCCGTTGTCGGGGCTGGTGGACATGCCTTCGATGGAAAAGCCGCTCATCGTCTCGGCCTCGGGCGCCTTGGTGGCGCCGCCGTCCGAGCTGGCCACCAGGCCCAGGTAGTTGGCGGCAAGGCCGTCATGCGCGGCCGCGTCCCAGCTGCGCAGGTCCTCGCGCAGCCAGCGGTAGTAGCCACTGGCGGTCAGCGCCGTGGAGGCGCCGGAGCCGGTCACATCCATCGCCGCCAGGCGCCAGCGGTCGGTGCGCGACTTGCCGCTCTTGTTGTTGGAGTGCGAGCCTGCCACGTACACGCGGCTGCCCAGGGCAAAGCTGGCCTCGATGTCCATTTCCTCGTCGCTCTTGCAGCTGTCCAGGCCCGTGAGGCCGGGGGCGGTGCAGGCGGCGGCATCGGCCAGGCCCAGGGCGGTCCTGTCCAGCATCAGCGGCTTGACGGGCAGCCCGCCGGCCGGGCCATAGGCCGAGAAGGAGTTGCCGGCCGGCAGCGCATTGCCCGAGGCATCCTGGGCGGGCGCCTCGTCGTCGCCCACCAGCATGGTGGCGGCATCGATGACGATGGCCGTCGATGCGTCCGGTATTGGCCGAGGCCGCGTACTTGATGGTGCGGCTGACGGAGGCGCCGCCCGCGTTGGTCAGCGTGACGGTGATGTCGGCATAGCCCACGCCCGTGGGCGTGATCCTGAGCACGGCGTTGCCGGCCTGGTTGGACGCGGCCAGGCCTGCGTCGGCCACCACGGCCTGGTTGCTCGAACGCGCAGTGACCTGTACGCCGCCAGCGCCCCCCGCATCCTGCACCGTGAAGCCGATGCCTGCCGAGGCCAGCGGGTCGTTGGCGTCGCCGACCACGCCGGAAAACGCGGTCAGTTCGGGCAGCGAGGCCGTCGGCGGGGCCGAGGCCATGAAAGGCACGCCCACTGCAGCCGTGCTCCCGCCGAGGCCGTTGACCGCGCGCACGCGCAGCGTATAGCTGCCGGGCTGCAGGCCTTCCAGCGCCTGGCTGTTGCCCAGGGCCACGGCCGTGGAGGCTACCGATGCAAAGCTGTCCTGCGACAGCTCCACCACGTAGTAGGCTGCGCCCGGCACGGCGTCCCAGGCGGCCGTCACGCGGTTGCCGGCCGGGGTGGCCGTCAGGTTGGAGGGGGCGGCGGGCACGGTCGCCGGCACGGTCTCCAGCGGGGCCCAGGCCACGCCATAGAACACGCCGTCCTGCGGCGCGGCGATGGACTCGGCCGTGCCCGACAGCGTGCCGGCGTAGCCGCCGTGATCGAAGGCGCGGTACAGGCGGCCCGTGGTGTCGGTGGCCATCAGCATCACATTGCCGCCGCCGGTATCGAAGGCGGCCAGGCCGTGGACTTTGGACAGGCCGGCAATGGAGCCTGCGGGCTGCCAGCTGGTGCCGTCCATCGAGAGGCGGAATTTCCGGATGGCGCCGGTATCGTTGTCCGCCACGTAGACGGTGTTCGCCAGCGCGGGGCCGCCATCGAGTTGCAGGAAGGCGATGCCGCGGTAGGTGGAGGGCGTCAGGCCCGCCAGGGGCAGGGCCGTCTGGATGCCCGTGGTCGGCAAATTCGTGCCGATCTGGTTGAGCGAGCCGCCGTTGATGGCGGCGATCAACTGGCCGCCGGCGACCGCCAGGCCCTGGACATTGCTGCTGTTCAGTTGGGAGATGCCCGTGCCGTCGGCAGCCACGTGCCAGATGCCATTGTTGGCCGTGGCCGTACCCTTGCCGCTGGCCCAGACGGCGCCGCAGTCGCTGCTGGCTGCACCGCGGATGGTGTCCTTGCTGAAGGCCGTGGTGCCGAGCGCGCGCAGGCTTTTCACGTCGGAGTCGAACCCCACCACGGCCACGGCGCGCGGGGCCGCCGCTGCAGTGACGCCGTTGGGCTCGGTGCCGCCGGTGGCCACGGCATAGCCGGGAACCACCAGGCACAGGCCATTGTCCGAGCGGTTGAGCAGGCCTTCCGAGCCCTTGCTGCTGGCCGTCAGCGGCGTCGCTCCGCCTGACAGCGGCAGCGATTGCACCAGGGTGCCGTCCACGCGGTACTCATCCAGGAACACGGGCAGCGCGCCTGTGCCCGTGCCCACGCGGTAGGCCACCAGGTTGCCCGGGGTGAAGGGCGCGGACCATGCAGCGCCACAAAGGGCCAGGCAGGCCGTTGCAATCGCCTTGTGCCGCCAATCCAAAGTACTCGCGCGCATGCTCACCATCCCCCTGTGTGACAAATCGCGCGACTGTAAGAGGCGGCTGTGACAGCCCGGTGACGGCAGGCCCGCAGGATGGTGGGAAGGCACCATGCAAAAAAAGACGGCTCCCTCAGGGGAGCCGTCCTTGCCTCATTGCGCCGTGATGCCCGCGCTTTGCTTTTTCTGGTTATGGGCGCTGCGTGTGCACGGGGCAGCGTATTGAGCGGTCGATCAGCGGATCAGCAGCACAGGCACCTGGCTGCCGGCCAGCACCTGGGTGCTGACCGAGCCCATGACCAGGCGGCCCAGCGTGCCGTGGCCATGCGTGCCCATGACCAGCAGGTCGAACTTGCCTTCTTCGGCCGCCTTGATGATGGAGTCGGCAATCGGGCCGACCTTGCTCAGGCGGGCTGCCTGCACGCCGTGCTCGGCCAGGTAGCTGCACACGGGGTCCAGCACCTTGGTCGACTCCTCGGCGTAGTACTCGTCCACCACGTCCTTGCCCAGGGCGGCGCGCGCGCGGGCCGGCAGCTGGGGCTGGACGGTGATGGCGCTGTAGCTGTGGGCCGAACCCAGGATCTCCGGGTGCGAGGTCAGGTAGGCCAGCATCTTCTGGGTGTAGGGGCTGCCATCGACAGCGAGCAGGATGTTCATGAAGGTCCTCCTTGGGTATGGCCCGAGACTAAGCCCAAGCCGGGGTGGAGTGCTTGATCCAGGTCAAGCGCGGGCCGGTGCCTCTGCCGCCCCTGCGGTCGCGTGCACCGGCAACTCGATGGTAGAGCGCGGCGAAAACCCCTCCTGCTCGCCCTTGCGCGCGTAGCCCAGCGGGTTGGCCACCACGCGGCAGCGCCAGGCGCTGCCATCGCCGCGCAGGCCCTCGGCCACATAGTCGCTGGGCGAATGCAGGTGGCCGTGCAGCCACAGATCGGCAAAGGGCAGCAGTTCATCCAGCACGTTGCAAAAGCCGGCCGTGCCCGGCACCAGGCCGTAGCGCGGGTCGGCGCTGCGCAGGCTGGGCGCGAAATGCGTGACGGCCACCGTGGGGCCATCGAAGGGCCTGGCCAGGAAGGGCTCGCCGTCGCGCGTGCCGCCGGTCTTTTGCAGGTAGAAATTGGCGGCGCGAAAGGCCTTCTCGCGCAGCTTGAGCAGCCGGGCCAGATCGGTCACGCCTTCATGCATGGACATGGCGTCGTAGTCGCTCCACAGCGTGGTGCCCACGAAGCGCACGCCGTCCAGCACGGCCGTCTCGCGCTCCAGCCAGACCATGCCCATGCGCTCGCAGGTGGCACGCAGGCGGGCGTGGGCGGCGTCGAAGTCCTGCATGTCGTACTCATGGTTGCCCGGCACGAAGATCACGGGGCAGGGCCAGCCCGCGTACTGGGGCAGGGGAGAGAAGCGCTCCAGCCCGAAATCCTGGCCCGGCAGCAGGCTGCCGCTCTGGTAGGAGCCTATGTCGCCGGCCAGCACCAGCACGTCGGCATCGGGTGCGGGCTCTGCGGTGAAATGCGGATGGGCCTCGAGGTGCAGGTCGGACAGCAGCTGGATCTTCATGCGGCCAAGTGTAGAACCTGCGCTGGCGCGGGCGCCCCGCAAACGGCGCTCAGGTGTGCGGGAAGGTCGCCTCTGCAGAGCGCGTGAGCGTGCGCAGCAGCCAGTCGTAGGCCTGAGGATGCTGGCCGCGCCGGCGCCACAGCGCGTCCACGTGCACGGGCTGCACGTCGAAGGGCAGCTCGCGCAGCACCAGCTTGTCGGCCATGCCGGTCACGGGCACGAAGTGGCGCGGCAATATGGTCAGCAGATTGGAGGTCATGACCACGCGCCCGGCCGTGAAGAACTGGTTGACGGTAAGCACCACCTGGCGCGTGCGGCCCAGCGAGGCCAGGGCCTCGTCGATGAAGCCGAAGGAGCGGCCCGAGAAGCTCACCAGCATGTGGCGCGCCGCGCAGTAGTTGTCCAGCGTCAGCGGCACATCGGCCAGCGGATGGCCCTGGCGCATCACGCACAGGTACTCGCCTTCATACAGGCGCCGGCTGTCGAAGGCCACCAGGGCGCCCGACTGCGCGCGCGCCGTCAGGTCGGCCAGCGCGGCGGGGAAGTAGCCCACGGCCATGTCGGCCTCGCCGGCCTCCAGCAGGCTGCGCGGGTCGCGCGTGGTCAGCGGCAGCACGCGGATGCCGATGCCGGGCGCCTCGCGCTCCAGCAGGCTGAACATGGGAGGAATCAGCGTGGCGGCCGTGGCGTCGGCCATGGCCAGCACAAAGGTGGCGGTGGCGGTGGATGGGTGGAATTCGCCTGGCGTCAGCGTGTCCTGCAGCTGCTGCAGCGCCTCGCGGATCACGGGCCACAGCGCCAGCGCGCGCGGCGTGGGCTCCACGCCCTGGCCCTGGCGCACCAGGAGCTCGTCGCCCAGCGCCTCGCGCAGGCGGCGCAGCGCATTGCTCACGGCCGGCTGGGTGATGGCCAGCTTGTGGGCCGCCCGCGTGAGGCTGCGCTCCGCCATCACCTCGTCGAAGACGCGCAGCAGGTTCAGATCCAGTGTGCGGAAGTTCAGGGCGGACATGGCCGTGGCAGCGAGCGCTGAGTCATCACTGACGTGAATGCTACAGATTCAAGATATAAATTTGAAGAACTCTAGGGTAAACCCTATAGTTACCCCTAGTCGCCCGCCACGCCGTCAAAAGCGGCCATTTAACTGGGTTTATCTGCCATGAGCAACTTCATTTACAACTCCTACTGTGTCGAGCACCCTGGTGTGGTGCATGTCTATCAAGCCGCCGACGACCGCAAGAGCGCCGTCAAGCGTTTCTCCGGCAAGCGCGGCGCCAGCGCCCTGCTGCTCGCTGCCCTGGTGGCCGCGCTGATGGTGGTGGTCAACGAGGTCGCCCACAACTGGACCGACGGCCACATGCTGGGCGCCTGGGTCGTGCTGTGGGTTGCCGCCTTCATGGGCCTGGCCCTGTTCTCCGCCCCCGCCCGCCGCGCCGCCATGATGGCCCGTGCCGGCTACCGCGCCTGGACCGAGAGCCGCCAGCAGGCCGCCGCTGACGAGCGCATCTGGAACGCCGCCCTGCAGGACGCCCGCCTGATGGCCGACCTGGCCCGCGCCATGGATAGGCAAGGTAGCTGATCTCTGCCTGGGGCGCCTTGCGGCGCTCCTCCAAAAAAAGCCGCTGCCCACAAGGCGCGGCTTTTTTGTTGTCTGGGGGCGTCGTTGAAACGCCACAAAAAAAGCCTCGCACTGCGAGGCTTTTTCCATGGGTCGAGAGCTACTCAGGGATTCATTGTTCTGTGCATCTTCCACAGTCCATGAAACTGGCGCTGCCCAAAGCAAGGGGCACCGAGGAAGGGCCGCCCCGCACCGAGGGTGCCGTCCCCCCGCGAAGCGAGAGGGGGAAGCGGCGTAGCCGCTCAGGGGGAGCTTTATGTCCCCAGGCGCTTTTCCAGTTCGGCCTTGGTCACCAGCAGCTCCTGGGGCAGCTTGTGGGCCAGCTTGTCGAAGTGCTCGGTGTGCAGCTGCATTTCCTCGGCCCAGGCGGCCTTGTCGATGCTGGTCACGCTGGCGAACTGGTCGGCGGAGAAGTCCAGGCCGGTCCAGTTGATCTCGGCGTACTGGGGCGCAATGCCGAAGGCGGTCTGCTCGCCCTGTGCCTGACCTTCGAGGCGGTCGATCATCCACTTGAGCACGCGCATGTTCTCGCCGTAGCCGGGCCAGACGAACTTGCCGTCGGCATTCTTGCGGAACCAGTTGGTGGTGAAGATCTTGGGCAGGGCCGCGCCCTGGGCCTGGATCTTGGCGCCCAGCGTGAGCCAGTGCTGGAAGTAGTCGCTCATGTTGTAGCCGGCAAACGGCAGCATGGCGAAGGGGTCGCGGCGCACCACGCCCTGGGCGCCGAAGGCGGCGGCCGTGGTTTCCGAGCCCATGGTGGCGGCCATGTAGACGCCTTCGGTCCAGTTGCGGGCCTCGGTCACCAGCGGCACGGTGGTGGAGCGGCGGCCGCCGAAGATGATGGCGTCGATCTTCACGCCCTTGGGATCGTCCCAGGCTTCGTCCAGCGCGGGGTTGTTGGTCGCGGCCACGGTGAAGCGGGCGTTGGGGTGGGCGGCCTTGGCGCCGGTCTCGCGGGCGATCTGGGGCGTCCAGTCCTTGCCTTGCCAGTCGATCAGGTGATCGGGCAGCTTGCCGGTGTCCTTGTCCATGCCTTCCCACCACACGTCGTTGTCGTCGGTCAGCGCGACGTTCGTGAAGATCACGTTCTTGTCGAGGCTGGCCATGCAGTTGGGGTTGGTGTGGTAGTTCGTGCCCGGGGCCACGCCGAAATAGCCGGCTTCGGGGTTGATCGCGCGCAGCGAGCCGTCGGCCTGGGGCTTGATCCAGGCGATGTCGTCGCCGATGGTGGTGACCTTCCAGCCTTCGAAGACCTTGGGCGGCACCAGCATGGAGAAGTTGGTCTTGCCGCAGGCGCTGGGGAAGGCCGCAGCCACGTGGTACTTCTTGCCTTCGGGGTTGGTCACGCCCAGGATGAGCATGTGCTCGGCCAGCCAGCCCTGGTCGCGGCCCATGGTGGAGGCGATGCGCAGCGCAAAGCACTTCTTGCCCAGCAGGGCGTTGCCGCCGTAGCCCGAGCCATAGCTCCAGATTTCGCGCGTCTCGGGGTAGTGGACGATGTACTTGGTCTTGTTGCAGGGCCAGCTGGTCTGGTCCTTCTCGCCTTCGGCCAGGGGCGCGCCCACGGTGTGCACGCAGGGAACGAACTCGCCTTCCACGCCGATCACGTCATACACGGCACGGCCCATGCGGGTCATGATCTTCATGTTGACGGCCACATAGGCGCTGTCGGACAGCTCCACGCCCACGTGGGCGATGGGCGAGCCCAGCGGGCCCATGGAGAAAGGCACCACATACATGGTGCGGCCGGCCATGCAGCCGTCGAACAGCGGCTGCAGCGTGGCGCGCATCTCGTTCGGGGCCATCCAGTTGTTGGTCGGGCCTGCGTCTTCCTTGTTGGCCGAGCAGATGTAGGTGCGGTCCTCGACGCGCGCCACATCGGACGGATCGGACCAGGCCAGGTAGCTGCCGGGGCGCTTGACGGGATCGAGCTTCTTGAAGGTGCCGGCATCGACGAGCTGCTGGCACAGCTGCTCGTATTCCTCCTGCGAGCCATCGCACCAATGGATTTTGGCGGGCTTGCACAGTGCGGCCATCTCGGCCACCCAGGCGATCAGGCGGCTGTTCTTGACATAGGCGGGGGCCTGGATGTTCAGGCCTTGCATGACGGGTGCGTTCATCGCGGAGCTTCCTTCAATTGAAAAAACCAGTTTTTCAAAGGGGACGCGCCTGCTGCACCGCGCCAACTTTGAGAAACGGGCTCTCGTTCAGTCGGCGCGCGAAGGAAGCTCTTCTCTGGGCGGCGAAGCGGCGCTGGCGGAAGCTGGCGGCGCACCGGCTGGGGATTCGATTCTAGGGAGCGGTCACGAATTTGTCAGCAAACGAATGGCAAAAACTATGCATTCTATGCATTGAAGTATGCAATATGAACGATGAAATTGCCTGTTGAAAAGGCAAGCAAAAAGCCCC
>Ga0209930_1005057_pt1 | contig 11066 bp, 10 predicted proteins | sample ThiBiot_500_biof_2_FD_183948 | JGI IMG/M metagenome (GOLD analysis project Ga0209930, IMG submission 183948) | Wastewater bioreactor microbial communities from Cape Town, South Africa - Thiocy_cont_500_biof (SPAdes) | ecosystem: Engineered > Bioreactor > Thiocyanate-remediating >... | reverse complement strand
AGGGCAGCCTGGGCGGCTTCGGCTCGGCGGTGCTGCAGCACCTGGCATGGAAGGGCCTGCTGGATGGCGGTCTGAAGGTGCGGCCGATGGTGCTGCCGGACATGTTCATCGACCACGACAGCCCGGCCAAACAGATGATCCAGGCCGGCCTGACCGCCCGCGACATCGTCGATGCCGCCATCGCCGCACTCGGCAAGGATGCGGGGGCGGCGACGGCATGATCGCACGGCGCAGCCTCGGATTGCTGCTGCTCGCCGGCCTGCTGCCGGCGCACGCGGCCGACCTGCCCGCGCCGGCGCAACCGATCGTGGCGCTGAACGCCGCCCTGCTGGCCGCCATGCGGGCCGGCGCCGCCACGCCCTTCGCCACCCGCGCCGCGACGCTGCGCCCGGTGGTGGAACGGGTGTTCGACCTGCCGACCATCCTGCGCAACTCGGTCGGCGCCGCCCGCTGGAGCGGCTTCGCGCCGGCGGTGCAGCAGGAGCTGATGGAGGCGTTCACCCGCTTCACGGTCGCCTCCTGGACCGCCAATTTCGACAGCTTCAACGGCGAGCGGTTCGAGGTGCGGCCGGAGTTGCGCCAGGTCGGCGCGGATTCGGTGGTGCAGTCCAACATCGTGCCGACGACCGGCACGCCGACCCGCCTGGACTATGTGATGCGCGATACCGGCGGCACCTGGAAAGCGGTGGACGTGCTGGTGGACGGCGCGATCAGCCGGGTCGCCACGCAGCGTTCGGATTTCCGCTCGCTGCTGTCCGGCGGCGACGCCGCGCCGCTGATCGCCATGCTGCAAAGCAAGGCCGTGGCGCTGGCGACGGGCGGGAAGTCGTAGGGACAATAGATATGGGCTGGTTGGCCATTGGCGCCGCGGTGCTGGTCAGCCTTGGCGTCGGGCAGGCGGTGGCCGGCTGGTGGGCGCTGCGCCACTTTCTGGCCGCCCCCGGGCCGCTGCCGCCGCAGCGGCGCCCCGGCGTCACCATCCTGAAGCCGCTCTATGGCGACGAGCCGCTGCTGGAAGCGGCACTGGCCACCGCCTGCGCCCAGGATTATCCGCAGTTCCAGGTCGTTTTCGGGCTGCATGGCGCCAGCGATACGGCGCTGGCCGTGGTGCAGCGGCTGCGCGCGCGCTTTCCGGCCTGCGACATCGCCGTGGTGGTGAACCCGGCGCGGCACGGCAGCAACGGCAAGATCTCCAACCTGATGAACATGCTGCCGGCGGCCCGCCACGACGTGCTGGTGATCGCCGACAGCGATGTGCACGCGGCACCCGACTATCTCGACGATATCGTCGCCACCCTGGCGCTGCCTGGAACCGGGCTGGTGACCTCGCTCTACACCGGGCTGGCGGCGAGCGCGGCCCTGGCCGGGCGGCTGGGGGCGACGGCGATCACGCATGGCTTCCTGCCGGGGGTGCTGCTGGCCCGCGCGCTGGGGCGGCAGGACTGCCTGGGCGCCACCATGGCGCTGCGGCGCGACACGCTGGTGGCGATCGGCGGGCTGGCGGCGCTGGCCGACGACCTGGCCGACGACAATGCCCTGGGCCGCAAGGTGCAGGCGCTCGGCCAGGCGGTGCGGCTGGCGGTCTCCATTCCGGCGACCACGGTGCCGGAGACCGAGCTGGATGCGCTGGTGCGGCACGAATTGCGCTGGGCGCGCACCATCCGGGCGTTGGTGCCGCGGCAATTCGCGCTGTCCGGCTTGCAATATCCGCTGGCCTGGGCGGTGCTGGCCGTCGTGGTGTCGGCCGCGGCGTCGTGGTCGGTACTGCTGTTCCTGGCCGCCTGGGCGGTGCGTGCGGCGGTGGCGCGCGGGATCGACGTGGCGCTCGCGGGCCGGCCCGGCGTGGTGACCCCGGCGCCGCTGCTCCTGTTGCCGCTGCGCGACCTGCTGTCGCTGGCCGTGCTGCTGGCCGCCTATGCGGGGTGGGAGGTGGAGTGGCGCGGCCAGGCGATGCGGGCCGGAGCATCCGCCGGCCCGTGATGCGGCAGCCTGCCCGGCGGGTGATCGTCTCGGCCGATGATTTCGGCCTGTCGGTCGCGGTCAACGAGGGCATCGAGCGGGCGCACCGCGAGGGCGTCCTGTCCAGCGCCAGCCTGATGGTGGCGGGCGCGGCGGCGGCGGACGCGGTGCGCCGCGCCCATCGGCTGCCCGGCCTGCGGGTGGGGCTGCATCTGGTGGTGATCGAGGGGCCGGCGGTGCTGCCGCCGGCGGCGATCCCCGATCTGGTGGATGCGCGCGGCTGGTTCCCGTCGGACCAGTTGCGGCTCGGCGTGGATTATTTCTTCCGCCCCACGGTGCGCCGGCAACTGGCGGCCGAGATCGAGGCCCAGTTCGCCGCCTTCGCCGCCACCGGGCTGCACCTGCATCCGACCGTGGGCGGGCTGCTGGTGCGCATCGGCGCCCGCCACGGCCTGCGGGCGGTGCGTGTCCCGGCCGAGCCGCCGGCGGTGATGGCGGCCTGTGGCGTGGTCCAGGGCGTCGGCGCGCGGGCGTTGCACGCCTGGTCGCGCCTGCTGCGCCGGCAGATCCGCCGCGCCGGCATGGTGGCCAACGACCACGTGTTCGGCCTGGCCTGGAGCGGCGCGATGACCGAGGCGCGGGTGCTGGCGCTGCTGGCCCACCTGCCGGCCGGGGTGAGCGAGCTGTATTTCCATCCGGCCGCCGGCCGCGACGCGACGCTGGAGGCGCTGATGCCCGATTACCGGCATCAGGAGGAACTGGCCGCGCTGCTCAGCCCGCGCGTTCGGCTGGCGCTGCATGAGGCGGCGGTGCCGGCGACGTATGGGGAGCTTGGCTGAACCCGGCTATTTGACCGCCCGCACGATCGCGCGGGCCAGCGCGCCGGCCAGGCAGTCGAACAGCGTGCGGGCCGCCGCGATGCGCCTGGCCGGGTCGTGCGCGGCGAGGTCCATGCCCTGGTTCGCCCAATCGAGCATCAGCTCGTAGCGTTCGAACACCGGGTCGCCGGAATTGGCGGCGGCGTCGTGGATCACCTGCCGGTATGGGTCCACCGGCACCAGATGCGGCATACCGGGCGCGTATTGCAGGTCCATCAGGATCACCTCCGCGCCGGCCGCGTGGATCGCGTCCAGCCCGGTCTGCAGTTCGCCGGCGAAGGAATCGACATCCATGCCGCGCGCCGCCTCGCGCCCGCCACTCTCCCAGATCACCAGCCTGGCGCCGGTCTCGGTCAGCAATTGCGGCAGGTGGACCGCCATGCCGTGCGTGGAGCGCTGCGCCGCGCCATGGTTCAACACGCTGACGGCGACCCCCGGCAGCAGCGCCGCCAGATGCGCCTCCAGCCGTGCGGGGTAGGAATAGGCGGCCCCGTCGGCGGCCGCCCCCAGGGTGGGCGCGCTGCCCAGGGCCAGGATCACCAGCGCGTGGTGGGCGGCGATCTCGGCCTTCGCGGCGGGCAGCGCCAGGTCCGGCAATGCCAGCGGCGGCGGCACCGGACAGGCCGGCGCGGCGGCCAGCGCCGGGCCGGCCAGCAGGGTGAGCAGGCAGGCGAGGGCGCGCACCGTCATGGCGCGCCCCCCGCCCCGTCCGTCCTTGCCACCGCCAGGGCGACGGGGCGGGCGGGCAGCCGGCCGCCGCCGGCGAACCAGGACATCAGCAACGCCAGGCCGATCATGATGAGCATCCCGCAAGCCGTGATCACAAGGTGCAGGCCGAGCGACCGCCCGGCCAGCGTCAGCACGATGTTGCCCAGCACCGCCAGCAGGATGCTCAGCGCGAAAACCTCCAGCGAATGCTGCCCGCACAGCACCACCAGCCAGCCGGCCGGGCGGGTCAGGAAGCCGGCGTTGCGCGGCACCAGGCGCGCCACCAGCACCGCCAGCGCCAGCACGTTGCCGATCCGGACCAGCGGCAGGCTGGTCTTGTCCACCGGCCACAGCGTCCGCCGCAGGATCTGCGGCCCCATCCCCAGCAGGTCGTGACTGGTCCAGGACAGCTGGATCAGCATCCCGGCGGCGGCGATCAGCGCCGCCAGCACCACCAGCCAGCGCCCGGAGGGCAGCATGTCGCGCCCCTGGCCGCTGGCATAGCCGAATGCGGCGGCGATGGTGAACAGCAACTGCCAGGCGAACGGGTTGAAATACCAGCCTTCGCCCTCGTTGCCCGGCATGTTGATCTGCCAGATCTGGGCGGCGGCATAGATCAGCATCGAGGGCACCAGCGCCAGCAGCACGTGCCGGCGCAACGCCAGCAGCAACAGCGGGAAGATCGCCAGCAGCGCCATGTACAGCGGCAGGATGTCCAGGAAGGTCGGCTGGTACTGCAGCAGCAGCACCTTCACGATGGTCTCGTCCGGCCGGGTGATGAAATCGCCGACGCCGAGGTCCTCGATGAACAGCGGGTTATTGAAGTGCCGCGCGGTATAGGCGATTTCCGCCATGTAGATCATGAACATGCACAGATGGGCGACATACAGCGTCCATACCCGCCGGTAGATGCGCGCAGTGGTCAACAGGATCCCGTCGCGCCCGACCGCGCGGCCGTAGACCATGGCCGCGGTGTAGCCCGAGATGAAGATGAACACCTCCGCCGCGTCGTTGAGCGCGAAGGATTTCAGCGTGAAGTAGCTGACCGGGTTGGCCGGGATGTGGTCGATGAAGATGAAGAACAGCGACAGGCCACGGAAGAAGTCCAGCCGGTAGTCGCGCGGCTGCGACGCCCCGCTCCTGGTTGCCGTGCTGCTGCTCGCGGATGCCGACATGCCGATGCTGGCCGATGCTGCCATGCGCCCAGCATGCCGCAAATCGCCGCGCGATCCAATGCGCCGGCGGCACGGCCCAGGCCCGGCCGGCCCAGGCCCGGCCGGTTCAGCCGCGGGGCGGCTTGCGCGCCGGCGGGGCGGCCTTGTCGGGGAAGCGGCACCAGGCGGCGGCCACGCAGCGCCAGCACTCCGGCGCCCGCGCCTTGCAGACATGCCGGCCATGCAGGATCAGCCAATGATGCGCCCGGCCCAGCAGCGCCGGCGGGACGCGCGCCACCAGCGCATCCTCCACCGCGCGCACATTCTTGCCCGGGGCGATGCCGGTGCGGTTGGCCACGCGAAAGACATGCGTGTCGACCGCCATGGTCGGCTCGCCGAAGGCCACGTTCAGCACCACGTTGGCGGTCTTGCGCCCGACGCCGGGCAGCGCCTCCAGGGCGGCGCGGTCGTGCGGCACCTGGCCGCCATGCTCGGCCACCAGGCGGCGCGACAGTTCCACCACGTTCTTCGCCTTGTTCTGCCACAGCCCGATGGTGCGGATATGCCGCGCCACGCCGTCCTCGCCCAGCGCCGCCATCGCCTGCGGCGTCGCCGCCTCGCGGAACAGTCCGACCGTCGCCTTGTTTACCGAGGCGTCGGTCGCCTGCGCCGACAGCACCACCGCCACCAGCAGGGTGAACGGGTCGGCATAGACCAGTTCGCTGCGCGGGTCGGGATTGGCCTGGGCCAGCGCGTCCAGGAAGCCCAGCACCTGCGCGTGCGTCATCCGCGGCGTCTTGCGCGCGCCGGCGGGCGGCGGGCGGCGCGCGGCCGGCTGCTTGCGGGGTGGCCGGGCCGGCCGCGATGCGTCGTCCTGTGGCATGCTGTATCATTCCCTTCGCGGCCCGCCTCTGGCAACCGGCCCGGGCGCCTTATATGCAGGTCATGGAGCAGAGTGTGCAGCCTACCTTGTTCGAGGCGCTGATCGTGCCGCATCGCAGCCTGTCGGCGCGGGCGCTGCGGCTGCTGCTGGTGGCGATCTGCGGGCTGTCGGGCGGCACCGGCGCGCTGTTCGTCTGGCTCGGCGCCTGGCCGGTGGGCGGCTTCACAGGCGTGGAACTGCTGCTGGCGGCCTGGCTGTTCCGCCTCAACGCCCGCGCGGCGCGCGCCACCGAGTTGCTGCTGCTGTCGCCCACCGGCCTGCGGGTGGTGCGTACCGCGCCGGACGGGCGGCGGCACGAGGTGGTGCTGAAGCCAGGCTGGCTGAACGTGGCGCTGCAGGAGCGGCCGGGCCGGGTGCCGGCGCTGCTGCTGGTGTCGCACGGCGTCCGCGAGGAAGTCGGCGCCACCCTCGGCGAGGCCGAGAAGCGCGACCTGGCGGAGGCGCTGCGCCAGGCGCTGGACCGCTGGCGCAACCCGGTGTTCGACAACCCGCAACTGCGCGAGCCGCAGCCGAGCGGCTAGGCCGGCGCGGCAATCGGGCGCCGAGATTCGCGACAAGGATTAAGACTTCTTCAGCCTTGCCGAAAATGGCCCGGAGCGGTGATTTTCACGCTTTGGTGAAGAGCGGCTGCCCCGGCCCGGCCGCCGGAGGCACCCTGCGACAGAAGGACATCAGGTTTGCGCCCATCCGCCCAGCCTCGCTCCGTTCTGGACGTGCCGGCCCGGCTGTGGCTGCTGGCGCTGCTGGCGGTGGGGCCGCTGCTGGGGGTCTGGCTGCACGACACGCTGGCGCGGCGTTCCGCCAGCCCGGACGCGATCCAGGCCGAGGCGCGGGACGCGGTACGCACGGCGTCCGGCGCGGTGCAGGTGGAATTGATCGACGCGGTGCGATTGCTGCGCACCCTCGCGGCCGCGCCCGGCGGGCCCTGCGCGGCGATGCCCGGCGCTGGTGTCTGGCCCGAAGGGATCGGCTTCTTCGGCGTGAACGGCACAATGCGGTGCGGCAGCGTGCCGGCCGCGGCCAGCGTCGCCGGGCAGGACTTCCTGCGGGCGGCGCTGCTGTCGCCGGGCGCCGCGCCGGTGCTGGCCGGCGTGCCGAGCGGCTGGATCACCGGGCGTCCGGCCACCGTGGCGGCGCTGCCGCTGCCGCCCGCGGTGCCCGGCGGCGCGCCCGTCGGCGTGCTGGCCATGGGGTTGTCACTGGAAAGCCTGCGCTCGCCACTGGCGGCGGATGCCGATGCCCCGCCGCCGGCTTTCCTGTTGTTGAGCGCCCGCGACCTCACGGTGCTGGCCGGGGTGCCGGCCACGCCGTCGCTGGGGCGCCGGGTCGCGCTGCCGGTGCTGCTGGCCGATGCGCGGCAAAGTAGCACTGGCGCGGTGCTCGCACGCAGCCCCGGGGGCAGGCAGCAGTGGTTCGGCTGGCAGGAACTGTCCGGCGTGCTGGACCAGCCGGTGTTGCTGACGGTGCTGCTGCCGGACGATTTCGGGACCACCGTGGCTGACCGTGCCGCCTGGCTGGCGCTGGGGCAGGCCGCGCTGGCGGTGGTCATCGGCCTGTTCGCTGCCTGGCTGCTGGTTGGGCGCCGCCTCGCTGGCGGGCTGCGCCAACTGGCGCAGGGGCCATTGTCTGGCGACGTTGCGCCGCGCCGCCTGCCGGCCATGCTGGCGGCGGTGTCCGCCCGGCTGACCGGCCAGGCCCGCCAGTTGGCCGCAGCACAGGCGCGGCTGGACGCCGCCGGCGCGACGCTGGCCGAGGCGACGGAGGAACTGCGCCTGCTGGCGGCCGGCGCCGGCGAGATGTTCGAGATCCTCCCCCCCGACCTCAGCCGCCGCGCGGTGCGCGGCGCCACGCGCGAACTGCTCGGCTACGATGCCGACGCCCTGCAGGCCCGCGCACCGCAGCTGGACCGCCCCCCCGAGGACTGGGACCGGTTGCGCGCCACGCTCGACCGCCTTGTCGATCCGGCCGTCGTGATCACCTGCGAACAGCGGGTGCGTCGCCAGGATGGCGGCCTGGCGTGGTTGGAAACGCGGCTGACGCGGCTGCGGGATGGCGGTGTGCTGATGGTGAGCCGCGACGTGTCCCGCCGCCGCCGGGCCGAGGACCGGCTGGCCGATGCCGAGCGCCGGCTGGCGACCCTGGCGCTGGAGGATGTGCTGACCGGGCTGGCCAACCGCCGCCGCTTCGACGAGGCGATCGCCCAGGAACTGCGCCGGGCCTTCCGCGTGCAGGAGCGGCTCGGGCTGGTGCTCATCGAGCTCGACCAGTTCGCCGGCTATCGCGACTCCCAAGGCCATGTGCGCGGCGACGCCACCTTGCGCCGGGTGGCCCGCGCGGTGGCCGGCGCGTTGCGGCGCCCGGGCGACCTGGCGGCGCGGCTGGAAGGCGACCGCGTGGCCGTGCTGCTGCCGGGTGCCGACCGGGCGGGTGCCGCGTTGGTCGCCAAGCGCATGCTGGGGCTCATCCGCGCCTTGCAGATCCCCGATCTGCGGGCGCCCGACGGGCTGCTGACCGCCAGCGCCGGCACGGCGGCGGTGCTGCCGCTGCCCGACCCGGTGGCGCCCGCCACGCTGCTGGACGCCGCCACCGCGGCTCTGGCGACCGCGCAGCGGGGGGGGCGGGAGTGTGTCGGCACGGCAAACCTGTCCGCAGCGGCGCCGGATGCCCAGCGCCCGGAGGGTCAGCCGCCGCCCGATCCGCCAAACGGCACGTCACCGCTCATCGATCACTCTGGCCATCGTCGGGTACCAGGGACTTGACCAGGTCGAACACCCGCTTGCGCACCGCCGGGTCGGTGATGCGGTAATAGGCGCGCACGAGTTCCAGCGTTTCGCGCCGGCTCATCGAGTCGTCGGCCGGGGCGTTGATCGAATCCTGCCGGTCGGCGAAGCCGAAGCTGCGGCGCGCGCCCAGGCCGGATGAGGCGGCCCCGAAGCCGGCCGGCGACTGGTCGGACATGTCGTCGAAAAAGAAGCTGATCGGCACATCCAGCACACGCGACAGGTCGTACAGCCGCGACGCGCCCACCCGGTTGATGCCGCGCTCATATTTCTGCACCTGCTGGAAGGTCAGCCCCAGCGCCTCGCCCAGCCGCTCCTGCGACAGCCCCAGCAGGGTGCGGCGCAGCCGGATGCGTGAGCCCACATGCACGTCGATCGGGCTGGGTCGCGACTCCCTGTCGGCGCGCTCCGGGCCGGCGTCGATAGGGTCACCGGGCATTGGGCATCAACTCCTGATGAACGTCGCCGCCAGGGCACCCGTGGCAGGGTGTCAAGCACGGTTAGCGCGGCGAGGTAGGCATGGTAGTTACGGTCACAACCGCAAATCGTCAATGATTTCCTAAGAATCTATCACCGTTCCAATTTTAGTTACATCTTTGTGGGAGTGCGATGCGGTATCGTGACGAATCCGCCGCCCAGCGCCAGCAGCGCCAGCACGGCCGGGATCAGCAGGCCGAACCGGGCGAAGGGGGTGGGCGGCAGCTTGCCGGGCAGCCGGACCACCAGCACGCCGGCGCGGTTCATGCCCAGCCGCGCCTGCTCGCGGCCCAGCGCGTCGAACGCGGCGGTAATGCCGGTATTGGCGGCACGCAGCAGCGGCAGCCCTTCCTCCACGGCGCGCATGCGGGCGGCGGCGAGATGCTGGCGCGGCCCGGTAGAGTTGCCGAACCAGGCATCGTTGGTCACGTTGACCATCCAGTCCGGCCGGTCGGCACGGTCCACCACCTGGCCGGGGAAGATCGCCTCGTAGCAGATCAGCGGGCCGACCGCGGGCAGGCCCGGCACGTGCAGCGTCGCCGGGCCCGGGCCGGCGGCGAACCCGCCGCCCGGCACCAGTTGCACCCCCAGCGGCAGCCAACTCGGCTGGTATTCGCCGAACGGCACCAGGTGCCATTTGTCGTACTCAAGCGCCGGCGGCCCGGCGCCCAGCAGCGCCATCAGGGTGTTGCGCGGCCGCCGGTCCGCCCCCCAGCGCACGCTGCCGATCAGCGCCGGCCCGCCGGCCGCCTCGGCGATGGCCGCGCGCGCGGCCGGCGCGGTCTCCAGCGGGAAGGGGCTCGCGGTCTCGGGCCACACCACCACCGTCGGCGCGCCCTTGGCCTGCGCGACGCCCTCGCGGGTGAGGGCCAGGTAACGCTCGAACGTGTCCACCACGAACGCGCGGTCCCATTTGCGCCCCTGCGGCACGTTGCCCTGCACCAGCACCACCGACAGGTCCGGCCCGGCCGGCGGCGGCGTCGCCGTGCGCCATACCCCGAAACCCGCCCAGGCCAGCAGCCCGGCCAGCCCCAACGCCGTCGCCCGCCGTCCCAGCGCCGGCGTGGCGGCCAGCAGCACGGTCGCCAGCGTCAGCCCGTGCACCCCGATCCAGCCGGCCGGCTGCTGCATCACATCGCCCAGCGCGTTCGGCATCGCCCACACGCTGCCCCACGGGTTCCACGGGAACCCGGTGGCGACGAACTGGCGCAGCAGGTCGGCCAGCACCCAGGCCCCGGCCAACACCAGCGCGCGCCGCCAGCCTGCCCGCGCCCGCCAGGCGGCCGCGATGAACACCGCCAGCACCGCCGCCAGCGCCGGCACCGCCAGCGGCACCAGCCACCAGAACCGCGCGGATTCGATCAGGATCGCCTCGGTGATCCAGTACAGCCCGATCAGGTGATGGCCGAAACCGAACCAGAACCCGATCAGCGCGGCACCCCGCCACGACCGCTGCGCGCCCAGCAGCGCCAGCAGCCCCGGTACGGCCAGCAGCAGCACCGGCACCGCATGCACCGGCGGCAACGCGGCCGCCGCCAGCGCGCCCAGCCCGGTCGCCGCCGCCCGCGCCTGCCAGCGCGGCATGCCCCGCAACCATGAGAGGAAATGCCTGAACACGAGCGCGGCGCTACACCGCGTGCGGCCGGCGCGCAAGCGCGGGACGGCGACGCATCACGAGCCGGCCACCGCCGCGCCCACATGCTCCGCCAGCGCGATCGCCGCCGTCAGCCCCGGGGATTCGATGCCGAACAGGTTCACCAGCCCCTCCACCCCGTGCACGCGCCGGTCCTGCATCACGAAATCCTGACCCGGCGCCCCCTTCGGCACGATCTTCGGCCGGATGCCGGCATAGCCCGGCTGCAACGCGCCGTCCTTCAACCCAGGCCAGTAGCGCCGCACCGCGTCGTAGAAGCTGTCGGCCCGGCGCGGATCGACCGTGTAGTCCAGCCCGTCGATCCATTCCACATCCGGCCCGAACCGCGCCTGCCCGCCCAGGTCGATGGTCAGGTGCACCCCCAGCCCGCCCGGAACCGGCACCGGATAGATCAGCCGCGAGAATGGCGACCGGCCGGTCAGCGTGAAGTAGTTGCCCTTGGCATAGTATTCCTGGGGCACCAGCTGGCTCGGCATGCCCTGGATGCGCCGCGCCACGGCGGGGGCCTGCCAC
>Ga0209930_1005054_pt1 | contig 11073 bp, 3 predicted proteins | sample ThiBiot_500_biof_2_FD_183948 | JGI IMG/M metagenome (GOLD analysis project Ga0209930, IMG submission 183948) | Wastewater bioreactor microbial communities from Cape Town, South Africa - Thiocy_cont_500_biof (SPAdes) | ecosystem: Engineered > Bioreactor > Thiocyanate-remediating >... | reverse complement strand
TTGTATATTACAAATTATAAATAAATCAAGCTGCAAATGCAACACATTTTTAAATATTTTTACTTATTCTTGTATTCTCTACGAATCAGTTTTGTTTTCTTATTCATTTACATGAATTTATTGGGACTTTGATTACGTTCTTAAAATCTTTTTTCCATGCATTATCGTTATCATCTGTTCTTTTGACAGTTGTGAATATTAAAAAAAATAAACATCTCCATAGATGTATGATACTATATTAGCCCATAAAATGTTATCTTTCAGAAAAGGGTCTGCGAATCCATCGGATGAGCGCTACTTGTTTTTAGAATGAGAAAAAATGATCTTTCAGGTGAAAATTATTGATTAAAAATGTGAATGACCCAATATTAAAAAAGCAAGAAAATATGAAAAAAGCAGAAGGGACAGAAAAAAAAGCAAAAAAATATGTATGGAAAAATCAGAAGAGATGGCAGCACTTGGCAGCGCACTAATGAAATAAGTTTTATGTCAATCAAAACCTTTCATTCAGTGATGTAGAAATAATTAGATATGAGTGAAGAGTTCATGAAGTGCGACATATGCTACTTGGTTGACCGCTGTTTTGTTCAGTTGGATCGCGATGAATATTATAAAATGTAGTCTTTTTGATTAAAAACTCAAGAAGCATTCGTCTCATTTCAAGGATGTTCTTAAGTTGAACGGTAGCAGCTTTCTCGTCAGGATTATCTCGCAATTGAGATCTGAAACAACCCATATAAAACACACCGGCACCAAAAAAATCTTTCAGGTTGTTATTAGCTACTACCTCGTGCTTGAAGAAATTTGTCAATAAAGTTTCTCGTACTTCTTTTGTTGTCTCTTCACTGTGTGTTAGAAGTAATATCATATGTTTTTTCACACTTGCATAAGTTTTCTGAACATGGAGCATCGATTCGATATCTTCATTATTGATTCCATTATGGAGATTGAACACAAAGGCAAAGCAATGAATGTTTGTCATATCTTTCTTCATGCATTCGTCAATAAGATGGGTAGTATATTCGTTGGTCAATCGCTGCCCGATTTTTTCTGTTTGATCATAAAAACCAGGTGTATCGATTATATTAAAATTAAATAACGGTCCATTTCTCGGAATCGGTGTTGCCACTGGATGGAATTCAATCTTTTTAGTTTCAGAATAAAGTGATAAAGTTCGGTTTGGAACGTAGGAAGTATCCTGAAGTGTCCGCGCCACGGTTGATTTGCCTGTACGAGCACGACCCATGAGAATGATATTACGGGTATTCAATTCCTTCATTTGAAATTCGTCTATTTTGTGAATTGTGTTCTTTATTATTCGGTGCAGTTCCTCGAATGTCATCGTTTTTTTATCGTCAAGATCTATAAACAGAAATTTTTCATTAAATTAGACTAAGTATTGTGCAAAATCTTACTCAAAACTTCTTCGGTCATTTCTTTCTCACTCATGATGATTTGTCGACGAGTTCAGTCCACCAATCTATACGAAAAGAATACGCTGTGTTAGAAAAATACTGAGTTAACTTCTCAGCTACTGGTCACAATGTTAATATGTAATCTAAAATCGAAATTAAAATTTTTAAATACAAATATAAAAAGTTTGTGAAACAAGTCTTTTCTGCTTTTTATCATTTAAAATCGTAACAATAAAATCTTATGGTACTTTGTTACATCGTCCAAAATTTATGTCTGCTTACGATAAGTAATAATCTTTTGACAGAGCAAAAATATGAGCCCTACGCAAATGCAGCAGCATATAAATAAACTACAGCAACAACCACTATTTTCAACAGATGCAGCATGATTTGTAATCGAATAAATTCGTTGAATGAATTCTTTTCGCATATTTACAACATTATCGTATTCACGCAATACTGCAGGTATATTATGTTGTTCAATGGATTCAGGTCGTATACAACCCATGTATAATATACCATATTCAAAGAGTTCTCGAAGGCGATTTCGCTTCACAGATTCTTCATTGAAAAAATTATCAATTAGTTGCGTTCGTTCATGTGCGTTTATTTCTTCACAATGGGTCAATACGAGCATTAGTCGCTTGCTGATGTGTGGGTATTTCCTTTTAACTAAAAGCATTGTCGAGATATCTTCTGTATTAATGCCATTTGCAACATTGAAAACGAAAGCATAAAGCGTCTGTGACTCATTCACTGTTCGAATCTTTTTATTTAGCATTTGGTTGATCACTTTATTGTTCAAATTAACACGACTACCAATGTGATTTTGATTGAAAAAACCAGGCATATCTATTATCGTCAGTCCTCCTACTTTTTCCACAAATGGTTCCTCTGTACCACAGTAGATGTTTAAGTGATGCGGTGCATATATGCTGTTCTTCAATACTGCAGCGATTGTTGACTTTCCAGTACGAGTTCGACCAATTAATATAATCGTGCGAGCTGGTTCAGACGGCATAACAATACAATTCGCCCTTATGCTAGAGTTTTGCAAGATCTTGAGAATGTCATCAGGTATCTCCATATGTGCTTTTGGAATCGATTTGATTTCTATGATATGAAACTAAAATAAACAAGCTCATAAAAAATTCAAATCTCGGATCTCGACAATAATGTATCGTGATTTTTACTTGAAAACTTAAATCAAATATCATCTTCGTGAAATAGCGTAATCTATCAAAAATTATTGTATTTTTCCAAGACGTATATGGAGGAGAGGAGCAAGGATGAGAGTGAGTTTGATAATAAGTTATAAACGAAAGATTATACAAGAATGATCTTTCATCTTGCCTGTCCACGACACAATGCATATCGAAAGTTCGACAGATCATCCGCAACACATGTTTCTACAAGCATGAATCACTTGCGGAAGACAATCATTAACTTAAGACCAGTGAATGATTCTAGCATCTTCCGATAATCGGTCTAATGTTCTACCGTTTAAACTATCTAAGTCTCGTCTCTAGTCTGATGGAAACTGCAGGTCAATCGATATAAACATAAAAAAAGAAAACTTGTATGTTCTTCATGCATTTACTAGGGGTGTCACATTAACTTTAACTGTTAAAGTAAAATTAAAGTGACACCCCTAACATTTACACCCTTAACATCAGGAAATTGCTAAAATTTCGAAAATCTACTTGTAGTAACTCCAGATACCTTCAACACTAAAAACAAACAAGCAACGTTCGTCGTTTCGACTGACTTCACCCTCAACTGTATAAAAATATAGAAGTATATTTTGTATATAATATTACCAAAGAGATCAATCTACCAATTTCATTTCCGAATTGAATTATAAATTTCTTATTTTGAATTGAAAAATTACAACAAGTCATTTCATCGTTTTCTAATATAATTTATATATAGATCTCTTTTTTGAAATAAAACTGATAATAAAAGTTAAATTACCTAAATCTGATTTATAAACTTTTTGATCACGATAAATACTTAGGTCATACCAAAAGTAGTGGCCAACGCATCGTAATCGCTTATAGTCTGGTAAAAAAAAAATTCTTTTTTTAAGAAAAGATAGAGCGTCTTTCGCTCTATCTTTCTATACTAAATGATCACTATTCAGTTGATACCATTCATACAAATTCCCAGGTAAACTTATTTTTGTCGAAGTCCAGCTGGTACCAACAGTGCATATTATTATTCATACATGTTGTTTTTTCATTTTTTTCTTTTCATTTTTCTCCTCTCTCTTTTAGAAAATACACGCGATATTTTCCTTTTCTCTTTCTTATGTTCAAGTCGCCTAAGTGCATATGGTCACTTTTCTGTTCTGGACTTTTCTCTCTTGATGAGCTCATTTCTTCGTTTTCCTTTGATTTGACTTAGAAATTTCTGGAATATTCCTCGATATCTGAACTTGGGTATATAAACCTTCCATTTTAGACGAGCAGTTCTGTCTTGCGTTTGTTAGGCTTGTAATCAGTTTGATTTAATAAACGACTCGCTATATATCACTTTATGAGGTTAAGCTTTAACACTATTCATTCATTTTAGATGAATAAAGAAAACTTTCGCTATTACATTAAAGTACGTACCGTACTTAATATTCCAGCAAGTGATATCTATGATGAATTGTATTCTGTGCATGGTGATCAAGCTCCATCTTATAGAACATCTTATAGAACAGTTAGAAGATGGGCTCAATGGTTTCGTGAAGGCCGAAAAGAAATTGAAGATGAAGCACGACCTGGCAGACCTGTTACTGAAACAACATCAGAAAATATTGAAGAGGTCCGCCTTCTTATTGATGATGATGATCCTCATATTACAATAGAAGAGGTGCAAGAGGAAACTGGTCTAACTCATGGTACTGTTCAGCGAATAATCACTGATCATTTAAACCTTAAAAAGATAACCGCTCGTTACATACCCAAGGATTTGACTGACTTTCAACGGATCGAACGAGTTCGAATATGCCGACAAAATTTGGCAAAGTTTCAAGACGGATCATGGCGCTTATGCGATATAGTAACTGGTGACGAGTCGTGGTTTAATCATACAAAAATTGGTCGGAAGTCATCTAATGCAGCGTGGGTGGGAAGAGGAGATCCTCCACCTACTGTAGTTCGACGTGGTAAGCTTGGTCCAAAAACCTTATTCTCTATCTTTTTTAAGTCAAATGGTCCTGTTTTCATTCATCGTGTGGAACGGGGAGAAACTATTGATCATTATTATTATATAAACAATTGTTTACGACCTGTTGTTGATGAAATTAAACGTCAGAGACCTTCATACGGCACTGCTCGTATTAAAATCCATCATGATAATGGAAGACCACACGTTCATAAAGACGTTTCCAATTATCTTGAATCGGAAGGTCTCACGATAATACCACATCCACCTAATTCTCCCGATTTATCATCATGCGATTTTTGGTTGTTCGACTTGATTAAAGAAAATCTAACTGATCAAAGTGGTGCAGAGTCATTATATGATGCTGTGAGCGAATTTATGCACTCTTTAAATAAAGAAGAATATAAAAAAACCTTCGAGAAATGGATTCAAAGAATGCAGTTGTGTATAGATAACCAAGGTGATTATTTTGAACATTTGATAAAATAAAAGATTGTTCAACTTCTTTGTGTATTTCTTTTCTGTTTCGTCACTATTATTTTTTTGTACTGTATAAAATATATGGACGATTAGTTATTTAAAGAGATAAGAGAAAGAAAATGGCAGAAAGAAGAATAGAAAAATGAAGAGAAAAAGATGAAAAAACAACATGTATGAATAATAATATGCACTGTTGGTACCAGCTGGACTTCGACAAAAATAAGTTTACCTGGGAATTTGTATGAATGGTATCAACTGAATAGTGATCATTTAGTATAGAAAGATAGAGCGAAAGACGCTCTATCTTTTCTTAAAAAAAGAATTTTTTTTTGACCAGACTATAAGCGATTACGATGCGTTGGCCGCTACTTTTGGTATGACCTAAGTATTTCTAGTATCTATAAATAAAGACTTAGCTCGATCGAATGTATACTGTTTCCGAGAAATGGGGGCGTTTCAGTAGATTTCTGGCGTAAAAACTAGATTTCGAAAAGACTCTACACAAAAAAAAAGAAACTTAGCTGTTTTCATATAGAAAACGTTCCATCGTTTCGACTTTTTTTTTAATTTTAAAGCTAAATTTGAATTCTCAAAGCGTGCATAATAAAGACCAGAGAAAAACTAGAAACTAAAAAAATGAAAGTTTTGGGTCAGGGAACGATAAGGTTCACTTTAAATAGCCTTTTAATAATTGATAGGGCGCCCCCCAATTACCCGTCATTTTCTGGTTACGCTACTAATCTGCGTTATCTTTTATATTGAAAAGTAGAAAACCTTAAATAAATTAACATTAACAAGATGAGGTCGAGTTCAAAACAAAACAGAATCACATATTTTTTCTCATCATCTGCAACAAAAAAACAAAAAAATATTTGATGAACAGTTGAATCTTTGAATCACATCTACAGAAACAAAAGAAATAGCATCTTCTGACGCATTGAATCTACTTGGTGTAATTGATTCCAATGATAGTGTAAATTTTTATGCAACAACTACACATAAATTACAATCAATAAGATCATGTTTATTACCTATTGATACTAGCGAACTAGCTGCAGATTCAGCATTACCAACAACCTTTTTTTTCAACGTTTATTGATACTTATACATCAACTGAGGGTCTTAATATTCTTCTAAATGTACTTTAGTAATGTATTTAAAAGGTTAATAATATCAGTTTTTATATTCATATGTGAGACAGTGAATACATATAGAAATTAACATATAACGGGGGCTGATCCCCACCACCCTCAAATTTCTGGTTATGCCGCTAGTCGTATCACATCAAAAAAACTAATATATAGATAATTAGGTATACCCTCAACCTCACCCTCACCCTCAATCTATTTTAATCGTGTACATAGAGATGTGCCCTCAGACAATCTTTGATCGCCTTGTCTATCATTTTGCTTTGGTTTTTTCTTAGATTTCTCATTAAAATATACACTTTTACTCTTTTAGAACGTCAGAACATCGGACATTAATGAAAAAATTTATTAGTAACAACAATATCAATTAAATTTAATATTAACGTCAAGTAAAGGCACTATTTTTTGACTTATTTAAGTCAATACTAAAAAAAATGGTTTATTTCTACTCACCGTTATATGAAGTGATGTAATTATATTGATGTTGTATTAGTTAATTTGTTAATAGTTCTTTATATTGCAAAAAAATAATAATGAAGACTTAACGAATAAGAATATATTGTGTTGTGTTTTGTGTCAAATGTCACTCGATAACGTATATATATATATACGACCTTTTTTTTTACTTGTTTTTTTCCCAGTATAAATCAATATATATTGTCATGTTTTTTTTTCTTCTCTCTTTCTTCCAATGAGTTTCTTCTTCGTATTTGTCAATATTTTTACTTAAGCTTAAGCATCACATATTTTATTTGGTATTTTATATAAGCAGAATATGCGATGCCTTCGCTTAAGTAAAAATACCCATAAAAGCGAAGAAAAAACTCACCGGAAGAAAGAAAAAAGGAAAAATATATGATAATACGTGTTTAAGTGGTATTAGCGGTCTGGTAAAGTAAAAAATCAACAAAGAGAAAAAAATAAGAAATGAACGTTCAGCGGCGCAACCAAGATTTTTACACCAATGGGTGAGATTGGCAAACTTTTCATTGATGGACCAGAAGCTTTTGGCTTAATAATATGCTAAAAACGTAGAAAACACGCAAACAGCGAAACGAGTGAACATATATATATATAATGTATAAATACACGTTCGTGTTTGTTCTCTTGCTCTATGTTCATCTCTCTTTACTTTTATCTATTCTTCTCTATTTTTATTTTCCCAGAGTTTTCTGAATAGAATCGAACTTATTTTCGCCGAAACTTGCACAAGAAGGAATGGCCAAAGAAGGCATAAGTAATTCAAACAGACGAAGAACAATACAGTTGAGGACAGGCAGAATCCAACAATTCTGCTCTTCTAATAATTCAACATATGATTTGCAATTCTTTCACTCTACTAAGAGTCTTACAATTCCTTATAATAAATTTTCATTAGAATTGTAAAGTACGTCAGCAGAAATCTGATCTTACAACAGAATTTTGTATAAATATATACATATACAATTTCATAAAAACAAAATTTTGATCAGGTTTCTGGGTTTTTTTCTTCAGAACTGAAGCAGAAATCTGATATTGAGGGTAAGGGTACAGGCATCTAAGATGCTGGATACCCTTAAGGATATGCGTCGCCAACATGTTCCTTAGAGTCAGTATAAAAAAGTCATATTTATTTCTTTTGGAGATTCCCATGTCATGAAAATCGGGGCGATTTTGGTAATTAATGGAAACGATTATCGTGCGATAAATCGCCGATTTTTGAAGAGTTTTTAAAGATTTTTTTAATTTGTTTACAATGAAATACGCTGCTTAGTTTCGTTTTGCTTTGCTCACTATATAATTCGAATCGACTTACTGAGATGTATAAATGTTGAGTACTAGCGCAAAATGGTATATTATCAATCCGCAAAAAAAATCAGGTTTCGGCTTCTCTTCATCAAAAACTGAAAATAATTGGATGAAAGCATCACAGAGTGCCAATTTGATGTTCCTGGATTCAGATTTATTTTCAAAAGGTCATTTCGAGAAGACAAAATAGCAAAATTTGCTAGAAAACTGGACTAGAGAAAAATCGGCGATTAATCGCATTGTCAATCCTATGTATTTGTATTAAAAATTCAAGAAAAATCGCCGATTTCGTCGATTATTTGCGATTATCGCCCGATTCTGTCTTCATATTCATTATTATTGCTTGTTGAGAAATTGACAGTTATCGTATCAAAATGAGATGTCCACAAAAGTATGCGAATCTGCGCTATTGATAATAATCGAATACATAATACTTTTGATATGATGACAAAGTTTTTGGAATATATTTCTTCGATGTGCACAGTTGACACAATTCAACTCAAAAATATAACAAGAACTTTTTATTAATTGAAGTAAAAATACATCAGAAAACTCGAGTCTTCTGTTCTAGAGTGCAGCGTGAGAAGCTCTACCATCTTTATAAAACCGTTTATTTCAATTGCATAGATAAAAGTCATTGCGGAATTGTTTATCCTGCATCTTTTGGTGTAGAATACAATCTATCAGGAGACGGGAAATTGAAATATATATAAGCTGTAAAGTGTGATTACTCAATCAGTCATACGTCATCATTTTCTCTATCTTTCTAAGATAAAATTGACCACACCTCTTTAAATAAAATTTCAGTGCTTACATTTTAATCATGTTTCAGGAATTAATCTAAAACTGATTGAAGTATAAGAATCAAAAGCTTAGAATTAGAATTATTCTGAATACGAAAAATCTGATTTTCTAAACTTCTTTTTCATATAAGAATACTCCGAGCATTTTTTTAGATGAGAATGATTATAATTTTTTTTCAAAACTAACTTGTCAATTTCAGACTACTGCAAAATAAAGTAAGAGTATGGAATCATTTTTTCAGTAATGCTCATTTAGATTGTGTCTCTCATATTCCTCTTTTTATACCAATCATTCTAAATTCTTCCAACGTATATAAATTCTAATCTCGCACATAGCTTACAGAAATAATATGATTTTCGGATGCCGTCCAGCGTGTTAGATTAGTAGAATAGTCAGAAAAAGTATGCTTTCTCTTTAAAATTTTGTATGTTCCACTTCATCTCCTTCTTTTTGGTATAATATTTCGCTACAATTCCGAAATAACTGTTACATGTGGTTTTGTATCTAACAACAGTAAACTGATTTGATATATGAACCTATTTTCTGTTTACGATAGCAACAATTCAATAAATTGAATGAGAGAAACTTTCCGATTAATAATGAAATGAAATATCATTTTAGAAATTTACAAACTATAATTCCCTTTTCTGAAAGAAAGGGTTATACGCGAAAAATTCGCTCTAAAAATCCATAAAGTTTGTCTGTGTGTGTGTGTGTCCGTCTAGGGGTGGCACTTTATCTTTACTTTACTAGTAAAGTGAGTTTTTTGCACTTTACTTTACTGAGTAAAGTAAAGTGTAGTTACTTTACTTTACCGGGTAAAGTAAAGTTGGTGTACTTTACTTAAAAAGTAAAGTAAAATCAAGTAAAGTAAAGTCATATTTTTTATCCAGAAAAAAAGTTCGGTTAAAGTCTAATAAACGATAGTAGGTTAGAATTCTCGCACCGTTATAAGGGATTTATCTTTGTGCATGTTGAATAGTATATATCTGACCATTTACCACAAGCATATTTAACCTTTTTAATCAAGAAGAATTATATTTGAATTTGAATTTGAATGTCATCAGCTGAAATCATCCAAAACACATACAGAAGTGATAATTTCGAATAAATATATAATGTCATTGGTGCCTAAATATTCTCTCGAATAATCAAATAATCAGCATAAATAATCGTGTTTTAACTAATTACAGTATTGACTGATATTTTTGAATCTTTCCACTATATTAATGATTTGAAAATCTGTAGATATTTTATTGGTTTTTAAGTGATGGAGTTTAAGATTGAAATAGATACCATATCACAGCATGTTTTTTTTTAATGTTTTTGTGCTGTTTATGCTATTAACAAACACTGGGCTACTTTCTCGCTATTTCTTCCGATGACCAAATTAGCATGAAGTTAGTATTATTCACATGCTACTGACTATGCCAGTTATAAGTTTAACCTGATAGTAAGCAGCAATTAAAAGGTTGTCAATTTATAGATTTATTAAATATGCTAAATTATCGTTTGTTGAAAACTTATTACTGATCAACATAGTAGAAAACAGATTTTGCGTGAAGTTTTTTATACAACATTAGTATTGAAGTCTCACTGGTATGAAAATCAAATAATAAATTTAATCTGGTTATATAGCTTTACTTTACTTTATTTTACTTTACTTTTCGAGTAACGTCTAACAACTTTACTTTACCAGTAAAGTAAAGTGAATTACTTTATTTTACTTTACTTTTTCAAAGTTTAATAAAGTTAAAGTGCCACCCCTATGTCCGTCCCAAACCAATCAGATTTCAGCTTGAGTAAGCTAAGCAACTATCGACTATTGATGGTCGGAACAAAGTTGGACCCTAGGTAATCGAGGTCGGGAAGTCCGAATATGAGTCATTCTTGGGGTCAAAGGTCAAAAAAACATTGGTTTTAGAAACTCGTAATAGTGACCAATGATTATTGAAACTTGGTCGGACCTTAGGTTTTCGAGGTCAGGGAGTTCGAATATGAGTCATTCGTGGGTTCAAAGGTCAAAAAAACATCTGTCGAAGAAACTCGTAATACTGACCAATGATGGTTAGAACTTGGTCGAACCTTGGGTAATCGAGGTCAGGGAGTCTGAATTTGAGTACAAATCGAGTTGAAAGGTCAAAAAAACATCATATTCAAGAAGCCACTAATAGTGGTCAATGATGATGGAAAGTTGGTCTGACCCTAGATAATCGAAGTCGGAGAATTTGGAATTTGAGTATAAATCGGGTTCAGAGGTCAAAATAACATCGACTTTAGTAACT
>Ga0209930_1005051_pt1 | contig 11082 bp, 7 predicted proteins | sample ThiBiot_500_biof_2_FD_183948 | JGI IMG/M metagenome (GOLD analysis project Ga0209930, IMG submission 183948) | Wastewater bioreactor microbial communities from Cape Town, South Africa - Thiocy_cont_500_biof (SPAdes) | ecosystem: Engineered > Bioreactor > Thiocyanate-remediating >... | reverse complement strand
CTTCCCCATACTGACCTCCGGCTAAGCCTTTGAAGTCGTTGGTGGGGTAGGTGCCCTGGTAGATGTCATTTTTACGGGCCTGCCAGGTCCAGTCAGCCTGTTCCTGCGGGTTGAGGATGGGCAGGCTTTTGCCCGGATCGGTAGCACCATAGAGACCATCGTAACTTACGCTCAGTTTTTGGGCCCGACGCTGACCTTTGCGGGTGGTGATAACAATCACCCCAGAAGCGGCCCGCGCTCCATAGATCGACGCCGAAGCGGCATCTTTCAGGACCGTGGTTGATTCAATATCATCAGGTGCCAGGAAGGCAATCGTCTGAGTAGGTACGCCATCCACCACATACAGCGGCTGGTTACCCCCGAACGAACCAAAGCCCCGAACCCGTACCTGAGAGGAGGTACCCGGCTGGCCATTGGTGATAACGGTGACCCCAGCCACGCGGCCCTGCAACTGCTGTTCGACGTTGGTGGAAGGGACGACTTTTAATTGAGCCGGTTTAACGGTGGATACGGCTCCGGTCACATCCCGGCGATTTTCGGTAGAGTACCCGGTAACGACGACCTCGCTTAGCGCAGTGGCTTCGTCTTCGAGTCGGACGTCAAGATTGCTTTGATTCCCCACATTAACTTCCTGGGTTTTGAAGCCGATTGCTGAAATCACCAGCACTGGGCTGCTGCCCCGGACGTTGATTGAAAAGCTACCACTGGCGTCCGAGGAAGTACCTGTTTGGGTTCCTTTGAGGACGATGTTGGCGCCGGGTACGGCTCCATCGGCCCCCGTAATTTTACCCGTCACTCGACGGTCTTGGGCTGAAGCATGGAGGCTCCAAAGCAGTAGGACTGCACCCAGAAAAGCGGTCTGCAGAAACCTGTAGAACGATGCTTTCATGAAGATTAGGTTGGTTTGAAAAATGAGTAAACGCATCAATATTAGGTTAGTTAAATTATATTTCAAAAAGAAATCGTAATAAAAAACATGCCTAAAAAGTGGTTGAATTAATTTTTTATTAATAAAATTATATTGTATATTATATTAACTTACTGATTATCAATATATTATTTTAAAATAATTATATAGTATATTATTTTAGTTATATAAGTGCTGAGTTTTCGTGAGTTTTTTAAAAAAATTGCCTCAAAAAAAACTTGAGCACTTCTAACGTTACTTTTGTAACACTATGCATACAAACTATTACTTTCTGCGGCAACTTACTCAGGCTCTTCAAGTACGGCTGATAGGTAGTTTTACCCCCTATTTTGATGGTGTGTCAGAAGAGAAAACACCATTACGATTTATGGAATGTTATAGCCAGGATCGGGATGAAGTCGTACTGGTTTTCGCAGAAGCTAAGGGCAAAGTCAATTACTATAAACCGTTTTATATTAAAGCTACCCTTCGACCGGATTTCTCAGGGATGATGTTTCCTGATCGTGTACAGCGCGCCCGTAACAACAGCGTTGACCTGTTTGAAACGGTGATTGGAGATGAAGGTAGCGAACGGGCTGTTATTGGCGTTCGGTCTTTTTTAAACGAGCGCTGCCTAGCCATTGAACTGGAGGATAACTTCACATTGGTATTCAAATTTTTCGGCAACCGCCCAAATCTACTCGCCTTTCATCATGATAAAGTTATAGATCTGTTCAATCGCCAATTGTTGACGGATGAGAAGTTGATACTTTCTGCATTTGATCGACCAATCGACCAATCTTATGAAGCGTTTGAGCAGACTGGGTTTGAGTATCGCAAACTGTTTCCAACGTTTGGTAAACTGGTAAATCGATGGATTGACGAGCAATGGCAACAGTTGACTCAGGTTACCCCTCAAGACAAATGGGCTATTATTCAGGATGTGCTTCGGCAGTTGGAAAAGCCGCAGTATTATCTTACCCGCTTCGACCATAAGCCTGCGCTTAGTTTGTTACCGTATGGCCATGTGGAGCAGGAGTTTTCAGACCCGATTGAAGCCGCTAACCGATTTTATAGTCGTTATAATGGCCTGAGTGTATTTGAAGCCGAGAAAGCAAACTTACTTCGGCTACTCGAAAAACGTCAAAAACGGGCCGAAGCGCAAATGGAATCGACGCTTCAACGAATGATTTTGCGGGAAGACGGCATTAGCCATGAACAGATGGGACATATTCTGATGGCAAATCTGCACGATATTCCGCCAGTTCCTGGTGCCAGATCGCCTGAACGAGTAACCTTATACGATTTCTACCACGATCAGCCTGTCACACTCAAACTCAAGCCCGACTTAAGTCCTCAGAAAAATGCAGAAAACTTCTACCGTAAAGCGAAGAATGAAAAAATAGAGGAACAACATTTGACGGACCTGATAGCCACACGGGAGGCTGATGTAGCCCGGATCACTCAGCAAAAGCAGGACATCCTGTCTGTGCAAACACTAAAAGATCTGCGTCGGTATGTAAAGCAGCACGAACTGCTGGCGGATGGATCAGAAAAGGCTGGGACACCGCAAGCTATTGACGCGCTTTTTAAGCAGGTAACTGTTGACACGTTTCGTGTTCTGATCGGTCGAAATGCGAAAAATAATGATCTACTAACCCAGCGGTATGCCTATAAAGATGACCTTTGGCTACACGCTCGTGATGTGGCGGGGTCGCACGTAATTATTAAATACCAGGCAGGTAAACCGTTTCCTAAAAATGTGATTGAGCGAGCTGCTGAGTTGGCTGCCTGGTACTCGAAACGCCGGACTGACAGCTTATGCCCGGTGACAGTAACTCCCAAAAAGTTTGTACGTAAACCCAAAGGCCTTGCCGAAGGACAAGTGATTATCGAAAAGGAAGACGTCGTATTAGTTGTCCCTCGGGGTGAGTAGTAGTGAGCATTTAATGCTTGGCATTACTCACTTACTTAGCCCGAATCGCAATAACGGGGTCCATACGTGCAGCCGAAAAAGCGGGGATAATTCCCGACAATATGCCAATGACACTCGATACGGCCAGTCCCAGCGTAATATTGCCAGGAGTGAGCTGAAGGTCAAGGCTTCCTAAATCCATAAATGATAGTAGGTATACCAGAAAAATACCTGCTATCCCACCTACTAAACTAAGAAGAACTGCTTCGAACAGAAATTGGCATAGAATAAAGTAATTCTTGGCTCCCAGCGATTTCTGAATACCGATTATGTTCGTTCGCTCTTTCACACTGACAAACATGATATTGGCAATTCCGAATCCGCCAATCAGGATGGAAAACCCGCCGATTATCCAACCGGCTATGGTTAGAACGGAGAAAATACCACTGATGGCCTGGGCGGCTGCTTCGGGCCGATTAATCGCAAAATTATCTTCCTGTAATGGGCGCAGACCGCGTCGGGTACGAAGTAAGCCTCGGATTTCGCTTTCCAGTTCTACCAATCCTTCGTCGGTGTCGTAACCTTTGATAGCAATATCAATGTCGGGTTGAACGGAATGGAACATCTTGGCAAAAGCACCGTAAGGAATCAGGCATTTAATATCGGGATTGCCACCCACGTTCAGGATGCTCTCTCCTTTCTTTCGCTGTACCCCAATGACGGTGAAATTATGGCCACTGAGTTTGAAGGTCTTGCCAACGGGATCTTGGCCAGGAAAGAGATTTTCGGCAACATCGGCTCCGATGATGGCTACGTTACGGGCAACGTCGATCTCCTGCTGGGTGAAGTAGCGGCCTTGCTCGATGGGTACCTCCGAAATCTTGTTGTAATCCAGCGTGGTTCCCTGAATAAGCGATGCCATGCTGTTATTGTCGTGCTTTATGGTTACTCGCCCTTTAAAATCCATAGCCACGATGGCTTCGGCACTTTCGAGTCGATCACTCAGAAAACGGTATTCAGAATAAGTAGGTACAGGTCGCTGGAAGTATTTCCACCATTGAAATTCCCCGCCGAAAATCCAGGGCCATTTCTGCACATACACGACTTTGTCGCCAATAAAGGATAGGCTATCCTTTATGTTTCGTTCGAGCGAATCAACCAGGGTAAACACGGCAATGATGGCGAAAATCCCGACCGTTACGCCCAGTAAGGAGAGCGTGGTACGAAGCAGGTTTGAGCGCAGGGCCTGCCAGGAGAACCGGAAGCTTTCAAATATCTGACGAAGGAATCTCACCCAGGTAAAGCGTATAAGTGTGAACGAACAGAAGAGCGTGTTCAGTAATAGACTATTTCATTTGGTGAATGTACTCGCCCTGTCGGCGTTCACCAACTTTTTTCGGATAAGGGTCGGGTTATGAAGGATAAGTGGTCGATTTGGTGATCTGCCGCCGTCGGTTATTTTTGTAGTTTGCCAACCGATTACGATTTAACCTGAAACATACCTATGAACCAACGTATTATCCGATATGCTCTGTGGCTGCTTGTTGCCGGTGGCTTGCCAGCTTGTAAGACGCAGTCTCCGTCGACCACTGCGAGCACCAAAGTCAGCCAAAGTCAGGGCGTTTATCAGTACCGTGATGAAGACCCATCCGTAAAGCCATTCTTCTCCGATCGAGTGGGGATTATTGGGCGTAACGGAATGGTCGCGTCGGCACACCCCGAAGCATCGCAGGTGGGGCTAAACATCCTGAAAGTAGGCGGTAATGCGGTCGATGCAGCTGTGGCTGTGCAGTTTGCACTGGCTGTAGTGTATCCCGGTGCGGGTAATATCGGTGGAGGGGGCTTTATGGTGTATCGCGACCAGACGGGCAAAGCCTACACACTCGATTATCGGGAAAAAGCCCCCGGCCGAGCTACACAGAATATGTACCTCGACTCCCTGGGGAATGTAATTCCCGGACTGAGTATCAGCGGACATCTGGCCAGTGGCGTTCCCGGATCGGTCGATGGCATGGTCGAAGCCCATAAGCGATTTGGCAAACTAACCTGGGCGCAGGTGCTGCAACCCGCTATTGATCTGGCCGCTAAAGGATTTGCTCTAACAGAGCGGGACGCTCTCGGCCTGAACCGCATCAAAACCGATCTGCTCAAGATTAATCCGGGTAAAAATTACTTTTTGAAAAGTGTTGTTCCTGCCGATACCATAAGCTGGCATAAGGGCGATCTGCTGGTGCAGACGGATCTGGCGAAAACCTTACAACGGATTCAGGCTCAGGGCCGGGCTGGTTTTTATGAAGGTGAAACGGCTAGGCTACTGGCCGAAGAAATGGCGCGGGGAAAGGGATTTATTACCGAAGAAGATCTTAAAAACTATCATGCCACCTGGCGGGAGCCTATTCAGGCAAAGTATAAGGAATACAATGTGATTACGATGCCACCAACGTCGAGTGGGGGAGTAGCTCTGTTGCAGATGATGCGGTTTACTGAGCCTTACCCCTTGCGTAAATGGGGCTGGAACCGGGATAGTACGGTACAGGTGATGATCGAAGCTGAACGACGGGTGTATGCCGACCGTGCTAAATTTCTGGGTGATCCCGACTTTGTGAAAGTGCCCGTCAGTCAACTGATTAGCCCGGACTATCTGCGTAATCGGTGGACAGATTTTTCGTGGGCCAAAGCGACTGATAGCCGAAATGTAAAAGGCGGAACCATTCCTGGTTACGAAAGTCTCGAAACCACGCACTTCTCTATTGTCGATAAAGAGGGGAATGCAGTCAGTATTACCACAACGCTCAATGGGGGGTATGGGAGCCGTGTGGTAATTGGTGGAGCGGGCTTTTTTATGAACAACGAGATGGACGATTTCAGCGTGAAGCCGGGGGTGCCAAATATGTTTGGTCTGATCGGTAATCAGGCAAATGCCATTGCGCCCGGTAAGCGGATGCTCTCGTCCATGACGCCAACCATTCTGGAAAAAGATGGCAAGCTCTTCATGGTTGTTGGCACGCCCGGTGGTTCAACGATCATTACATCGGTTTATCAAACGATTTTAAATGTAATTGAGCATGGCATGACTATGCAGCAGGCCGTTAATGCACTTAAATTTCACCACCAGTGGCTGCCTGATAAAACGACGTTCGAAAATGGGGCTTTCTCCGAAGCCACAGTTCAGGCACTCCAAAGCCGGGGGTATATTCTGGAAAAACTTACCAATACGCTCGGACGAATGGACTGTGTGCTCGTCCGACCCGACGGGGCCTACGAAGGCGCATCCGATCCTAGAGCTGATAATACAGCGCGTGGCTATTGAACTCCCAATGTGGTTAACTGGTCTTTTACTAGGCTGGAAAACGGAAGAGAGCGTCAATAACATTAAACTAAGGCCAATAAAATTAAGACGTTGTACACGTAAATGACTAGATCGTTTATTGCTAAATGGTTTCCTGTAATACAGGGAGCGATTATTTTAATCAATGGCTATTTCTTCCTCAAATATCCTTTGGTATCCTTACCAGGAGTTTTGTTATCTCTGCTTTTCGCTTTGCTATCTGTTATTTACTACAGTCATAATGGTATTGTAATTTATAGCCTGCGATGTGTAAAGAGCTATACATATCAAGAGTTTGTTTCAATACGGCCATATGCTGATGGTGTTAATTTATACAAGATTATATTCACGGACGGCATGGAATATTTAATTGGTAACGGGGGTAAGTACCTCTTTTCAATTGATTCTGTTCAAACAGCAATGAATATGGAGAGGAAGTTACGCGTATTTTTTGAGACAATGGATAGTAAAATAAATTAGCGCTAGGCCGGCTCAAGAAACTGATTGGGTGATGTTTTACGACTTCGTGCTTCGTTCGGTTTTGAGAAACCTCACTATGTCAGATGTGAGTATCTGACACCACTGCGGAGCGGACAATATAGTAACCTGTATCAGTTGTTCATAAACCGCGAGGACGCAACAGGCGCAGAAGTAAACTACTCTTTGCGTCTATTGTGTCCTCGCGGTTTGTATAAAAATATTGTTGAGAAGGAGGGCGGTTAAACAACGGCCTGCTCAGCTTCCAGATAGGTTAGTACGCCCTGCATCGTAGCCAGTTTGTGGTGGTCCTCATCGGGAATGCGGATACCGAATTCCTGCTCTAGTTGCATAATCAGGTCAACGCTATCGAGACTATCTAAACCAAGATCACGCGAGAAATGGGTCTGCTCTGTAACCGATGATTCAGAGACGCCAAATTGCTTCAGGATATCAATCACTCGTTCTTTCATAACATGGCTCTTTGTTTAGTTCAACCTACTATACGCTTATAAAATCCTTTTTTGGGCAGTTTAGTATGTGGATTTATGAAATTTTAATGAAGCCAACAGTATCAAAGCAGGCTCTCGCCCAGGAGTCGTTTTAATTCCAACTGATTGAGCAGTAATTGATACTGGAAATTCAGACGGCCTAATTCAGCTTCTTCTACACCCGTTTCGGCGCTTTGTAGCTCCACATTGGTGATGACCCCATTTCGTAAACGAGCGTTGGCAATCTCAAGCGCTTTTTTCGACTGGATGACCTGCGTTTCCAGATTGGCTAGCCGCGTCAGGTTGCTTCGGATGTCGGCATTGAGCTGGGCAATACTCTGGCGTACCTGTGCATTTGCGCTTTCCAGAGCATATCGGCTCGCATTCAGGTTCAATTGGGCTGCCTGGTTCTGTAACTTATAACGGTTTCCTGAGTAAATTGGTACAGCTAGTGATACGCCAGCCGCAATATTGAACCGAGGGGTATTGATTTCGGGTAGATAGCCGTTTCGGTAACCCGCTGATCCCGAAAAACTAAGATTCGGCCGACCCGATAAGTTGTTGGCCAGGATATCGGTTTCGGCCTGGCGAATTCGATCCTGTGCTAGTTGCACCTCTTTATTGCCTGCCAGTGCCGATTGGGCATCATTGGCCAGCGTGTAAGGTTGCGTAGTTACATTACTGCCTGCTGTTTCCAGATTGAACTGATTCACAGCCTGACTAATATCGGGATTCGGATTGCCGGTCAGATAAGTTAACAGAGCGAGTTGCCGCTCCAACTGGTTCTGAATCTCAATTTTACGGTTTTGAGCCGTTTTTACCCGAACCTGTTGCGTTAGTACATCATATTGAAGCGCATCGCCATTTTGCAGGCGGGTAACCAGTAGTTGTACATTCGCGCCCGCCGTGCGGATCACCGAATCCTGAACACTCAGGCTCCGTTGCAAAAACCCTATGCCATAATAGGCAGCGGCAACCTGATAGGCCAGCGATTGCTGGGTGATCTCCAGGTTTCGGCGGAGTACTTGCACATTATCAGCAGCTTGTTGTACCGAGGCTTTGGTTCGGCCCCAGTCATAAATGGTTTGGCCAACGCCAACATAGGCATTTACGTTGTGATTCGGCTGAAACTGAATGGTTCGGTTTACACCATCGACCGGCAACGTGGCCTGTGCCACGGGCGTAAGGTATTGATAACTCGCATTACCGGATATGTTTGGTTTCAGGGCCGATCGGGCGATATCGGTCCGTAAATCACCCGCCTGAATTTGCTGCTGTTGCTGTTTCAGCACCGGGTAATACGTATTAGCCTGCTGGATCAGGGCGCGCAAATCGTCAGGAACTGGCTGATTCTGTGCCTGAGCCACGCCGATCGCCAGCAACGAAGTCACTATTAGAAGTTTGGTGTTCATGCTTTGAGAGGTTTACAGTTTACGGTTTACGATAGGCTAACGAATGCATTTTTTTGCACAGCAACCTACCGAAAATCGTAAACCTGAAAATTAGTGTGCTGACTCGGCTACCGCTTTGGCGGCTGCAGCGTCCATTTTTTTCTTTTGTAGTAAAAACAGAAGTGGGAACGAAACCACGAAGAATAGCCCCGCGAGCCGGAAGGTATCAAGGTACGAAATCATCAGTGCCTGTTTGGTAATAATCAGGTCAAGATTTTTATACGCACCTGTCACGGCATCCATTGCATTGATCCCTTTGGCAACCAGGGCTTGTGTCATGACATTTACGCGTTCGGTGGTCAACATCTCGCCCGGTTGCAGATTCGACACCAGATCCCCGCGATGAACAGCTGTGCGTTGCGTAACATAGGTGTTGGTAATGGCTACTCCGAACGCACCCCCTATTTGCCGCATCATGTTCACAATAGCGATACCGGTAGGCATCTGGCGGGGTTCCAGCGACGAAACCGACTGGTTGATGAGCGGCACGTTTACCAATGCCAGGCCAATACCCCGAATGATCAAAGCCGTGATGAAATCGCCATTAGACGCATTCATATTGTAGGTCGACATCAGGAAACAGAAAGAGGCAAAGGCGACATAACCCAGCGTGACAATGAGCCTGGGCGAGACCCCTTTAGCCAGCATTCGACCCGTAATGGCAAACATCGGAAGTGTTACCAGGCCGCCCGGAATCAGCAATTTACCCGTTTGAGTTGCCGTTAAGCCAACAATACGCTGGGCAAATAGCGGGTAGAGCAGGACAGATGTAAATAGCCCATACCCAACGACGACGACCAGAATCGACCCGATAAATAGGTTTCGATTTTTCATCACACGCAGATCCACGACAGGCTCTTTGGTGCCTCGCAGCTCCCACCAGATAAAGGCTGGAATAGCAAAGACTGATAGGGCTGTTAGCCAGCGGATTACGCTATCATCGAACCAGTCATCGGCTTCACCGCGCTCCAGTACATATTGCAATGCACCAATGCCCACGGCCAGCAGCAAAATGCCGATCTGATCAATTGGAATTGATTTTCGATCGATGTTGATTTCGTCTTCTTTTTTCTCGATAAAGGTCAGGCTAAGTAGAACGGCAATAATCCCGATCGGAACGTTGATGTAAAACATCCAGCTCCAGTGGTAATTATCGATAATGTAGCCTCCCAGCGTTGGCCCGAGCGTTGGCCCCAATACGATTCCCATGCCAAACAGCGCTGAGGCTACTGCACGTTGCGAAGGTGGAAAAGCATCGTACATAAGCCCTTGTGAGGTCGAAAGTAAAGCCCCGCCCCCGATCCCCTGTAGGAACCGGAAGAAAACCAGGGTCCATAGATCACTGGCGAAACCGCACCCATAAGAAGCCAGGGTGAATAAAATAATGGAAGCGATGTAGTAGTTTTTGCGCCCAAAATACCGTTGCAAAAAGCTCGTCATGGGAATTACGATGACGTTGGCAATGGCATATGACGTTACAACCCAGGCCACATCTTCGATCGTTGCGCCCAGATTGCCCGCAATGTCATTGAGGCCGACATTGACAATCGACGTATCGATCAGTTCCATGATCGCTGCAGATACGGCCGTGATAACGACGATCCAGCGACCAAAGCCACTTTGTTGTGCCATAAATTTTTTAAGTATTAGGAGCGAGAAATGAGGAGTGAGAATGCTGATGCGAACGGGCTAAACAGAGTATTCTCACTCCTCGCTTCTCGTTCCTCACGCCTAATACTGATTAATTAGCTACCCGAACTTCAGCGTCTACACTTAAGCCGGCACGCAGTTGATTTTTGTACGTTTCGGGGTTGAGGATTTCGATCTTCACCGGCACACGCTGGGTGATTTTGACGAAGTTACCCGATGCGTTATCGGCAGGAAGCAGGGCAAAGCGGGCACCAGTCGCGTCAGACAGCGATGCAACACGGCCTTTTATATCCAGTTCAGGATACGCGTCCAGTTTGATATCGACCTGCTGACCGACCTGCATCTTCTCCAATTGTGTTTCTTTGAAGTTAGCCACGACCCAGAAGGTGGAGTCGGCTACGATTGTAAACAGGTTTTGCCCCGGTTGGACGTACTGACCTACAACCACATTTTTCCGGCCGATTTTTCCGGCAATTGGGGCTGCAATGTGTGCATAGCCTACTTTCAGCTTGGCATTGTCGATAGCGGCCTGCTTTACTTTCAGCACGGCCTGTATCTTCTGAATGTTCGCCTGGGCTTTAGCGATACCTGCCTGAGCGACTGACTGCGACGTTTGGGCGAGGGTAATCTGCTCGACGTTTGCATCGTACTGCCGACGTTGTACTTCGGCATTGTTTTGAGAATCTTCTAACTGCTTGCGCGTCAGCGACTGTTCTTTGTAAAGGTTTTGATCACGTTGTAAATCTTGTTGAGCTTTGTCCCGACGAGCCGCCTGTACCTGTGCGTTCGACTGCGCTACGCGGGCATTTTGGGCTACATTACGGGCGTTCGCCTGTGCGTTTTGCAGGTCGGCGCGGGCATTT
>Ga0209930_1005048_pt1 | contig 11089 bp, 6 predicted proteins | sample ThiBiot_500_biof_2_FD_183948 | JGI IMG/M metagenome (GOLD analysis project Ga0209930, IMG submission 183948) | Wastewater bioreactor microbial communities from Cape Town, South Africa - Thiocy_cont_500_biof (SPAdes) | ecosystem: Engineered > Bioreactor > Thiocyanate-remediating >... | reverse complement strand
GCGACCACTGGCCGATCGTCGTGACCTTCCGCTGGGGTAGCGAGCCTCCAGCGCCGCCGCCGCCGCCACCACCGCCGCCGCCGCCACCAACCCCAGAGCCACCAACGCCGCCGCCGCCGCCGCCGCCACCAACCCCAGAGCCGCCAACGCCACCGCCACCGCCGCCAGCTCACACGAGCCCGAACACGCCGCCATCCGGCGCACCGAGTGGCAGGGACCACACGTGGCTGATCATCGCCGGCATCGTTGTGAGCGTCATCGTGCTGCTCGCCGTGGTTGCGTTCGTGACGTTGATGATCGTGAAGCCACGCCTCGGCACCGATCCGACGGTCGCTCAGCGCGAGCTCATCGACAACATGGACTACTCGCCGCGGCCATACCAGCCGGACGCCAGCCCGTCGCCTCACGCCAACTACTAAGCCGCGCCATTCAGCGCTGGCTATCCTCATCATCATCATCATTATCACTTCCATATCGCATATCATTATCATCATCATCATCGCATCTTGAATTCCATCTTTCATTTCGTTTCGTTTCGTTTCGTTTCGTTTAGTTTCGCTAGATCGATATCTGTAGTGTAAATATCTAGAAGATGCAGGTAGAGCGGTCGTGATAGTTCTAGCATACTCCCATAGCATCTCCGTTTTCTATATCTCGATAAATACCCGCCATGAGGCAGATTCATCCAACGAGAGCGAGTGATTCAATGTGAGGTCGAGATATTAAGAACAGCAACTTTGCCATTCGCTTCATTCCCTCGCTCGCAGCGCATCTCTCTCTCTCTCGCTCGCGATGGCTGACGACGACGACGATGGTGATGGCAGCTCATACGAGGAGTACACTGACGAGGAGTACGAAGACGACGATGAACCGGAGCCAGCTCCTGCGCCGAAGCCAGCGCCGACACCAGCGCCACAACCGGCGGCACCAGCAGCTGCGGCTGCGGCAGCGGCAGCGCCTCGGCGTCGAATCATTGAGGATCTCGAGGGCGCTCCCAAGAGCTGGCTCGCAGCGCAGGTGACAGGCGAGGACTCGGCGTATCTCACGTCGGTGCTGTTCGATCTCGGCATCAAGTCGAACGTGTCGCAGTCGGATCCCGATCTCCAGTTCGACGACGACGACGAGGCGCTCGACGCCAAGCAGCTCGCGCCAGGCACCGGTGCCGCTGCTGCCGCGGCCGCCGCTGCTCGTACGGCGAGTGCGTCAACGAGTGTAGCTCCTCCAGATGATCCACTGCATATACGACCGTATGTTCGTGCGAGATTCGATTGGATTCGATGGCCGTCTCTGCTGCTTCGATTGCTGATTGGATTGCTGAGCTGATTGGATCAACAGCACATTCGAGGTCGCTGAAACGATACTGAGTGATGCTCGACTCTCGGTGAACTCGCTCGAGTTCGATCCGAACCTGTTGTTGGCCGTCGTGCATCGAGACACGCCGTTCCGACAGCTGCAGGATGCGGTCGAGATTCTGCGCCAAGCCATGGTCGAGAGCGAGGGCCAACTGCAGGCTCTCGTGCATCGCCATCTCGGCCGCTTCGTCGTGTGCAAGGACACGGTGCAGAGTATGCTCTCGTCGCATTCATCATCGTCATCATCATCGTCGTCCTGCAATCGTACACGATGCAGCAGCAGCTGACACGCATCGAATCTCGTGTCGTCGTGTTCGATATGATGGATGCAGCCATCTATGCACAGATTCACAAGAACGAGCTCGCCGAGGGCAAGAGCGGCGACACGTTGGTGCGCTTGTTCGGCGAGCTGTCGCGCAAGGCCGATGCGACCTTTGGGCGAATGCTCGAGCGTCAGGCCGAGGCCAATCGTGTGCGACGACGACTCGAGGTGCTCGAGCGCCACCAGTCGCTGCTGAATCTGCCGATCGCCATGCGCAAGGCCATCGAGCAGGGCAACCACGAGGAGGTCGTTCGCGAGTACAAGAAGGTGCTCGGCGTGCGTGACACCAGCAGCGCCTTGAAGCTCTCGGGCAGCGGCCACGCCAAGCTGGTCGGCATGATCGTCGCCGACGTCGAGAAGGCCGTCGATGCCTTCCGACGCCATCTGCTGCGCTCGTTGGTCGATTCCTCCAAGGGCGCGGCGCATCACAAGCAATGCATCGCGTACGTGCCAACCATGCGCACCTCGTTCGTCGCCGTGCTCATTGACATTGACACTGACTCGATGGATGGATCGCGCGTCGATGGATGGATGGATGGATCGGTGCTCATTCTCGCGAGCCAAGTACCTTGGAGGCTCTCGGAGGCGACGAGCAACCGTGGCACTTGTACCTGCGCAGCCGCAAGGCCGAGATCATGCACGTGTTCCGCAAGGCTGCCGGACAGCTCGACATCTTTGCGCTGACGTCCGAGCAGCAGCTGCAGCAGCGTCCCTCTTCGATCGTGAGCTCGTCGCCTTCGCGCTTGTCAATGTCGCTCTCGCCGCGAACTGGCACTAGCTCGCCCCGAGCCTCGCCGCGACGCTCGTTGTCGCTCAGCGCCTCGCCACGACGAACGACATCGGCGGCCTCGTCGCACTCGACACAGGACGAATCGACGTATCGCGTGGCTGCCGTGACGCGCGTGTGTGCCATCGCATCGCAGCAACTGTGGAACTTCTCGCTCGATGCCAGCACCTTCATCGAGCGACAGCGCGAGAAGCAGGCATCGCCCGAAGGCGAACAGGAGGCGCTGCTGCTCGTGGCCGAGCTCTCCAAGGAGCTGAGCACACTCCTCGGCAAGCTGCTCTTCCTTGGTGACGAGTACCGCGACGCTGACACGACGTCACAACAGCCACCGCACGAAGCACAACAACCTCGCTTGGCATTGGCACTACCGAAGCAATGTGTGCTGCAGGCGCTCGAGTGCTACGGCACGCTCATGAGCGAGACCGAGGAGGAGACCAAGCGTGCTGCGACTCAGGTCTACTCGACGCTCAAGATCCAAGCGACAGCCGGCTCGCCGGGCAAGCTCGTACGCGACAAGTTCGCGTCGTTTCGACAAATGTGCGAGAGTATCGTCAAAGAGTTTGCGAGGCAGCTCACGAACTCGGTTATTGCTCGTACGTCGTCGTTGTTGTCGAATGTCGAATGTCAGAGTGAGTGAGTGGCAGCGGCTGCTGATGGTGGCTCTTGGTGTGCAGAGGTATCGTCGATCGTCATCACGGGCAGCAACGTGTGTGCCGGTAACGTAATGTCGTTCGCCCACGAGCAACAGCAGCAGCAACTCCAGCAACAACAGCAACTCCTCATTCGTCAGTCGCTGCTGGCGCAATGCCAGTTCGCGCGTGACGAGCAGCTCGGCTACCAGCGGGCCTCCATGTGGGACGCCGACGACAACGCCGTGCGCGAGTGCTACCTCGCCATCATGGCGGCGATCGAGCAGCTGCGTGCCTTGCTGACGGTCGAAGTGCCGTCGCCGAGTGGCGTGACAGCCGTCACGCAGGTGGTCGCAGCGCAGCAGCACTGCGGCGAGGTGACGCGCTCGGCGCTGCGGCAGTTCCTCGCGACGCTCGAGAACATTTGCGCCGAGGCCGAGCAAGCGACGCCGGGTGCCGAGTACGACGTGACGTTGGTGCGCGCCTTGCGTTCGTGCCATCGAACCGAGACCGTGTTGTTGAAGCTCTTTGCGCCAGTGCTATCGCCGCTCGACGTACAGAGCCTGACAGCCGATACGACTGCCATGATGCTCACGCTCTCGAAGCGCTTCATTGCGCGCTACAACGGCTTGCTGGTGACGATCATCGAGTCGGGTGTGGCGCGCTTGCCGTCGAGCGACCTGCTCGGTAAGGCCGTCAGCGACTACGTGCTGCAATCGTTGCTGCTGCTGGTCAAGGCACACGCTCTCATTGCGCGCCACGCGCCGGCGCAGGTCAGCACGCTCATCAAGCTGCTGACCGGCGCTCTGTTGCAAGCGATGCAGCGTGCGTTCGAGCAGCTGCGGCCCAAGAAGCGCCGCCTCATCCAGCAGTGTACGCTGGACGTTCGCTTCATCGAGGCCGTGCTCGGCCAGCAGCACTTCACCAAGACCGCACAAGGTCTCGCGGCGCGCCTGCACGAGATGCTCTCTGGCGGAGGCGGTGACGGTGGCGACTCGGAACCTCGCGAGACAAGTAGCAAGTCACAGCAACGCCTCGACGAGACGCTGCAGGCACAGTATGCCGAGACTCGCTTGCTGTTCGAGTGCTTCACGGCACAAGCTACCACTGGAGCATCGTCGGCATCGGCACCCAGCAACAAGTGAGAGTGCTTGTATTGTACCTTCCAACTCAACCGATCTATCTACAATTCTCGCTCTCCCTCCATCTTCGTGTGTGTGTCTGGTGATTTCGATATGTACAATAATTAGAATGAATCGAGAATCTGCCGAAAGCCATCGAGTTGTTGCATGGCATCCGCGAGCTTGTGGCGCTCAAAGAACACGGTGCAATCGAGTGATTGGCAGTAGTTCACGAGTGCGACGTTGCGAATGCCGGTGCAATTCATGCAGAGCTCGTTCATGCTCGCGAGTTGACGCTCGAGGCGCTGCAGGTCCGAGAGTAGCTTCATGGCCGAGCGTTGCTTGTCGGCGCCGCACGCTTGGCACAAGCCAGTGTTGGTGATCTGGTCGCACACCGGGCAGTGGCACGACAGGTAGTACTGGTCGATCGTCGTGGCGATGGCCTTGCGCTTCTTGGGCGGTGCCAGCGAACGATGCACGGCAGCGCTCTCGCTCGTAGTGGCAGTGAGGTGAGCGAATCTCTCGGTGGCGGCCTTGAGGTTCGCGATGCGCCGAGTGCGACGTGAGCGACGCGGCATCTCGGCGTACCAGTGGCGCACATCGGCACCGAGCAACTGGAACACGCGCTCGAGTGCCGGAATGATCTGCTTGGTAATGTAGTAGGTGGCGTGCAGCGTCAGGTCGCTCGAGCGGCGCACGAACTCGAGCGGCGACATGACGAGGTCGAAGAGGCGCGCGCTCGGGGCGCCGTGCACCACGACGTACGGCACTCGCTCGCCGTAGCGCGGCTCGGCACGCGGGTCGAGCTCCATCTGCTTCGAGGCCACGAGCGCCGCCGGCGGCGGCACGCCGCGCTCCGAGTACGTGCCGAGCCGCACCTCCTTGGCGAACACAAAGTCCTGCACCGACACGCGGCCGGCGTTGATCTTGTCGAACTGCCGCTGCAGATACGCCTTGATGCGCGAGAGGTCGGGCCCGGCGTCGTGCTGCTGCTGCTGCTGGTGCTCCGGCGTGCCGCACGAGTCGAACAACATGCTCATGGCCTTGCGCATGATCTTGGCCACGGCGCCGCACGTGTCGCGCCGCACGGTCTCGATGCCCTTGGCGTCAAAGGTCGCCGTACGTTGCTCGGGCGTCTCGAACATGGCGCCGGCGTAGCGCTTCTTGGAGAGCAGCGTGCACGGATGGTAGACCTTCTCGAACTTGAGCGTCACTGGCGCCGGGTTGGCGCGCGTCACGGCGGTCGCGATCTGGTGGCCGACCTCGAAGGCGCGCTCGCGCGACGCGCCCTCCACCAGCACGAACAGGCTGTCGGTGTCGCCGTACACGACGCGAGCGCCCCACTCGGCGTTGCTCTCGACCATGCGTATGGCGCGCTCGAGCGTCTCGCGGCCCGTCTGCACGATGCTGTCGGCAATGTCGATGCACGGCATGCGGCCCGAGAACGACGCCGACGTGTAGCCGTACGTGACGTTGGCGATCATCTTGAGGCCGTACTGCCGCGCGTCCAGCAGCCGCACCAGCGGCTGGTTGCCCTGCTGCTGTGCGCGCTTCATGGCGTTCTTGACCATGATGCGCGTGTCGAGAATCTGCTGCAACATGGCCGGCAGCACGCCGCGACGCACCGACGGCTTGACGAACATCACCTGGTTCGGCGACACGACCAGCTGCTCCTCTTGCTCCAGGAACGCAATCAGGCCCTTGGGCAGCGAGATTGACGCCGCGCCAAACTTCTTGTTGTTGCCGCCTGTCGTGGTGGTGGCTGCTCGAGGCTGCTTGGTCGTTGTGGCGGCTGCGGCGGCAGTCGTAGCAGCAGCGGCTTGGTGCTCGTCGTCGATCGTGTGCTCCTCCATGCGACCGAGACACGTGCTGTAGCAGTAGTTGTACGCAATGATGATCGAGGGATAGAGCGACTGGAAGTCGAGCACGATCACGGGACTCGTGTACAGGCGCGAGATCGGCTCCATGATGAGCGGCAGGCACTCGGCCGCACGCATGCCGTTGACTTGCGCTCGCGACGGCGACAGCAGAATGTAGTTGTTCGGCTTCGTGAGGCGCAGCATCATCGACTCGACGCGGTACTGCGAGCCTCGCGTGAGCACCGAGTAAAAGTCGATGCCATACACGCGTGCCAGCTCGCTCGTGCGCCCAATGATGTTGAGGCGCTCGAGCATCATGATGTTTGCGAGTGCACGAGTAATGTAGTATCGTCCGACCAGCCAACGTTGAGGATGCTGAACGCGTGCCTGCACCGAACTGCCGTCAGTGACGCCGGTGCGACTCGAGGCCGTGACGTTGGAGCTGGTCTGCTTGTAGAACTTGCTCAAGGTAGCGAACGAGTAGTGCGCCATTCGCTGCTGCAGAATGTGGAACGCGAGGTTCTCGAACGTGTAGATGTTGGTCGTGACCTCGGAACGCAGGATGCGCCATAGGTTCAACACGATGCGCCCGACGATCGAGAGCCCAGCGCCATGGTTGTAGCTGTACGCATCGACGCCACGAGCGCTGCGCTTCGGAGCTGACGATGATGACGCTGCTGCCGCCGCTCCCGCTCCCGCGCCAGCATCGTCATTGTGGTCGTTCTCGTTGTCGTCGCCTCGGTGTTGATCGTGACGCCGAGCAGCACCGCCACCGGTTCGTGTTGGTCCAATGTTGGGAATGAACGAGGCTGGCTGCCGAGTGCCACTGCCGCTCGCCGTCGGCTTGATGCGGCCCAACTCTGTGCAGAGGTCACGATGCTGATGTGTGCTGGTGTTGGCACGCTCGATCAAGTAGCCGAGCGACGTGCATTGCACCTCGAATCCCGTCAGAATGTCGGGGTCGTACTGGTGCACGACCTTGACCAGTGCATCGAACAGCTGCGCCTCGTCGTCGACCATGATTCGCTGCTGCAGTGCCAGTGCCGCCGTCCACTGTGCCGCCTCTCGGTCGATCGGCAGCCGAGTGGCGGCACCAGTGGCAGCTTTGGTGCCGAGTGAGCCCGAGTCGCTCGAGAGTCGCAGCGAGCCATGGTCGTCGTCGTCATCATCATGCTCAGCCGACTCGACCGGCGCAGCACTTGCAGCCGGCTTGTCGCGCACGATGATGGCACCACGCAGCATCTGGTACGCCTCTCCCTCGAGCACCATCTTGTCCTCCTCCTGCACCGCGAACACCACCATCGACACTGGGTCGAGGATCGGGTTCGGCCGCAGATCGCCTCGCGTGTTGACGTGAATCTCGATGCTCATCACGGTCAAGTGCTGGTTCAGTCCGCGGAGGCTACCACCGTTGCTGCCACTGCCACCGCCGCCGCCTGTACCTCCTGCGATTCCTTGCGCAAAGAGGCCCTGGCTCGTGGTGGCAGCTGAGTCGGGAGTTGCGCCCTCGATCTGCGACGCCAGCATGCGAGCCAGCCGCCGCGGTGATGTGTCGCCTCCTCCTCCGTAGCGCATCGAGCGAGGCACGGTGCAGGCCGAGAAGTGCGGCGCGTCGGCAACCACTGTGCGACCTGCAGGAGCGGCCGCCTCACTCACACCCGTGTCGCGGAGCCACTTTTCGGTGGCAGCTCGTGATGGCGGCAGCTTTGGCAACGTGAAGCGCTGAAGAGTCGACGAGCGCATCGGCACTACGGCTCCGGCCGAGTGGCGCCGCTGGAGCTGCTGTAGCGTGGTGGAAGCCGCCGCCTCGAGCAGCAGGCCGCGAGCAGCAAAGTCCGGCAGGTGCTTGACGGCCGCCGTGGGGATGCGGAACTCGCGGCCGCCAAAGACCTTGGGTTCGCGCGGCTGGTCGGCCTCGTTGCCATAGAACGGCTCGCGATACACCACCTCCGGCAAGCCATAATTTCGCAATGACTGGCACAGCTGGTGGTCGATCGGCGGCGTTCGATTGAAGCGGTACCGACGAGGCGCAGCAGCGCGTCTCTCGTGCGGACGTCCGCGTGGCATCGCTGGCGCTTCTGTGCTCGCGGGCGCATGGCCCTGCACACCGACCCGCGAGCGCCAGACGTACGCTCCTTCCCGCACTTCCATCTCCATTCGCACGGCAGCCTCAGGAGTGGCAAGCACACTGCCGGAGGACGAGGATGCTGATGCCTCTCCGGCACACATGGGTGGCGATGGAGTCACAGTCACCGGAACAGGCAGCTGAGTCTCGGCCACGAGGATCGAGCCCAGGCGTTGTAATGCTGGCGGAGGTATTGGCGGAGACTCTGGGATGCAAAACGAGCCTGCTCGAGCTGCTGTCGGTGGCGGCATTCGCGGAGGCAGTGCTGCCTCTGTTGTCGTTGTCGTTGTGGTTGCGGTTGTGGTTGCGGTTGTGGTCGTACTGGTCACACTTGAAGCTTGCTGCTCGCTCTCGGTCTCAGCTGTACGACGGCGCTTGGGAGCTTCCATCTCGGCGAGAGGCGGAGCATCCGAGTCGCTGGCCTCATCGGCTTCGTCGTTGCCGTCATCGCTAGTATCGCCACTCGAGTCGCCACACACCGACAACACGATCGGAGGGCGCACATCGTCCCGTGCCGTTCGCGAGCGTTTCCTCGAGCTGCGACTGGTGCTGGTGGAGCGCGTGGAGCGCGAGTTGTTGGCGCTCGAGTCCGAGTCGCCGCCGCTTGCTGGAGAGTCGTGAAACAGCGAGCAGTACCGCAAGCCACGACGAATCCTGCGTTGCTTGGCCCTGAGGCGCTTGCGAGCCTTCTCTTCGCTGATGATGCCAGTGGACACGATCTCGTCGCCGCTGCCATCGAACTGCGGGATTCGTTGCAAGCGGATCGGCAACGCTGCATCACCTTGAAGGTCATTATCGCGGCGCTCACCTGCTTCGTCATCGAGGTCGTCGTCGTCGAGGTCGTCTTCTTGTTGGTCGGCACGAGACGACTCACTTGAGCAGCACCGCCAAGCGTGTGAATCAATATCGAGTCGCTACAAGCACGGCGATCGTCGAGCAGGCGATTAACGCACATAATGTCTTGAAGCTCCTGCTGCGATCGACGTCGCTCCTCTTCGATCTCTTCATCATCGCCATCATCGAACTCCTCGTCACGCATCCAGTTGAGAATGTCGCCCATTTCGTCATCGGAATTCTACTCGAGCCCGAGATAGCGAGATAGCGTTAGTGGTTGGCCCACACATTGACAGTGACAACAGCCATGAGGTCGAGAGCAACCTGTGACAGCACGAGCTGCTCGTCGACATCGGCTTCCGTGAGCGACACCGATGACAGTGACACCACGGTCGGATGGTGCAGCACCGGAGCCGGAGGGACGAGCGTCCCGGGCGGTGCTGCCGCGCCACCGATGAGCGACGCAGTTCGAGCAAGCGATGCGGCGCTGAGGCCCAAGCTCGAGGAGCGCGTGAGCCACTGTTTCTCGCTCATCATCAAGAAGGGCGAGTTGGCGAGCGGCGTGTGCGGGAACGCGAGCGACGGAGAGGCGCCGGCCTGCGACAGCACCGAGTGCACCCACTCTGGCGATGCGCCGAGTTCGCGTGACACGAAGGCTTCGAGCGGCACGGCGTTGTTGTTGTATACGGCCGCTGCCGACGACGATGGATTGTCAGCCGATGACCGCTGCTGTTGTTGGAGCTTGTCACGCTCGAGAGCCGCAAGATCCAGACGAGCGGCGAGCTTCAGGCGCTCGCGTAGCATCGTGTCCATCGACGACGGCGTGTCGGGAAGCTCGCGAGGAATCGAGGGAGGCGGTGGCTGCGTGGCAGGCAAGCCATCGAGCACTCGGCGAGCGCGATCATCGTGCCACAACGACGCCAGTGACTGCACGATCATGGTGGGATTGTCGGCCGGTTGCGGCGGCGACGGCGTTTGGTAGAGATTCAGCACGTCCTCGATCGAGGCGTCGGCCTCGAGCTCGCAAGTGGACTGGCGCTCGATCGCGAGAGACGCCGGATGAATGAAGGCCGTGGAGTTGGATTGCAGCCACAGGCGCGAGTGCCTGGCGCCATCGTCGTCACGCTCGTTGGCCGTGTCGTGGAGGAGGTCGTACGAGACGTGGGCGTGCTTGCGAGCGACGGGCATCGGAGCACGGAAGCGGACGTTGTCGAGGTGCACCATGCCCATGCCGTAGAGGTTGTAGTCGATGAAGACCTGCAGCGTGAAGGGAATGTGCGCCTCGAAGACCTGAAAGAACTTGGCCATGATGGCGCCCGAGCGCAGGAGGTTGACGATGCGCGTCTGCAGCTGCGGATTGTAGAGGAAGACCTTGAGGAACAGGCGCTCGCACGGATAGAAGCCATAGAACGGCATGCCGCGCACGAGCTGTATCTTGAAGACGTGCTGCGAGGCGCCGAACGAGCGCACCTTGCCGAGCGCCACGTCGAGCGCGCGCTCGATCGAGAGCGCCAGGCGACGCGAGTACGCCTCGACGGCCTCGATGCCGCCGTCGATCGCCGTCTCGTCGTCGAAGGCCACAAAGAAGTACGGGAAGGCCTTGTGGAGGTGGAGACACGTCTTCTGTCCGGCGGGCGTCGCGCCGAAGATGCGGATCACGGGCACGGCCTGGATGGCGCTGCCGACGAACGGCGAGTAGCAGATGTCGACGTTCGGTATCGGCTTCGCCATCACGGTGTCGACCGACACGATGCGGACGCTGAAGGTCGTGCTGGCGGGTGCGCGGTCGTCATGATGTCGTTGTGCTGCTGCTGCCGCTGCTGCATCGGTGGTGGTAGTGGTGGTGCGAGGAGCCGCAGCAGCGCGGTCGTGGTCGTGGTCAGGTGGTTCTTCGCGATCGTGAGGCAGCGGTAACGAGGCCTCGCTCGACATACGCGGCTTGCTTGCTTGCTTGCTTGAGTGAGTGTTCGATACGGTTTTGACGACGACGTCGATGGGAAACGACGCGTCGTCTTGGACCGCTCGGTTGGTCTGTCTCCTACAAATAGTCGCGGCCCGGT
>Ga0209930_1005039_pt1 | contig 11125 bp, 9 predicted proteins | sample ThiBiot_500_biof_2_FD_183948 | JGI IMG/M metagenome (GOLD analysis project Ga0209930, IMG submission 183948) | Wastewater bioreactor microbial communities from Cape Town, South Africa - Thiocy_cont_500_biof (SPAdes) | ecosystem: Engineered > Bioreactor > Thiocyanate-remediating >... | reverse complement strand
CGCCTCACGCCACGCCGATAGAGGACGCTGGAGGCGGTGCCGCCGGCGGATCGCTGGCTTTTGGATCGCCCGGACGATGCTTCAACAGTTCGGTCATGCGGCCGGATATGTAATCGAGTGCCGGCTTTGGAAGATAGTTTGCGACTAGCGTTTGAAGATCTGAGAAATGCGAGCCGATCAACAGCGAGACCTGCGCTTCTCGCGTCTTTTTAACAAATTCTTTGAGACGATCATCGGCCGAATAAGCGATGATCACCAAATGGGTCGACGGGATCGTGAGCATATCGAGCAGCACTCGATTGACGTGATCGTCGCCGAAGCCATAGCCGTAGGTCACGACGACGGCGTTAGGTCGGCAAGCTGCGGCCGCAAAATCGCGAAAGAGTTCCGCATAGGGATATTGTGTTGTTTCGACGTCCTTCGCTGGATTGGGATAGATCATGACCGTGTCGACTGGCTTTTTGGGAATATCGGTATGACCCGCAGGCGCTCCGAACGGGATGCCCTTGCGATAGATCCGCCGTTCGTCCTTGTCGAAAAACCAGTCCAATGAGCCGTGGAGCTTGGTCAGGCGAATGACGCCCTCCATAAACCGGGGCTCTCCTCGAATGCCGGGTGGATTATAGTGGACGTCAACTTCAACGCGCGATGCCCGAAAGACTGGATTCAGAGCGCCGACAAATCTGTCAATGATCCGAAGACCTGCAAGATCACAACCATGTTCGATCAGGCGGTCGTAGTTGGTTGTGAAGACGTGCAAACGTTCGCGAGACGCAGCGCGGCTCGCAAAACTCAACAGGAGTGATTGCAGGGCTCCTTGAGCAGCATCCTTCGATGTCAGATCCTTTCCAGCGACGATCCCGCTTTCCGTCTTCAACAATGAAGTAAGAAAGCCGGACATCTGGACATCGATGGCGTCTTTGAGGGTTTGCTCTGCCGCGTTGTCGATGACTCCGAGGCCGTCAAGCAGTGCAAGCGCACTTCGAAACTGATCTTCGATGTTTGCCGCGCCTCTTTTCATAGCCGTCGCTCCGGCCTGGGCGTGCGCATCGATGGCAGCGTCATACGTCGTGCCAAATGTAACCTTGGCCATTCCGGTGGCCCCTACACCTGCGATGCAACCGACTGCGGTTGTGAACCCGCTGCCAAGCAGCAGATTGAGGTGCTCGGCTTGGAAAACAGCGGAGAGCCACGGCTCGATGTGCTTTCGAGCGCTATTAGTTAGAGTGTCCAGTTCATCTGGGTCGGTGGGTAGAACGTCCCAGGCGCCTGATTGACCGCCTACGCGATAAAAGTGCTTCTTATCCATACTTTCCCCCAACCGCGACTGCGGCTCTTTTCTCCGTCAATCGCGCCATTAGAAATGGAGAAATTTATCATCCCGCTATGCTTCATCGATTACTGCTCTCGGCGACCAAGGCCCGCTCGGCGGCCAAATTTGTTCTTCTTCCAATGCGACGACCAGCGGCATCAAGAAGAGGCGGAGATCGGCGACGGTAACGGCGAAAGCATCTGGTGCGGCCACCATCCGATCGCGCCCCAAGAAGGCGCGCCACTGAACGGCCCATGCTTCCGCGAATTCATCGGTCAGGCCAACCGGGACAACGGGTGGAAGGACCGTTCCGCGTCGCTCAAAAGTTCGCTGAATTGCCCCGACAAGAGTGGATCGGCGAAGCTTAAATGTTCGGGAGATCACCCAGAGGTCATAGAAATCCTTGAGCCGGCTATTGGCCACGCCGAGCGTTACGAGCGCTTCGAATTTCTCGGCCACTACCGTTTCGACGGGATAGGCTCGAAGATGCGGCGCCGGTGCGTCCAGCAAGGCGGGATAGTCGATCTCCATAGCGGCGGGCGTAATCACGTCGCCAAAACCGATGTCGATCTGGATCGATATGCGCGCGCCAGCGATCGTTGCTGTCGTGCGAACACGCACGCCACCATATTCCACCTCCTCGCGGATCGGCGCCGCCGTCAACGCGGCGACGTCAAACGTCACGCCATCGTCGGCAACGGGCTGCGCACAGATCGCCCGGAACGTTTCGGCGATGGCCTCCGCGTCGTTATCGCCGTGGCCAAGCAGATCCAGATCGCGCGTGGGCCGGAACGGGTCTGCGACCCAGGTCACGAAGAGCATCGCGCCTTTGAGAACGAAGCGGTCGCGATGCGGTGAGACGCTCAGCCGGTAGAGGAGACGCTCAAGCGCGTATCGCGTCAGGAGAATTTGGAAATCCGACCGCTCGGCACGTGCCCGATCGAGGAGCCGCGCCCGCACTGATGCGCCAATGTTGCGGGGCTCACGCGGCATCGGACACCATTGCTTCGACGTAAGGGCGCATGACCGACCAGACCCGCGCCTTGCGCGCGTAACGCCAGAGCTGATCCGGCTTGCATCGGCGGCGGCGGAGGCCCTCACGCAGCCCCTCCATCGCAACGTCAAGGCCGATCTTGGTCCGGTAGCGAAAGCAATCGACAATCGTCCTTGCAGGATCTGTGATGGGGACGTCGACATTCTCGATACGGTGACGCTCAACCCCTTCGGTCAGCGCCGATCCGGTGAAGCGCACAAATCGGATAGGTGGATAATCGATCTTGGGTCGCCAGGCAGCGCGATCGATCGCCATCCATACAGCCGACGGCATCTGCAGCGTCAGTTCGTGGTATTGAAGGGCCGAGGTAAGGCAGACGATACCCTTTGGAACCAGAACTGCTGCCTCAGCGAGACTATGGGCAGCGTCAACGTGGGCGTCGGGGAGTTGGTAGAGGCCCCGTGCCGGGCGAACAACCGCCTGCTCCCGAACAAGCCTGGCAAGCGTCTCAGGACCGATGCCTTCGGCGACGAAATCCTTGAGCCGGAGCATACCCCGGGCCTTCAGGAGGTCGAGCGCACGAAGCCGCTGGGCGCTAGTGGACGGCATGGAGAGTGACATTTCCTCTGACTCGGAAAGATATAGCAGAGGTTTTATCACAGGATCGTTGACTTGGGAATCCCCGAACCTTGCCCGTCTCCGTCCTTTCACAAAGCTTGGCCGAGATGGCTGGACGACAACCGTACCATCGCCGACCTCATATTTTCTCCGCGCGCCAACGAGACGAGAGAGAACGGCGAAAGTCTCATGATCGACAGCAGCTATCCTTTTAGCGCAACCCGGCCGTCCTTCAGCCGATTCCGACTGGCTTGGGCCAGATTGACTGTATTCCGCACGAAATCGAGCCGCGCGATGCCAGCGTGGTAGGCTCGAAATGCCTCGCTCAAAGCACTATCCGTAACCTCGGGCGAGACTTGATCGTCCTTGCCTGTCGTCAGCGGCACGTCGTCTAGCGACAGACCGCGCCCGCAGAGAAACGTCGTCACGATAACCTCGAAGGTCATCGGTGGACGGTGATCCATATGCGCCTCATCCCGCGAGATTCTTTCGCCCGTAACGGCGCAGGAAACCAGACCGTCAGAACCGCCGTGGGTGGCGAAGAAATCATCACGAGCCTTGTAGAGATCGAAGCGCACCGCACGTCGAAAGGCTTGAGCGACCTCCTGCTTACGGCTGGGTGGTCGCTGGGAGATGCAGTGCGGGTAGGAGAAATCCGTGCCGCTGCCATCGGTGCGGATGATCCGGAAGCATTGCGTCCCATGCTCTGTCATCATGACCTGAAAATGGCTGACACCGCAGCCCACCTTGGCGACATATTCGGTGTGGCGTTCGAGAAGGGCGGCAACGTCGAGACCATCCTCGTCACTCACTCGCTCACCAGGACGATAGCGGTTCAGCATAGCCTTGAAGAAAGCCGTTGCGTCGCCTTGCTTCTCGAAGCTGCGCGTCGCCAGCTCTACGGGTTTCGAACGCCCACCCATTCAAGCCATCCCTGCCGGTGCTGCCGCAAACTCGAACTGCGCCTCGCAGCCATCATGCGCACACACCGGCTTTTTGAGAGTAAAGGGCCGCTGGAATTTCGTTCGACTGCACTTCTTGCAGGCAAACTGGCTGCGGAAAATCTTGAATTCCTCCCAGCGCACCTTCTCGTCGCCAATCGAACCGTCGCCATATGGCCCGTCCTGGAAGTGGCTGCCGAAATTCTCGATCTCGCCTTTCACCAAACTATCAAGGAACCGGTTGTTGACGCCCGGCACCAACGCTGGCGCCAGCTTGGCATCCTTGAGCAATCCGGCGAGCGCAGAGGCCAACTCGCTACGTTCGTAGGAATAGGCTCTCTCCAGCGGTCGGATGCGGACGCTCACCCCGAAATCCCGACAGATGCCGAGAAGCCATTCCTCCTCGGCCTGACGCATCTCGTTGGCCGCCGACTGACCCGCCGCCCAACGAGCCTCGATCATCTCATCGCTGACCTTATGATCAGCGAAACGCGGCCCATAGGCCGGATCGAGGCCAATGATCCGGGTGAAGTGCCAGGCTTTCGCCTCGAGTTGATCCTTCAAATAATTAAAGAACCGCTCGTCGTGCGTGGTGATCAGAATCTGGCAGTCGCCGAACATGGTGGCGATAAGTCCGGCAATGGTGCGCCGATGATCGGCATCGTAGGAGGTGACGATGTCATCGAGCGCGATGATGGGCGCGCCGGCATTAAATTGCTTGATCGCCGCCATCCGCAACGCCAGCGCCACCGAATGAATCTGTGAGTCGCTCAAATAGCCGCCAGGCTGCACGCCCGTACGGTTCTTGGCGAAATCGATCAGGAGGTTGAGCCGCTGCTGGTTCGTGTCGTCTTCCGCCGGCAACTCCAGCCGGATTGGCTTGGCGCCAGCGCCCTGGATGAGCTTGTAGATATCGTTCATCGGCGTCTGAAGCTTGTCGAGAAGGCTCTGCACCTTCTTGCGGATCTCGGCTGAGATGATCGTCGCCTGCGCGGTCAAGGCGTTGGAGAGTTTCCCCAGTTCATCTCGCGTCCGCAGCGCAAGGTTCCGATCGGCCTGTAGCTCCAGCAGTCGATCGATCTTCGCCTTGGCCTTGATATAGGTGTGGTCGCCTTGCTTCGATTCGATGTCCGCGATGGCTTGATCCGAGGACGGAAGGACGGTCTGCGGCCAGCCGGCGATTCCTGCTTGATAGGCGATAAGATCGGCTTTCAATGCCGCCTCGCCATCTCCGAGGAGACCAGTCAGCCCGGGCAGCGCCGCCAACAACTGGGTATGAGCCCTGGTCGCGGCAGTCTTGGCCCCGTCGAGCGTCTTCTTAGCGGCAGCGTAGTCCGCCAGTTCTTCGAGATGCTTGGCGAGGTGTTCCCGGATCGCCCCAGCGCTGCCCGCCGCCGTGTCTGCGACAGGCGTTGCACAGACCGGGCAAATGTCAGGTGCCGCCACCCCTTCGGCAAAAAGCGGTTCTGCGGCTTTCCATAAAGCCTGAAACACAGTGCTCGCCGCTTTGCCGCGTTCCTCCGCCTCCTTACTCTCCGCCACCAACAGCGTCGCCACAGCCGTTTCAAAGGTCGGAATCGCACCGCTGACGATAATCTCGCCGCTCTCTGCGTCTTTCGTCTCGGCCCGCAAAGCGGCAGCCGCATTGCGGATCTGGCGCAGGCCCGCAAGCCCGATTTTGTTGTCCTCGGCCTTGGCGCGCGCTTCCAGTTCGAGATAGGCCGGATCGCCGGCGGCCAACGCCGCCATCATCAGCGCCGGATCGAGTGGCGCCAAGACCGACGTGTTGGCGTGGGAAAGCACCGCCGCCTCATCCCAGGTCTTCACCGCCTGGGCCGTCTCCTTGGCAAGCTGGGTATCAACGCGCTGCAGCGCTGCCTCGTCCTCGGCGGCGGCCTTCACTTGCGCGCGCAGCGAACGGATATTCTTCTGTACCTCAACCAGTGGGCCAAGTTGCAGCCAATTGGCGACATCCGCGTAGCGCTGTTCGGGCGTATGGATTTCAACAAAAGTGCGCAGCGTATGTCCGCGGATGATCGGTGGCACAGCGAAGCAGGCGTTCACAGTTGTCGCCACCGCCGGTATCGGTCGCTTCGCCCCCGTTGCCGACCGGCTACCGTTGGCGGCAATCTTGCCCGAGACCACGTCGATCGTAACCGTCGACGCAATCTTCGCCTCTTCAGCCAGATTGTGCGCCAGCGCCAGGGGACCAGCCTGGTTGTTGATGGCGCGCTGACCGAGCCTTTCGAGTGTTCCGTCTTTGGAGAACATGAACTCCAGCGCATCGATGACGCTGGATTTACCGCTTCCGTTCGGCGCGAAGATCGCCAGGCAACGCTTCTTGCTGAAATCGAAGGTCTTCGGTTGGAGATACGCGCGGAAGCCGGAAAGGGCCAGGGACTGGAGGAAGTAAGGGTCAGCCATTATCCACCTCCGGCTTCGGAGGATTCGCGCGCTCGGCTGCGAGTTTCAGGATCGCGTCCTTGGCCTGAGCGACGGCGTTCTGCGCCGGCGCCGCTTTCAGGATATGGGCCTCAAGGATGTCCGCCATGCCGGCATCGACACCTTCCGTCCCCTTCAGACTTTTCCCCAAGGCCTTAAGAAATTGGTCCGGCGTATCTGCCACGTTTGCTTCATCTTCCACGCGCATGTCCCCATTTGTTTGCATTGGACAATTCAAGGAGGGCGCCCATAGGAAAGAGGCGCCTCCTTTGAGATTATTTGCGCTTATGGGGGAAGACGCAGAAAGAAATCAGCCATGAGCCGCCTTTCCGACGCTCTGCGCGAGCCATGTCGGAAGCTGCGGCGCGGCGGCAACCAGTTCGCCGAACACGCCAGGCGGCATCTTCCGCTTCAATGTCCTTAGCGCGGCATCCGCCTTTTCCGGGCCGAGCCAGGCCAACGCCCGCACGGCCTCCCCTGCCGGACGGTTGGCTAGGGCCAATTGCCAGCGTGGCGCGTGCCGCAATTCCACGACCTGCTTACCGAGGTGCATTTTTCGGCTGCGCCCGGAGGTCAGATAGACTGAGCGGACGGGCACCTGTGTCGTCAAGCCGAGGGCGTTCGCCGCAGCGGCGCCGTTCGAAACGATGATCTCTCCCTTTTGGCTCGCAAGGGCCTCGACAGCCTGCTCGACCGAAGGTGCGCGCGTGCCGAACCGGCTGGCGATGGGACGCAGATAGACGCCGCGGCCGGCGCGGATGAGCTGCCCGCGCTCGGTTAGACGCGACAATGCCTGATCCACGGCCGCTCGATTTCCGAGATGAAGCAAGCTCTTGGCCGACACGGGGGCGCCTTCGGGCAGCCCCGCCGCATACGCCAGAATCTGTTCGCTCAGCCGTGTCATCGGCCTTCTCCTGTTGGAAACATACGCGAGTTTCTGACAGTTTTCAAGAAAGCCCACGACAAGAGGCCGGACACGGGGAAAGCCTTCCCCTGCGGCCGAGCCAGGGTCTCGGCCGACCCCTTCTGCGGGGAGAGCCCCGCAACGCCCCCTGTAGAGTGAGAGTGCGGACGAGGTTTCCGTGACGGGTTGAAGGCTGGAGAAGAGGTCTCCGGCGCCCGTCGCGGAGACCCGCGATGTCCAAGCACCGCCACGAGGCCGGCCCCGGCCGCGCCAGCCTTTACGACGAGATCACCACCAAGATTATCAGCGAGCTGGAGGCTGGGCGGCTGCCCTGGGTCCAGCCCTGGGGTACGGCCGCGGCGAAGGCGCCGCTCGCCATGCCGAAGAACGCCGCCACCGGACGGCAGTATTCCGGGATCAATGTGCTGATCCTCTGGGGCGCGGTGATCGAGCATGGCTTTCCCGCACAGAGCTGGCTCACCTTCCGCCAGGCGCTCAGCCTCGGCGGCAACGTGCGTAAGGGAGAGCGCGGGACGACCGTGGTCTACGCCGATCGCTTCGTGCCGGAAGATGAGAGGCAACGCTCGCGCGAAACCGGCGAAGAGGCGCAAGCGATCCCATTCCTCAAGCGCTTCACCGTCTTCAACGCGGCGCAGTGCGAGAACCTGCCCGAGGACGTGGCGATCGTCGCGCCTCCGCCTCCGCCAGCCTTGATCGAGCCCCAGGTCGAGGCGCTCATCAAGGCAAGCGGGGTCGATTTCCGCATCGGCGGCGATCGCGCCTTCTACGTGCCCGCGCGCGACTATGTGCAGGTGCCGCCGCCCCAGGCCTTCTTCGAGCCGATCAACTGGCATCGGACCGCGCTTCACGAATGTTCCCACGCGAGCGGTGCGCCGCACCGCCTGAACCGCGACCTCTCGGACGCCTTCGGGACCAAGAAGTACGCCTTCGAGGAGCTGGTGGCCGAGATCTCGGCAGCGTTCTGCTGCGCTGCCCTCGGCATCGTGCCGACCGTGCGGCACGCCGACTACATCGGCTCCTGGGCCGAGGTTCTGCGCGAAGACAACCGCGCCATCGTCCGCGCCGCATCGCAGGCCAGCAAGGCTGCCGACTACCTGCTCAGCTTCCTGCCCGAATCTGACGAGCTCGCGGTGTCCTTCGACACCGGCGAGCGGGAGGCGGCCTGATGCGCGCGCCTTCTCCATCGCGCCGGCGACGCCACCGGCAGGAGGCTCCCTCATTCGCTGCGGCTCGTCATCCGTCCGCGTGCAACTCCCCCGCACGCTGGCGGGGGGAGTATCTCTTCGACAATGCGCTCGGCTTCTTCGCCGGAGCTCGCCACCTCGTCTCGGCGAGCGATCCCCATTCTCGCGACACCTTCCTCCAACTCATCGGATGCACCGTCGAGTTGTCGCTCAAATCCTATCTGCATCTCGCGGGATGGAACGACGATCGGTGCCGCGATGAGGTCCGGCACGATCTGGTCAAGGCTCTGGCCGCTGCGGAACGGCTCGGATTTCGTCCGCGTCATCCGGACACGCGGATGCTGACGCGGATCTTATCTCCCTATTATCACTGCCATCGGACCCACGAGCTGGCGAGACGCGAGCCGACGCCCTTGTTGTCCGAACGGGCGCTGCGGGCGGCCGAACGACTGCTGGACGATATTCTGGCCGCCGTGGAGGAGCGTCTCCGTTCCAAGGGCTAACAGGATTTCTGTGTCGGTGGCGCGTCGGCCGCCGCTCCTTGCTCCTCCCCCCTCGGCCTTCGCCGTCGCGAGAGGAAGAGGGTCGAGCCGATTTTCGTGACGGGTTGGAGGTCGAGAGAGAGGCTCTCGGCGCCCGTCGCGGAGTATATCCCGATGGCTACTGCCGTTCAGAAAATCACCCTGTCGTCCTCGCGCGACATCCCCTTCAATAAGCTGGTGCTCTCCCAATCGAACGTCCGTCGCGTCAAGGCCGGCGTCTCGATCGAGGAGATGGCCGAGTCGATCGCCCGGCGCGGTCTCATCCAGAGCCTGCATGTCCGTTCCGTCCTCGACGCCGATGGCGCCGAGACCGGAATGTTCGAGGTTCCCGCCGGCGGCCGCCGCTATCGCGCACTCGAATTGCTCGTGAGGCAGAAGCGTCTGGCCAAGACCGCGCTCGTGCCTTGCGTCGTCGGCGATGCCGCGAGCGGCATCCTCGTCGATGAGGTCTCCTTGGCTGAAAATTTGGAACGCGCCCCGCTCCATCCGCTGGACCAGCTCCGCGCTTTCCAGGCCATGCGCGACAAGGGCATGACCGAGGAAGCCATCGCCGCCGCCTTCTTCGTCGGCGTCAACGTCGTGAAACAGCGCCTGCGCCTCACCACCGTCTCGCCAGCCTTGCTCGAGGTCTATGCCGAGGACAGCATGACACTCGAGCAGCTCATGGCGTTCACCGTCTCGCAGGATCACGCCCGCCAGGAACAGGTCTGGGACGCCATCAAGGACGGATGGCAGAAGGACCCCCATCACATCCGCCGGATGCTGACCGAAACCACGGTGCGCGCCGCCGACAAGCGGGCCGTCTTCGTCGGCGCCGAGGCATATGAAGCGGCCGGCGGCATCGTGCTACGCGACCTGTTCCAGTCCGACGATGGCGGTTGGCTGCAAGACCCGGCTTTGCTCGACCGGCTGGTTGCTGAGAAGCTGAAGATCGTGGCCGATGAGATCGCGGGCGAAGGCTGGAAATGGGTCGAGGCTGCCCTGAGCTTTCCCTACGGCTACGAGCGTGGGCTTCGGAAGTTGGCCGGAACTGTGGTCGATCTGACCGAGGAGGAGCGCGCTGCCCGCGAGGCACTGAGCGAGGAATATGACCGGCTCGAAGCTGAATATGCCGAAGCCGACGAGCTGCCCGACGAGATCGACATGAGACTTGGGGAGATCGAACAGGCGCTCAATGCCTTCGAGCACCGCCGGGCGATCTACGATCCGAGCGACATCGCCATCGCCGGCGTCTTCGTCAGCCTCGATTCCGATGGCTCGCTGACGGTCGATCGCGGCTATGTCCACCCCGAGGACGAACGCCCCGTCGAACCCGAGGGCGGCGATGCGTCGGAGACAGACGGCGAAACCGGCCAGCCGGCCGCGCCCGTCGTGCAACGCGCCGTCGTCACCATCGGCGGCCAGCCCGCGGCGCCGGAAGACGACGAGGACGACGGCATCAAGCCCTTGCCCGAGCGCCTGGTCATCGAACTGACCGCGCATCGCACCCTCGCTCTGCGCAACGCGGTCGCCGAACATCCCGACGTCGCCATGACAATGCTGCTGCACAAGCTGGTCCGCGACACCTTCCGGCGCACCGCCCCGACCGGCTGCCTCGAAGCCAGCGTCCGTCATATCTTCTTCTCCGCCCAATCGGAGGAACTGAAGGACAGCACACCGGCGCGCGCGGTCGCCGAGCGACACGAACGCTGGGGCGATCATGTCCCTGCCGACGATCAGGCGCTGTGGGATTGGCTCTCCCAGCTCGATCCCGGCACGCGGCTTGATCTGCTCGCCCATTGCGTCAGCTTCGGCGTGAACGCCCTGTTCGAGCGGCCCAATCCCTACAGCGGATCGGGCGTCAGCCAGCATGGGCTGGACGTGCGCCTCTCGCAGGCCGACCGGCTGGCGCGAGCCACCGGCCTCGACATGGTGACGGCGGGTTGGAAGCCGACCGTCGGCAACTATCTCGGCCGCGTCACCAAGCCCCGCATCCTCGAAGCCGTGCGGGAGGGCGCAGGCGAACGGGCCGCTCAGCTCATCGACCACATGAAGAAGGGAGACATGGCCAAGGAGGCCGAGCGCCTGCTGGTCGACACCGGCTGGTTGCCCGAGCCGCTGCGCCTGGTCGATCACGACGATGGACAGGCCATCGAACCGGGCGCCGAGGCCGAGGAAGGAGACGATG